>Ga0268264_10000166_pt1 | contig 146960 bp, 142 predicted proteins | sample KBSSwiS32_FD_190357 | JGI IMG/M metagenome (GOLD analysis project Ga0268264, IMG submission 190357) | Switchgrass rhizosphere microbial communities from Kellogg Biological Station, Michigan, USA - KBS Switchgrass S3-2 (SPAdes) (version 2) | ecosystem: Host-associated > Plants > Roots >... | reverse complement strand
ATGGACCTGCCCGAAGAGGCGTTTTGATCTTCGTCGTTAGAGCGGCGAACCTTAAATCGGACCCACCGTGACGGAGCCGAATTTGGCCCGCCGCTCTAGACCCCTCCCCTTCAACAACTTCGGGTCCGCCAAGTCTGGGGGGGGGGGGGCTGGCCGACACCTCACGTAGGGCTCGGGGCCGGGGGCGGGGCAGCGAGTTCCAGCGGCGTTGCGCGGAGCTACGCTGGCAAATCGAGCATCGACTGCTAGTTTAAAATAGGGTATTATGACGCCTCTTAGAGCCGGTCGGGATTTCTCGGCCATTGGACGGAGCACGTCATGACCCAGCCGGATAAGCCAGTATCTCACTGGACGGATGCCGTTTCCTCTCTTCGTGGACTTTTGCCCGATCTGCATCTCGATCAGGTTATAAAGATGTTAGGCGGCGGCAGGTAGGTGCGAGGATTCCACGAAAATCAGCATCTGGAGTCAAATCTCCACGGGCCGTGCCGATGACGATGGCGCCAAAGCTGCCGAACCGCTCGATCACCGTTCCTACGCCCGGCGCGGGCCAATCGAATATCGATGCCAATATCGGCGGAGCCGCATTGGAAGCCAAGGTGAATGCGCTGGACCCCTTTCAAGACCCATTCGGAGGAGTCCAGTATCTGAACAATCTCATACAGGAATCGCTCAAAGTCATCGATCCATCTCGTCAGAATTACAAACGTAATCCGCGATTTGGCAATGAGGCCGCGCCCTATGGCAATTTCAACTTCGGCGCTACGATGCAGGCTCGCGGTTTTACGCTTGATGAGACTCTCAAAAAGTCGGATCAGTTCCCGCGTCTGACCACAGGTAAGCGCGATCCTAAAGAAGATAGGGATGCTGTCGCCAATGGCTATTTTTACGCGGAATCTCGCGTTCGTCGCAGGTAGTATTTCAATAGCTGCGCTGCTGTCTGCCTGCGATCATAGCGCAGATTATACAAAAATCGTCCGTTTGAGAGGCATAAAAGGCGAGTTTTTGGTGTCGAATATTGGTACGCCAGCGCTTAGCGCGGACTACAAGCAAGTCGAATATCGATCGGGTTCAAAGGCGGAAATGCTGTTCCGAGGCTCGGGTGGTTCAGACCCCGTACTGTTGATCGATATCGCCAAAAGGCTGCTTATTATAGCGGCCTGCGGCAACAATGAAGTCTTTGAAACGACGTCAGCCTTCGCAGAAGATCCGAAAGAACTTCTGAGTACTACATATAGGGTCCAGCTCGTTAACAATCCCGGGTTTTTCTACGCAGGGAAGCCCCTTTGTGTTCCCAAGCCGTCCGAAGTGATCTCCATCGATGAGCAAACGCAGATTGCTCGTCCGAAATAGCCGTTCAACACCGCTGGCGGTGATCGATCAGCGTCCCGGGCCTCCACCGCCCTTGTACGGCTTCGGCGCATAGCGCTTCGGTCCACCGGGTCCACCGGCACCGGGCCCACCGGGACGGCCGCGCGGCGGACCGTTTGGCCGACCGCGCGGCGCGTCGCCGAATCCGCCACCCGGTCCACCGGCCGCACGCGGCGGGCCGCGATGACGAAGCTGAGCGGCGGCTGGCGGCGGCGCATCGCCGGCTGGTTCGATCATGACGCCGTCTTCCTCGCCCATCGTGCGCTTGAGCGCATCGACGAACTTGCCGGCGGCGGTGCGAGGGATTTCGAAGCGGGTTTCGGTCTGGAAGATACGGATCGCGCCGATCTCGTTCTTGGTGATGTGACCGCGGCGGCACAGCAAAGGCAGCAGCCAGCGTGCATCGGCATTGGTGTTGCGGCCGACATTCATGCGGAACCAGACTGTATCCTCGAAGCCCGGACGCGGACCTTCGTCGCGCTGCGGGCGCTCGTTGCGGGCGCCGCGATCGTCCCGGTCATTGCCACGATCGTTGCGATCATTGCCACGCTGGCCACGATCGTTGATTGGGCTGTTGTCAAGCAGATCCTCGGGCGCTGGCAGCTTCTGGCGCTGGGTGCGGACGAAGGCGGCGGCGATAGCCTCGGCGCTGTTGGTTTCGAGCAGCTTGCGCGCGACGGCCAGATCTTCCTCGGCAACCTCGCCAACCGTGAGACTTTCGACCAGACGCTCCTGATCGCGCGCATAGATCGCGTCGGGCGTCGGCACTTCTTCCCAGGTCACGTTGATATTGGCGCCACGCAGCAGCCGCTCGGCATGGCGCCGGCGCTGATAGGGGGTGATGAGGACGCAAGTGCCCTTCTTGCCCGCGCGGCCGGTGCGGCCCGAGCGATGCTGGAGAACCTCGGGATCGATCGGCAGTTCGGCGTGAATGACGAGTTCGAGGCCCGGCAGATCAATGCCGCGCGCGGCGACATCGGTCGCGACGCAAACGCGAGCGCGGCGGTCGCGCAGCGCCTGCAGCGCATGGTTGCGCTCGGTCTGGCTGAGTTCGCCGGACAAGGTCACTGCCGAGAAGCCACGCTCGGTGAGCGTCGCGGACAGGCGGCGGACATTCTCGCGCGTCGCGCAGAATACCATCGCGCCCTTGGCCTCATGGAAGCGCAGGACGTTGACGACGGCATGCTGGATGTCGGCTGGGGCGACCGCCATCGCGCGATAGTCGATATCCTGATGCTGTCCCTTTTCGGACGTCGTCTGGATACGGAGCGCATCGCGCTGATAGCGCTTGGCGAGCAGGGCGATCGGCTTTGGCATCGTTGCCGAAAACAGCAAGGTGCGGCGCTCGGGCGGTGTCAAATCGAGGATTTCCTCGAGATCCTCGCGGAACCCCAGGTCGAGCATTTCGTCCGCTTCGTCGAGAATCACGGCGCGCAGGGACCCGGGCTGCAATGTCCCGCGTTCCAGATGATCCTTGAGACGACCAGGCGTGCCGACGACGATATGACAACCGATACCCAGAGCCCGTTGTTCGGTGCGGACGTTCATGCCGCCGACGCAGCTGACGACGCGTGCGCCGAGCTTGGCATAGAGCCACTGCAGTTCGCGCTCGACCTGGAGCGCGAGTTCCCGAGTCGGTGCGATGATCAGCGCGAGCGGCGCGCCCGGGCGCGGCAGGCTTTCGGCGCCGGCGAGCAGCGTGTTGGCGATGGCGAGACCGTAAGCCACGGTCTTGCCCGAGCCGGTCTGTGCGGAGACGAGAAGATCGCGATCATGAGCTTCGGCGGCAATAACTTCGGCCTGCACGGGGGTTGGCTCGGTATAGCCACGGTCGGCGATAGCCTCGGCGACAAGCCGCGGCAGGGTAGAAAAGGGCATATGGATTCCGATTATCAGGCGGCAGGCGCTACATCGCCCTCTCGCGGTTGCGGCCCTATAGGCGCGAATGCGCCAAAAGGCCAGCGCGGGTTTGATCGTTGCGGAACCGCGATCAACCGCGCGATAGCGACAGCCGGGGTTCATCTTCGCGGCGCCACTTTATGGAGATGAGCCGCCTTCCCCTGCCCGATACTGCTGTGCGCTGCGGCGCCGGGTCCAAGCCCGTGTCCGATGCGATCGGGATATCACGCGTGCTGTGCATATTGGGTATCGTTTATGTCCATGGCTGGACGGGGCTTGGCGGCGATCAGATGGCGTTGCTCGCGGGATCACCACAGGATGTGATGCGCTGGACCCTGGTCGAGCTTTTCGGGCGCAGTGCGGTGCCGCTGCTCAGCGTCATCTCAGGCTGGCTGGTCGCCCGATCGGTGACAAAGCGTGGATATGGTTCGTTCGTCGGCGGCAAGGCGCGGGCGATCCTCGCGCCGATGCTGCTGTGGAATCTGATAGCCGGCGTGCTCGTGGTGGGGGCGTCGAGCCTGCACATCATCCGCGCGCCCTTGCTCGGCGATGCTCGCTGGGTGATCGACAATATGCTCAATCTCACCCGCGCCGGTGACATCAATGTCCAGATGGCATTCCTGCGCGATCTCTTCCTATGCATGCTGGCAGCGCCGCTGCTGGTGCGGCTGGATTCCCGCTGGCTGATCGCCGTCGGCGCCGGCGCTGCGATCTGGATGATCGGCGCATGGACGATTTCGATCCTGCTGCGGCCCTCGATCCTGTTATTCTTCGTCATGGGTATGTTGGTCCGTCGCCATGACATCGCTGAAAAGCTGGGTTTGATCGGTTTGTGGAAGGCGCTACTGCCCTTCGCGCTGATCGCGCCGATCAAAGTGCTGATGTCGATCTGGGGTAATGGGTCTGCGGATTATCATACCCATCTCCTCGCTGCGGTCGATCTGGCAATGCGCGCGGCTGCGGCGCTGCTTGTCTGGCGGGTTGCGATGGCGCTTGCGCGCAAGGCGGCGGGGCGGTCGCTATTGCACCTCGAGCCTTACGCCTTCTTCCTGTTCTGCTCGCATCTGATCTTCACCTGGTTCTTCGGCCCGATGGTGGGCGATCTGACGGGGCCGATGGGCAGCCGCTGGTGGCCGGTCTGGTTCCTGCTGCAACCGGTGGCCGCGTTCGCCTTTGCGATCGGGCTGGCCGAAGCGGTCAAGGCGCTGTCGCCATTTGCTGCGGAATTGCTGAGCGGTGGCAGACTGAAGCGTCGTCAGGCAGCCTCACCCGCTGCACGGCCGCTCGCCCACGCCCACTGAAAATTATAGCCGCCCAGCCAGCCCGTCACGTCGACCGCCTCGCCGATGAAATGCAGCCCCGGCACCTTCTTCGCCATCAGGCTGCGTTGATCGAGGCCGTCGGTAGCGACGCCGCCTATAGTGACCTCAGCCTTGGCGAACCCTTCCGATCCTGAAGGCGTAAACACCCAGTCGTGCAGTCGCCGGTCTGCCTCCGCGAGCGCCTGATCCTTGTGATGATGGAGGTGCCCACTGAGGCCAAGCCTTTCGATCAGCGCATCAGCCAAACGATCCGAGAGATGCTCGCGCAGGATCGTGCGCGGTTCGGCCTTGGGTCGGTCGCGCTTGGCATCGACGAACAGCGATGCCGATTGGTCAGGCAGCATATCGAGTGCGATGTCGCCACCGTTGCGCCAGTAGCTGCTGATCTGGAGGATCGCCGGGCCCGATAATCCGCGATGGGTGAACAGTGCAGCCTCGCGGAAGCTCGTTTTGCCCGCGCGCGCGATCACCTCGGTGGAGACACCCGACAGGCTCTCGAACATGCGATCATCCTGGCCGAGTGTCAGTGGCACCAGCGCGGGGCGCGGTTCTACCACCTTGAGGCCGAACTGGCGGGCGACGTCATAGGCAAAATCGGTCGCGCCCATCCTGGGGATCGAGGGACCGCCGGTTGCAATGATCAGCGAAGGTGCGGAGAAGTTGCCGCCCGGGGTTTCGACATGGAAATCGTCACGCTTCGAGAGCGCGGCGACGCGCGTCAGCAGCCGCATCTCGACGCCACCCTTGACGCATTCCTCTTCGAGCATTGCGACGACCTGCTTTGCCGATCCATCGCAGAAGAGCTGGCCCAGCGTCTTTTCGTGCCAGGCGATGCCATAGCTGTCGACCAGCGCAACGAAGTCCGCCGGGCTGTAGCGGCCGAGCGCCGACTTGGCGAAATGCGGATTGGCCGAGATATAGCGATCGACGAGCTGGCCGTTGACGTTGGTGAAATTGCACCGCCCCCCGCCCGAAATCAGAATCTTGGCGCCAGGCCGATCTAGATGGTCGAGCAGCAGCACACGCCGCCCGCGCTGGCCTACAGTGAGTGCGGCCATCATGCCGGCAGCGCCCGCGCCGATGATGATGGTGTCGTGAGTGGGCATTCTTCTGACTCCCCCCTCCCTTTCAAGGGAGGGGAAGGGGGTGGGATGCGGAGCCAAGGGCTCGAAGGCCCCAGGCGCAGCTTTGCGCGAGGAGGTCGGACTCTCGCGATGCTCGCGACCCACCCCTTCCCCTTCCCCTTCGCTCGAAAGGGAGGGGCTTATTAAAACACCCCAAGGCTGCTATCGGCCCCGCCAACCATGAGCAAGCACAACCGCCCCGACCGCCGCACCTTCGCGATCATCTCGCATCCCGATGCTGGCAAGACCACGCTGACCGAGAAGCTGCTCTACTTCGGTGGCGCGATCCATCTCGCCGGGCAGGTCAAGGCACGCGGGCAGACGCGGCGGGCGCGATCGGACTGGATGAAGATCGAGCAGCAGCGCGGCATCTCGGTCACCAGCTCGGTGATGACCTTCGAGCGCGACGGCATCACCTTCAACCTGCTCGATACGCCGGGGCATGAGGATTTCTCGGAAGATACCTATCGAACGCTGACGGCCGTCGATTCGGCGGTGATGGTTATCGATGCCGCCAAAGGAATCGAGCCGCAGACGCGCAAGCTGTTCGAGGTGTGCCGGCTGCGCTCGGTGCCGATCATCACCTTCATCAACAAGGTCGATCGCGAAGGCCGCCCGCCGTTCGAACTGCTCGATGAAGTGGCGGACGCGCTCGCGCTCGATGTCTGCCCGATGAGTTGGCCTGTCGGCATGGGTGGCCAGTTCGAAGGCATCTACGATCTCGCTCGCGACCGCATCTATCGCCCGGCATCCGACGCCACGGGGGCCTATGAAGGCGATGCCACCTTGGTCGGCGGCCTCAACGACAGCCAGCTTGATGATCTGCTGTCGAGTCAGGCAGTCGAGATGCTGCGCGAGGAGGCAGAGCTGGCGCAGGCCGGCTATGCACCGTTCGACGAAACGGCCTATCTCGCCGGCGATCTCACCCCCGTCTATTTCGGATCAGCGCTCAAGGATTTCGGTGTCGAACAGCTGATCGACGCGCTTGCCGACTATGCACCGAGCCCACGCCCCCAGCCGGGCGAGCCGCGCGATGTCGATCCTTCCGAGCCCAATGTCGCGGGCTTCGTGTTCAAGGTGCAGGCGAACATGAACCCCCAGCATCGCGATCGCGTCGCCTTCATGCGGCTATGTTCGGGTAAATTCCGCCGTGGCATGAAGCTCAATCAGGTCGGCACCGGCAAATCGATCGCGGTGCACAGCCCGATCCTGTTCTTCGCGCAGAACCGCGAGCTGGCTGAGGAAGCCTTTCCCGGCGACATCATCGGCATTCCCAACCACGGCACGCTTCGCGTCGGCGATACGCTGACCGAAGGCGAGATGATCCGTTTCACCGGCCTGCCCAATTTCGCCCCCGAAATCCTGCGCCGCGTGAAGCTCGGCGATCCGACCAAGACCAAGCAACTGCGCAACGCGCTCAACGATATGGCGGAGGAGGGCATCATGCAGGTCTTCCACCCGTCGATCGGATCGCAGCTGATCGTCGGCGTCGTCGGCCAGCTCCAGCTCGAAGTGATGATCTCACGGCTTGAGGTCGAATATAAGGTCGCGGCCGGATTCGAGCCGTCGCCGTGGGATACGGCGCGCTGGGTATCGGCGGACGATCCCAAGGCGCTCGATGCGTTCATCGGCCTGCATCGATCGGCGATGGCCGAGGATCGCGATGCTGCGCCGGTGTTCATGGCAAAGGATCAATGGGAGCTGAACTACATCGTCGGCCGCTTTCCTGACATCCGCTTTTCGGCGACAAAGGACCGGCGTTAGATGTCAGCCCTCGTTCAGCGTAGTCCGATTAACGATCGGCTGCACAGAATCGAGGAAGGCCGATGGCACGCCCTATCGTCACCGCGCTCGGCCTGATCGGCCTTCTTTCCAGCCACGCCCATGCCGGGCCGATCCGCGACAGAATCCGCGCCAATATTGCGAAGAAGACGAGCGCGACACCGGCACCCGGCGCCTCCTTGCAGATATATGGTTCCGATCCGGCCCAGACGTTGGATCTCTGGCGGGCGAAGGGCGCAAGCGCGCCGACGGCACTGATCATTTTCGTCCATGGCGGCGGCTGGAAACGTGGCAGCAAGGATAATGCGACAGGCGCGGCGAAGGTCGAACATCTGACCGGGCTTGGCTATGCCGTCGCATCGATCAATTATCGGTTGGTGCCTGAAGCCACCGTTGAGCAGCAGGCGGCCGATGTCGTGTCGTCGGTTGCCTATCTTCGGCGCAATGCGGCCAGGCTGGGGATCGATCCGACGCGGGTCATATTGATGGGCCATAGCGCGGGCGCGCACCTCGTCGCGCTTGTCGGCACCGATCCGCGCTATCTCAAGGACGCGGGGCTCTCCGAAGCGGATCTGCGCGGGGTGATCCTGCTCGATGGCGCCTGTTATGATGTGCCGCGCCAGATCGCCGAAGGCGGCAACTTCATGCGCGACTCCTATGTTCAGGCCTTCGGCGGCGACGTCGCGCGGCAGAGGGCGCTTTCGCCGACCTTCCACGCCGCAAACCCCAACGCGCCATCCTTCCTAATCCTCCATGTCGATCGCGAGGATGGCAAAGCCCAGTCCGAGGCCCTCGGCGCCGCGCTTTCCGCCGCGGGCACGGCGGTGGAGCTGAAGGGGTTCGAAGGCAAGGGCCTGCGCGGCCACATGGCGATCAATCGCTCGCTTGGTGATGCCGATTACCCGGCTACCGCGACGGTCGATGCTTGGCTGAAAAGGATGCTCTGACCAGCGGCGGAAAGAAAACGGCTCCGGCACGTTCTCCCCTCGTTACGATCGAGAGGAAAGCCTGTGTCGCCTGCGCAAACCATTACCCTTATTGTCGGCCTGATCCCAGCCATGGCGCTGGCGCAAGCCAAGCCTGCCGTCGATCAGCGCATTCTCGGCGCGCAGGTGCTGCTCGATCGGCTCGGCTTCGGCCCCGGCGTGATCGACGGACAGAAGGGCATGTCGCTCGCCAAGGCGCTCAAAGGCTATCAAGAGGCGAACGGCCTGAAAGTCACTGGCGAACTGGACGATGCGACGATCAAGAGCTTCGATCCGCACCGCGGTACCCCCGGCACGATCGACGTCACGCTGACCGATGATATCCTCGCAGGCCCTTTCATCGGCCCGATCCCGGGCAAGGAGAGCGATCAGGCCAAGCTCAAGTCGCTCGGCTATTCCGACGCGATGGAGAAGCTTGCCGAGCGCTACCACACCACGAAGGCGACGCTGGTCGCGCTGAACAAGCCGGGGCAGAAGCTGGGTGTCGGCGCGACGATCATGGTGCCGAACGTCGTTGCAGCCGCGATCGATTATCCGGCCGACGTCAATCCCGAATGGAAGAAGACGCTGTGGACGCTCAACGTCAGTTCGGCGCAGCCCGAGGTAGCCAAGGTCGTCGTCGACAAATCCGACGGCGTGCTGCGCGCTTATGATGGCGCGGGCAAGCTCGTCGCGCAGTTCCCGGCGACGATGGGCAGCGTCCATGATCCGCTGCCGATCGGCACGTGGAAAATTCAGGGCCGATCATATAATCCGACCTTCCATTACAACCCCAAGCTGTTTTGGGACGCGAGCTCGAAGAATCAGAAGGCGGTGCTTCCCGCCGGACCGAACGGCCCCGTCGGCGTCGTCTGGATAGATCTGAGCAAGGAGCATTACGGTATCCACGGCACGCCCAATCCGGAGAAGATCGGCCGTACGGAAAGCCATGGCTGTATTCGCCTGACCAACTGGGATGCCGCGCGGCTGGCTTCGATGGTGAAGCCGGGTACGCCGGCAGTGTTCCAGAATTGAGTATCGGAGCCGCCGCATGATCCGCAAGATCGCCATTGTCCTGCTCGTCGCCGCGTTGGGCTACGTCTTGTGGGTCGTGGCCCTCAACCTGCCCGGCAAAAGCGGCGCCCCCCGCCCGCAGATGGAGACCGGTCCCGTGAAGACGGCTCCTATCGCCGATCGCGGCTCGATCGCGGGGATATCGGCTAGGTCGCCCGGCGTCACGATCATCCCCGTGGTTGGCATCAAACGCGAGCAACTGGCCGATACGTTCGACGATGCCCGGGGGGAGGGGCGTATCCACGATGCGATTGACATCATGGCACCGCGCGGCACGGCCGTGATCGCGGCAGCACCGGGAACAGTGGAGAAGATCTTCGAGAGCAAGCTTGGCGGGCATACCATCTACATCCGGCGCGATGGCGGGGCCTGGATCGATTATTATGCACATCTCGACGCCTACGTGCCCGGCCTCGTCGAGGGATCGAAGGTTGTGCGCGGGCAACTCATCGCCACGGTCGGATCCACCGGCGACGCGAGCCCGGAAGCGCCGCACCTCCATTATGCGATCAACGCGATGGCGCCTGGCGAGAACTGGTGGCAGGGCAAGGCGATCAATCCTTATCCGGTGCTGATGGGGCAGTGACCTTCCCGTCGAAAGTCGGGGGTGACATTCGCCATGCGGCACACGATATCTCCCCCATGACGATCTTTCGCCGCATCTTTTTCATAAGTTCGCTCTTGCTTCTCACCGGTCCGGCCTTCGCCGCCGACAAGCTGGTGGTGGCGTTTGGGGACAGCCTGATGGCGGGCTATCGCCTCGGGCCGAATGACGGTTTCGCACCGCAGCTTCAGTCTGCGTTACTCCGATCGGGCGTGCCGGCGACGGTTCAGGCGGCGGGTGTCTCGGGCGACACTACGGCGCAGGGCCGGGCCCGACTCGGCTGGGTGCTCGGCGCGCTCAAGGCGAAACCGGATCTCGTCATCGTCGAGCTTGGCGCGAATGATATGCTGCGCGGTCTCTCGCCGCAGCAAGCCGAAGCCAATCTCGATGCGATCCTCGCCGAACTGCGCAAGCGCAAGATCAACACGATGCTCGCGGGGATGATGGCTTCACCCAATCTCGGCGGTGATTATGGCAGGGCATTCAATCCGATTTTTCCCCGGCTTGCGCGCAAATATGGTGTGGCCTTCTATCCCTTCTTTCTCGACGGGCAGGTCGGGAATCGTCAGTTGACGATCGACGATGGCATGCATCCGAACAGGGCGGGGGTGGCGGTGATCGTGAAGCGGATCTTGCCGTCTGTGCGGCACGCGTTGGCGCTTCGGCAAAAGTAACGAATTGTTTCGGACATTGAATCTATTTGTGTTGTCGCTAAGCATGGCCGACGGGGCGGAGCTTGGGAGGGCTTCGATGATGTGGGGGATATCTACCTCTGGTGGTGTGGTGATCGGTCAGCCGACAGGTTTGATCGATGAAGCGTCGCGTGAACCATTCCTCGCCGGCCTGCGCGATGGCGTGGCCCAGGCCGTAACCAAGGGCAGTGATTTCGTCGTCGATCTGGCGAAGGTCGATCACATCGGCGCGGCTGGCCTGATGGCGCTGACCGTCGCGCGCAAGGAAGCGCTGACGCAGGGTATCAGGATCGCGCTGGCGCGGCCCGGGCCGATCGTTCGTGAGATTCTCGACATCAGCCGCTATCACATGATCTTCGACATCCTTGACGATCCCAATGTGGCGCGAGCCTGATATTTGATGCTGGTCCGCTTCTGGGGAACACGGGGCTCCCTCCCCGTCGCACAGCGGGCCACGGCAATCGAGGACAAGATCGCGGCGGCGCTGGTGAAGGCGTCGGGCCGAAGCTTCGCCGATGTCGCGGGCGCGAAAGCCTTCGTTCAAAACGAACTAAGCTTCGCCGAAGGGCGCTCTTATGGCGGCGCGACGACCTGCCTCGAAATCGAAGGCGGCGATGAGAGCTTCATTATCTGCGATATGGGATCGGGCTTACGCGAACTCGGTATCGACGCGTTTCGTCGGGTCGCGGGCGGCCGCAAGCCGCTCTATAATTTCTTCATGTCCCACCTGCACTGGGATCATATCATGGGCTTCCCCTTCTTCGGCCCGGCCTTCGATCCCAACGCAACGATCATCATCCATAGCGGTCATGCCGACGCCGAACAGGCGCTGCGCCGCCAGCAGGAGGAGATCAGCTTTCCGGTCTCGTTCGACTGGCTGCGCGCGAAGATCGAGTTCCGTACGCTGACTCCGGGCGAGACCTATCGGGTCGACGGTATCGACATAGAGTTGATGCCGCAGGATCACAGCCATGTCTCCTACGCCTGGAAGTTCACTCGCGACGGCACGATGGTATTCTCCACGGACGCCGAACATCGGCTGGAGGATGAGCCCGACAAGGTTGCGTTCGAGGGCTTCTTCGCCGGCGCCGATATGGTGATCGCAGACACGATGTACTCGCTGGCCGAGAGCATCACGATGAAGGCCGATTGGGGCCATTCGAGTAACGTCATGGCGGTCAATCTGTGCCACGGCGCGGGCGTGAAGACGCTCGTGCTGTTCCATCACGAGCCCGCCAGTAGCGATCTGGAGATCGAGCGGATGTTCGACGAAACGCTCCGCTACGAGGCGCTCAACCGGGGCGGACGGCAGGCGCTGGACATTGTCTGCTCCTATGACGGTCTCGAACTCGAGATTTGAGGCGCGCGATGGTCCGTGGCGACTGGACGGCCTTATTCGTTATCGTCGGTTCGGGAATCGCGATCGTCGTGATAGCCGGCTATCTTTATGCGCTGCCCGAGCCGCCCGGACACAAGGCCACGACGGCGCGGGTTATCAACATCACCTACTCCATCAGCAAATCTGGTCGGCCCGGCTTGGCAATCAGGGCAAAAGCGTCGGATGGGCGGGCGGTGTCGGCGACGGCCATTGCCGGGCAGCGGCCATGCCATGTCGGCGATATCGTGGATTCGGTGGAAAGGGGCATGGTTCTCGAGATCGAGCCGCTGACGTGTCGACCGCCTCCAAAATAGCCTGAGGAGATCGGCAAGAGTGTTTTGCATCAATAACACGCTTGCTTCCGCCGCTCCCGCCGATAGTCTCCCGCGCCATAACCCGCTCTGGGAGAAGCATTTCATGGATAGACGTCAATTCATCGGCTCGGCTGCGCTGGGCCTGCTCGCGGCTTCGCTGCCGCGCCTCGCGGAGGCGGCCGCAACTGGAGGCCCCGCCGACGCTCAGCTCTTCGCGCTGTGCGACGCGATCTTCGAGAAGGCGGTGGACGAAAGTCCTGAATTCGCCACCGGCCTCGGCTATGACAAGGGCAAGCGCGCCGCGCTCAAAGGCAAGCTTGACGCTTACACGAAGGCCAAGCAGGCGCGAGATCTGGCCGAAAGCCGGAGCTACCTCGCACAATTCAAGGCGATCGACCGCGCGGCACTGTCGGCATCGGGCGCGCTCAACCTCGATGTCATGCTCTATCTGTTCGAACAGCAGACCAAGGGCAGCAAATATCCCTATGGTTCGACGTCGGGCTATTATCAGCCCTACGCTATCAGCCAGCTTACGGGCCCCTATCGCAACATCCCCGACTTCATCGACTCGCAGCATGTGATCGAGACGAAGGACGATGCCGACGCTTATATCTCGCGGCTCCACGAATTCGCCCGGGTGCTGGACGAGAGCACGGCTTTCCAGAAGGAGGACGTGCGCTACGGCGCCTTCGCGCCGGACTTCTGCCTCGATCTCACCCTGGCGCAGCTCAAATCGCTGCGCGATCAGCCCGCCGATAAGACCGTGCTCGTCGAATCCATCGTCCGCCGGACGGGTGAGAAGAAGATCGCCGGCGACTTTGGTGCTGCGGCAAAGAAAATCGTCGAGAGCGAGATCTTCCCCGCGCTCGATCGGCAGATCGCGCTCGTCACGGGGCTGCGCAAGGCGGCGGTGCAGGATGCCGGTGTCTGGCGGTTGCCCAAGGGCGACGAATATTATGCCGACGCGCTGATGAACGCCACGACATCGACCTACACGCCCGAAGAAGTGCACAAGATGGGTCTCGAACAGGTCGCCGACATCAGCGCGCAGATCGACGCGATCCTCAAGACGCAGGGGATGACCAAGGGCAGCGTGGGCGAGCGGCTGACGGCGCTCAACCATGATCCCAAGCAGCTCTATCCGAACACCGATCCCGGCCGGGCCAAGCTGATCGCCGATCTCAACCTCGGCATTCAGGACATGCAGAAGCGGCTGCCGCGGGCCTTCGCAACGCTCCCCAAGGCCGCGCTCGAGATCAAGCGCGTGCCGCCGTTCATCCAGGATGGCGCCGCCAACGGCTATTATAATTCGGCCGCGCTAGATGGCTCGCGTGCCGCCATCTATTATATCAACCTCAAGGATACCGCCGACTGGCCACGTTACGGCCTGCCGAGCCTGACCTATCATGAGGGTGTTCCGGGGCACCATCTGCAGATCAGCCTGGCACAGGAGGCCAAGGACCTGCCTATGCTGCGCAAGGTCTCGGGCTTCGGCGCCTATATCGAGGGCTGGGCGCTCTACGCCGAGCAACTCGCTGACGAACTCGGCGTGTACGACAAGGATCCGCTCGGCCGCGCCGGTTTCCTCCAGAGCTTCCTGTTCCGCGCGACCCGGCTCGTCGTCGATACCGGCATGCACTACAAGAAATGGAGCCGCGAGCAGGCGACCGATTATATGGTCCAGGCCACCGGTTTCGCGGTGCCGCGCACCCAGCGTGAGATCGATCGCTACTGCGTCTGGCCGGGCCAGGCATGCAGCTACAAGGTCGGCCATATGAGCTGGGTTCGTGCGCGGGCTAAGGCGAAGGAAATCCAGGGCGCGAAGTTCGATATCAAGCAGTTCCATGAGGTTCTGCTCGATGGCGCACTCCCGCTGACGATCCTCGAACAACGCGTCGAGACCCGCGCGCGGGCATAGTTCATGGAGCCCTCTCCGGCTTGCGGAGAGGGCTTTTCTATTGACACTTGGTCGTGACGTACCGATCTGTAACATTGGAACAGCAAGGCACGTCGCAATGATCGATCTTCACTACTGGCCTACCCCCAACGGCCATAAGGTCACGCTCTTCCTCGAAGAAACCGGCCTCGATTACCGCATATTCCCGGTAAATATCGGTAAGGGCGAACAGTTCGAGCCGAGCTTTCTGAAGATCGCGCCGAACAACCGCATGCCCGCGATCGTCGATCATGAACCCGCAGATGGCGGTGCGCCGCTATCGCTGTTCGAATCCGGCGCGATCCTGCAATATCTTGCCGAGAAGACCGGCCGATTCCTGCCCGCCGATCTGCGCGGCCGTGCCGAGACAATGCAATGGCTGTTCTGGCAGATGGGTGGCCTTGGTCCGATGGCTGGCCAGAATCATCATTTCAGCAATTACGCGCCGGAGAAGATTCCCTATGCGATCGATCGCTACGTCAAGGAGACGGCTCGGCTGTATGGCGTGCTCGACCGGCGGCTTGCCGATCGCGCCTATGTTGCCGGTGACGACTATTCGATCGCTGATATGGCAAGCTACCCATGGATCGCGTCCCATGCGAACCAGAGCCAGGATCTGAATGACTTCCCAAATGTGAAGCGCTGGTTCGAGACGATCGCCGTCCGCCCGGCGACGATAAGCGCCTATGCCAAGGCCGAGGTGGTCAGAAATCTGCCTGAGGCGACCGAGGAAGAGCGTCAGCGGATATTGTTCGCAAACACGCCCGTGAAGGTCTGAGACCGCTCCGAACGGACAGGGCGTGAATCAAGTGCGGTCGGGCGGTTCTTGCCGCTCGACAGCGCGGCGGCGCGCGCGTTAAGGACGATACTCAAACGATCCCGTTTCCGCGATCCAACTCGACGCTGCATCGGTTCGTGCAAGTTCTTCTCATGGGGTCGGCGCGCGTGGGTTTTCGATGAGGGCGGGGCTGTTTTTCCTCGATCGTACCGCAGTCCTGTTCCTGGGCGTCGCCGCCGGTGTGGCGATCGGCTATGCCTTCGGTGTCCATCAGCAGGTCGAAGCGCCGATCGAAACGGCGTATCCGGGCGGCGCGGACCTCGCAACACCGTCTGGCGCCGGCCCGAACGACCTCGTGACTGCAAACGGAAAGCCGGCCGCGGGCCGGCCAGGGCAGCTGGCGGTGCCGCCGGTAGTCGCCGAGACCCGCCCGATCCAGCCCGGCATCGTCAACGCGATCGCGGCAGGCCGCCCGGTGCGGGTCGGTGTGTTCGGCGACAGTTTTGGCGATGGCATCTGGTCCGCTTTGTATAATCAGCTCAGCCGAAAGGACGGCTATCAGGTCGTCAAATATAGCCAGCAGGCGACCGGCTTCACCCGCTACAGGACGCTCAACCTCGAGGAGCATGATCGCGCCCGGCTCGCGTCGGCACCCGTCGATATCGCGGTGATTTCCTTCGGCGCGAACGACATGATGGGCGTGGCCTCGAACGGCCATGTCTATGCGCTGCTGACTCCCAACTGGCAGGCGGAGATCGCCCGGCGCGTGACCAGCTATGTCGCAATGCTGCGTCAGCAGGGTGCGATTGTCTATTGGGTCGGGCTGCCGAAGATGCGCGAGGCGTCCTACGATGCCGATGTCGTCCGCATGAACGCCTTCTACCGCGGGTTGATGGCCAATCTCGGCGTCGCCTTCATCGAAACCGCGCCGTACAGCGTCGATGCCGACGGTCGCTATGCCGCCTATCTGCCCGATCCCGCGACCGGCAAGCCGCAGCTGATGCGCGCCAATGACGGCATCCACATGTCGATGAACGGCTATATCCGTATCACACGGGGGCTTTCCGGGCGGATCAAGAATTATGTCGATCAGGCGCGCGGGCAGGCGGGGGCAGGTGCGCCGCCACCCCCTGTGGTCGCGCCGCCGCCTCCGCCGCCCGTCACGGTTTCGCCGCCGAAGCCCGCGGTCAAACCGGTACTGCAGCTCGAAGATCCGCTGGCCGACGAGAATGTCACGACCGACATGCCGCCCGCCAAGGCGGCGCCGCCCGAGCGCCATCTGCCGCCTGCCAAGGGTGCGCCGGCCGATCTGCTGCCGCCCGATCTGGCGGGTGCAGCCGACGCACCGAAGGGCAAGCCATGATCGGTCTGCTGGCGCTCGCCACCGCCTTGGCAACGCCCGCCGCCGCGCCGGTGGTGACGGCGGATTGCGCGGGCGGCCTGTGCGGCTACAGCGCACTGCGTCCTTATTTCGAAAAGCTTGCCGCTACGCGGGGCCGTTCGGGAAAGCCTGTCCATATCCTCCAGATCGGCGACAGCCACACGGCGGGTGACGCGATCACCGGCGCCTGGCGCGATATCCTGCAGGGCCGCTACGGCAGCGGCGGGCGCGGTGTGATGCCACCCGGCAAGCCTTTTCAGGGCTATAATCCGCGCGGCGTCAGCGTCGAGATGAGTGGCGGCTGGAATATCGCCTCGATCTTCGGCCCGGGGTCGGCGTCGCCGCGCCCGCCGATCGGCCTTGCCGGTTTCAGCATCACTTCGGTCGGCACGGGCTCACGCATGGCGATGACGACATCGGCGGCGCAGATGTTCGATCGCTTCATCATCTGCGCAATGGCGCAGCCCGATGCGGGAACCTTGGTGATCAGTGCCGGCGGCCAGTCCGATCGGATGGAGCTGGGCAGTTTCATCGCGCGACCCGAGTGCAAGGAGTTCCGCTACGACCGGCCGCAAATGGCGGTGTCGGTCGGCGTTGAAGATGGCCCGGTCACGATCACGAGCTGGGCGAGCTTCCGCGATGCGGGCGGCGTCGTTTTGTCCAATGTCGGCGTGGTCGGATCGCAGCTCGTCCATTTCTCGCGCAACGATGATGCCGTCATTGCCGAAGAGATGCGCAGCTACGATCCCGATCTGATTGTGCTTGCCTTCGGCACCAATGAAGGGTTCGCGCCGCGCGTGAGCCCGCAGGAATATGAAATCAGCCTGCGCACTCAGATTGGCCGCATCCGCCGGATCGCGGGACGTGTGCCCATCCTGCTGCTCGGCGCCCCCGATGCACTGACCCGGCGGGCCGAGTTGTTGCAGAACGCGGCGACGATGACGCCGCTGCCGTGTGTCGAGCCGATTTTCCTGCCGGCCCCCGCCGCGATCACACAGCCGGCCGCAACGCCGCCAGCGCAGCCCGCCGACGGGATTTCCGATGTGCTCGACGCGCTGGAGAACGGCGCGGCCGTGGCGCGCACGGCCGCGCCTGTGCCGCAGCCGGCAGCCGTCGCCCGCACCGGCTGGGGCATCACTGCCCGGCCACTTTTTCCGCCACCGGGCTTGAAGGTCGTCCGCGACGTTCAGCGCAAGGTGGCGCATCAGCTAAGGCTTGGCTTCTGGGATTGGGAAGCGCGGATGGGCGGGCGGTGCACCGCGGTCAGCTGGGTCAAGCTCGATCCGGTGCGAATGCGCTCCGACTATGTCCATTATAATACGCTTGGCGGGCAGGAGATCGGCGGACGGCTTCAGGCCGATCTCGACGCTGCGGCACAGGCTGTGCGGTGATGGGACGCGCACGTTAGATGCTGTTCCCCACGCTCGACTTCGGGCTGTTCTTCCTTGCCGCCTTCGCGATCATCTGGGCCGCGTCGGGGAGTAATGAATGGCGCAAGATCCTGCTGCTGCTGGCGAGCTGGATTTTTTATGGCGCGTGGGACTGGCGCTTTGTCGCTCTTTTGATCGGGTCGGCGGTACTCAACTGGGGATCGGCGCAACTCATCCAGAGGGCGGAAACGCGCGCGACGCAGAAGCTTGTCGTGACGATCGGTATCATCGGCAATCTCGGCATCCTCGGCTTCTTCAAATATTACGACTTCTTCCTGGAACAGCTCGACCGCATCCTCGCCGGCTGGGGCATGGCCCGTGATCTGCCGCTGCTGCAGATCGTGCTGCCGGTCGGCGTGTCCTTCTTCACCTTCCAGGGCATGTCGTATCTGATCGACGTCTATCGTGCCCGGGTTCGCGCCGGCTCCTTGCTCGACATCACCCTGCTCATGTCCTTCTTCCCGCATCTCGTGGCGGGGCCGATCGTACGCGCTTCGGATCTGCTGCCGCAATTTCGCGCAAGCCCGAAGCTCAATCGCGACATGGTATCGATGGCGTTGCTGCTGATCGTGTGGGGACTGTTCAAGAAGGCGGTCGTTGCCTCAGAGCTGTCAGTGAACCTTGTCGATCCGGTGTTCTTCGATCCGTCGGCGCATAGCAGCCTCGATCTGCTGATGGCGTCCTATGGCTATGCGGTGCAGATCTACTGCGACTTCTCCGCCTATAGCGACATGGCGATCGGGATCGCGGCGCTGTTCGGCTATCGTTTCCCGCGCAACTTCAACCAGCCCTATCGTGCGCGATCGCTGCAGGATTTCTGGCGGCGCTGGCACATCAGCCTGTCGAGCTGGCTACGCGACTATCTCTATATAGGCCTCGGCGGCAATCGCGGCGGAACAGCGGGGCAGAGCCGCAACATCATGATCACGATGCTGCTCGGCGGCTTCTGGCACGGCGCCAAATGGACCTTCCTGATCTGGGGCGCGCTCCACGGCGCGGTGCAGGTGATCGAGACATTGTGGCGCAAGGCGGGCCTGCCGGGCCTGCCGAAGCTGCTCGCGATCGTCGTTACCTTTCACATCATCACGCTGGGCTGGATATTCTTTCGTGCCGAGAGCTTCGATGCCGCGATCGCCTTCATCGGCGGCATCGCGAGCGGCAGCTGGCAGAACACGATGACGACGCCTTTGCTGTTCGGGCTGATGATCCTCGGAATGATGTTTCATTTCACGCCGCCGGCGCTGCCGCGCTGGATCGCGCTGGGGCTTCGGCATTTGCCGGCACCCGTACTCGGGCTGCTGATCGCAGCAGCGATTATCATCGTCGATGCGATGCGCTTCGAAGGGGTCGCGCCCTTCATCTATTACCAGTTCTAGGGGGGACGGCATGACGCGCCATATGAAGGAGCATGAGCTGGCGTCCCCGGTCGATATCTCCGACGATCCTATCGATCGCGGCGATAGTCTGCGCTGGACGAGCGTGACGATCGCGGTGGCGACGCTCACGTTGCTCTGCGCCAATGCCGGCTTGCTCGCGGCCTGGGTCGACGAGATGGCGCCGACGCCGATGCAGCAACGGCTGGCAGGCGTTACGACCGCATGGGCCGGGGCGATGGATGCGATCGGCATCACCACGCCGCGCCAAAAGCTTCATGAGGAATGGAAGACGATCCAGGCTGCACGCTTCGGCAATGAAGCGCCGGGGGCTACGCAGTAAGCGGCTACGCCACCAACGCGGCTGCTACCGCCTTCAGGATATCCGCCGCGTCGCGCGGCGCCAATCGCACCTGCAGCCCGCGCTGGCCTCCGTTGATATAGACCAACGCCTCGGCCATTGCCGATTGCTCGATCGCGATCGGCACGCGCTTTTTCTGGCCGAACGGGCTGATGCCGCCGACATGATAGCCAGTGATCCGCTCTGCATCGGCGGGCTTCATCATCGCCGCGGACTTGCCGCCAAGAGCGGCGGCAACTTTTTTCATCGATAGCTCGCGGTCCGACGGGATCACCGCGCAGGCGGGTTTGCCGTCGATCTCGATCATCAGCGTTTTGAGCACCCGCGACGCAGGTTCGCCGAGCGCCTCGGCCGCTTGCAGGCCGACACGTTCGGCGCCGGGATCATATTCGTAGCTGTGCGTCGTGAAGGGCACTTTGGCCTGCGTCAGGACCTGTGTGGCGCGGGTGGTGCGGGACATCGCCGTGCCATAGTCCAGCGCCTTTTGTCGTCCCAGCAAAAGCTGAAAAGCAGGCAAGGATTCCCGGGCATAGCTGTGCCTTCAGCCGATCTGCCAGTTGATCGGCAGAACGATCGCGATATCCGCGCCGGTGGGCGTGGCAGGGAATGTGCCCACCTTCATCGGAATCCGCAAAGCTTCCCGATCGAGGATTTCAGAACCGCTACTCTGAATCAGTTGGACCGATACCGGCTTTCCGGTGGCGGAAATGACGACTTTGACGATCGCACGCCCCTGTTCGCGGCGAAGTTCGGCCGATCTGGGATAGGAGTAATTCGCGGTGACGAGCTTGACGACTTTCGCTTGCCACGCTGGATCGGCAGCACAAGCCGGACCCGCAAGAAGCAGACTGATCAAGCCGGCAATCGCGACCATGCGGCTTTGACGAGCGTTCATTTTTATCTCCTTCCGCGTGTTTTTATCGAGTAGAGGTAAAGGAATGATTACGCTCCGGTCCGGCCAACCGGGCTGAGGTGGTCGTGGCCCGATGAATTGACGGAACTCAGGCCGCTCTGACAGTCGCAAGGAACTCGTTCACCGATACACGCAGGGTTTCGGCCTGACAGTTGAGATCGGCAGCTGCGTTCAACGTCTGTTGCGCCGCGCGGCCGGTGGCACCGATGCCTTCGTTGACCTGCGCGACGATGTGCGCGACGTTTTGGGATCCGTTAGCCGCCTCGTTGGTGCTTTCAACGATCTGGCCTGTCGTTGTCGATTGTTGCGCCATGCCGTTCGCAACGTTCGCCGCAATTCCGTTTATTTCCGCGAGTGTATAAGCGATTTCGGTAAGCGCGTTCGCTGCGAGGCTCGATGTGCCGCGCGCGCGCGAGATTTTACTGGCGACGTCCTTGGTCGCGTCGGCGGCCTGGTTGGCAAGATGCTTGATCTCGGCAGCGACCACGGCAAAGCCCCGGCCGGCGCTGCCCGCACGCGCTGCCTCGATCGAAGCGTTCAGCGCAAGCAGGTTGGTCTGGCGGGCCACCTTGGCGATCAGGGCGACGATATCCTCGATTGATTGTGTATCCGCGATCAGGTCGCCGACGATTGCGTCGGTCGCGCTGGCGCTGTCTGAAGCCCGCTGCGCAATATCGGCAGCGCTTTCCATCTGGCGGGTCACTTCGGCGATCGAGGCCGACATCTTCTCGGTCGCGTTTGCGACGATCAGGGAGTTCTGGCTGGCCTGCGTGGTGACGAGCGCGACTTCTGCGGCCAGGCAACCGCTGTCATCGACGGTCTGTGACACCCGTTTTGCCTCTATCTCGATCTTTTGCGCCAGCGCGCCAACGCGCTCGACGACATCGCGTACGCTTGCTTCGAAGCCGGCGGCGAGCGAAAGCATGGCCGCTCGCCGTTCGCCTTCGGCGCGCTTGCGTTCCGCTTCGCGCTCGCGCGATCGGATTTGCTGCTGCGCGATTTCTTCGCGGCCGGCGTTGAGCGCGGCGGTGCGTCGCTCCTCGACCTCCTGTGCATTGGAGCGGAAAATCTCGACTGCGCGTGCCATATCGCCGACCTCGTCCGACCGGTCCAGCCCGGCCATTTCGACCGTCAGGTCACCGGCGGCCAGTCCGCCCATGATCTCCGCCATGCGCGCGATGGGCTGGGTGATGAGCCGCTGGGTCAATGTCCCCGCGAGCAGCGCGATTATGATGCCTGCCGCCGAGGCGATAGTGACGATCGTCAGCGCGCCATAGGCTGCGGCCTGTGCGGAAAAGGTCGTGCTGCCCTGCACGCGTTCGATGGCGGTGATGATCCGCTCGGCGCTAAGCGCGAGCTTCGGTCCGCTGACGTTCAACGCCTGCGCGACCTCGCGGTTGCGGACGGCCGTTGCGGCGACGACCTGATCGAAAGCCTTGTCGTAGGCGACGCCTTCGGTGATCGCCTTGTCGGCGATGGCGAGCAGCGGTGAACCCGCCAGCTTTTCGAACGCGACGTTCATCGCATCTTCAAGATCGAGCTGATTGTCGTGAATCTGCCTGGCGGTCGCCGGCGTCGGCGCCACCAGGTAACGCGTGATGTTGACGCGCATCTCCAGGTAGCGCGCTTGCGCCACTCCGGTGGCATAGCTTGCGGCATTATTGTCGTTCTGATGCGCCTGTTCGGTGATTTCGCGTAGTTTCTCCGCAATCAACGGACCACGAACGTCGAGTTCCTTATCGACCTGCGCGCTTATCGTGCGTTGTGCAGCGATTATCCGGTCAGCCGAGCGCCGCGTCGATTTCAAGGCGGAGCGGACATTCTCCAGCGCCTGGCCCTGGCCCAGCGTTTCGGCTGCGCTGCCCGCAGCGTCCAGTGAATCGAGCGACGCATTCAAGGTATCAATAAGTTGAGCCGCCGTGCGCTCGTCGGGATGAATGACATAGTCCTTCAACAGGCTCTGGGCCGCGATCGATCGTGTCTGGACCCGCAGGAGCACCTGGTTCGCCTGCGCCAGATCCGTGACGTGCCCGACGCTCCAATGTATGGCGACGAGCGAGGCGATGGTGATCAGGGCAAGCGTCGCCATCGCGGCACCGGTGGCGCCGAAGACGACCTGAATCTTCCGGTTCATCCGCCAGCCGGTCGAAAGCGCGCTGAGAAGCTCGATCAGCCACGTTCTTTTTTGCCGGACCTTGACGATAAGATGACCGAGGTAATTCTTCATATGGCTCTCCCGCACGGAGCCCTACAGCCATAGTTCTGCTTTTTGGTTAACGGCACCGGTGGGTGGCAAAAGGATTGCGGATTGTGGGCCGGCGTCGGCGCGGCGCCAAAAACAAGAGCCCCGGCGCGCTGGCCGGGGCTCTTGTCAGCGCCGATCGGATAGACGATCGGCTATGAAATTAGACGATCATCGGTAGAAAACGTGATCGCCCACCGTCGAGATCCGCGTGCGGGTGCGGAAGAAGGCGTTCGGGGCCTGATAGGCGGCGTGGTAGAACATCGCGCCCGGCACCACCGGTTCGGCGTCGCCGGCCATCGCCTCACGCGCAACCTCGACTGCCGTTGCCCAGCGCTCCGAATCGCGGCGCGGCCTGTAGCTGGCGGTGCGGAAGAACTGGCCGGGCTGGTTGACCACGGCGCACACGGTGCTGCCGAAGCGATCGTTGCCGACGCGATTCTTGATAAGCTGCGCGACCGCAAGCTGGCCGCTGCGCGGCTGGTTGGCCGCTTCGTGCATGATCACCTTGGCCATGCACTCGGTGTCGGAATCGAGCTTGGTTTCCGTACCCAGACGGGCGTCGGCAACGGCTGCTTCCTTGTAAATGATCTGGTCGATCCCGTCATTGGCGACGCTGTCGTCAGCCATGATCTCGGGAGTCATCTGGTAGGCCAGCGTCGGAGAGGTCGACGTCGGCAATGCCGCAAAGCCCATCGCTCCGGTCGCTGCGGCAATCAGCATCGCAGCGATCATCAGCGGATGTTGAGCAAGTTTAGCGGACATTCAGTACCCCACAAAATGCGCAAAAGCTCACGCTCGCCCAAAAACCAAACACAGGGCGAGGTGATCAATCACGTCTTGTCGGCAGGGGGGCGTACTTGCGTCGCCCCCGGCCCGACCGAAATCGAGGCTCCCTTGGCCGCCGCACGACGATGAGTCAACAAAAGCACGATGAATCGTTTGGTGTCCGGGATGATCCGAGGAACCTACATATAGTGGTCAGACGACCCTTTTCGCGTCGATATGCCACAACTTTGCCACGAACATACTGCTATACCGTAACAATCGGACAGACCCATGCTGCGCCGCCGCATGAATTGTTCGTGACGGCGCTTTCTGCGACTGTGCGCTGAAATGGGTGGCGAAGCGTGCAGAGCGAATCGATGCAGGACGATATGATCGACACACAGGAGCCCCTGGCCGCTGTAGCGCCTGTCGAGTCGCACATCGTTGCCGATGCAGTCCGCGAGTCGATGCAGAGTCAGGAAGAAATGGCGTTTCGCCGTGACCGGCTGCTCGCCTGGCTCGCGCTGACGACCGGCGCCGGGATTATCCTCGCAATACCCTTCGCGCTCAAATCTGGCAGTGAGTTCTTCCTGCCGGTTGTCTCGGCACTCGTGATCGCCGTGGCGATGGTGCCGTTGCTCGAATGGCTCGAGCGGCGCGGGTTGCCTTCGGCGCTCGCGGCGCTGATGTGCGTGCTGCTCTTTCTCGGCCTTGCCAACGCCGCTATCGCCTCGGTGATCGTGCCAGCGACCGACTGGTTCGCGCTGCTGCCGTCGCGAATCAAGCTGATCCGCAAGAATTTGTCGCCGCTGATTGACATCTACTCGTCCTTCGAGCGCTTTGTCGATCAGACGATGGGATCGATCCTGCGTTCCTCGGCCGGGCGGGCGTCCGCCGGGCGGATGGTGACGATCCAGCAGCCCAATTCGCTGTTCGACTATGTCGCGACATCGGCGCCGCACGCGCTCGTCCAGCTCGTCTTCTCCACGCTCGTCGTCTATTTCTTCCTGTCGAGCTGGACGCGAATGCGCCGCCGCACGATCACAAATCGCGGCAGCTTCTCCAGTGCGATGACGACGGCGCGGGTCATTCAGGAGATGGTGGATCGCACCTCGGCCTATCTCGCCACGATCACGATGGTGAATATCGGTGTGGGCGTGCTCGTCTCGGCGATGCTGTGGATGGTCAAGATGCCGACTCCGATGATGTGGGGCGGCCTTGTCGCGATCCTCAATTATATCCCTTATTTCGGGCCGATCGTCGGTGTCGGTCTGCTCGCGGTCGGCGGGCTGATGACCTTTGCCGATCTCGGCTATGCGCTAGTGCCCGCCGCCCTGTTCATCGCGGTCCACCTGATCGAGGCCAATGTGCTGACGCCGATGCTGGTCGGCCGGCGGTTGACGATCAACCCGCTGCTGATCCTCGTCGCGCTTAGCTTCTGGAGCTGGGTTTGGGGGACGGCAGGGGCGCTGCTTGCGGTGCCGCTGCTGATCATCCTCAAGACGATCCTAGACGGCGCCGGATGGCCGGATATCGCGGGCTTCCTGTTTGCCGAGGGCACCTTTACCAATGGTCATGAGGACCCTGACGCCGCAGAGGAAGCGCACTTCCGAAAATGATGGCGCTCGCGGTTGACAGCGACCGGGGCCTCCACTAGGTCCCGCCTCCACGACGCATTAATATGCGGGTGTAGCTCAGTTGGTTAGAGCGCCGGCCTGTCACGCCGGAGGTCGCGGGTTCGAGTCCCGTCACTCGCGCCACCTTTTCATAACATTGGTTAGAACAAGGTGGCGTCGGAGGGTCTTACGCCTCCGATCGGCGCGCGAATAGTCGATCAAAGTATATATTTGCCGAGGTGCGATGGTGAATATTCAGCCTTTATACACTGTTAGTATCTTATCAGCCCCCTGACACGACACAGGTCGTCGCCCGGGTTGAGGAGACTATCATGCTTGATACGCGCGCGACGGCTTCGCCGCCTGGCCCGAACGCGCTGCTCGGGGAGCTGCAATCGGTCGTTTCGATCGTCGAGAGCGCTACCGCAAAGACGGGCGTCGCATCCGCAGCGGTTGAGGAAAAGCTCACCGAGATTGCGGCTCTGTCGTTGACTATTCTGAACATCGCGCGGCAGACGAATCTTCTTTCGATCAATGCAAGCCTGGAGGCGGCACGGGCCGGCACTGCCGGGAGGGGATTCGCCATCGTCGCGCAGGAGGTGAAGACGCTCGCCGGCAGCGTGTCGGCAGCGGCGACTCGAATAAGCGAGAGCATTGCAGCGCTGAAGGGCGCTACGGGCGAGAACGCGGCTGCAGTCGAGATACTCACCGATGCTGTTCGACAGGGCGTGGACATAGTCGGCCAGTTGCAGCGCCAATAAGCTTCGCTGACGCGGCTTACTTCGCCCGCGCCTCCTGGGCTGCCTTCAGCAGCCGCAACACATTGCCTGACCAGATATTTGCGAGATCCGCTTCGCTATAGCCCGCCTTAAGCAGCGCATCGGTAATCTTCGGGATGCTTCGCACATCCTCCATGCCGGTGACGCCGCCACCGCCATCCCAGTCCAGCCCGATGCCGACATGCTCTGGGCCCACCACTTTCAGTGCATGGAGAATATGGGCAAGGAAGTCATCGAAGCTGGGCTTGTCGGTCTCGGGATAGAGCTTGTCGATGCGCCGCCGCTCGGCGGTGATCGCGTCGAGCTGCTCCTTGGTCATCTTCACCGTCTCGGACCGGATCGATGCGAACATCGCGCGCATCGCCTTGTCGCGCTCCGGGTTCGGCTTGATCGCCCGCAGATAGCCGCCATAGGCGTTCATCTGGATCACCCCGCCCTTGGCTGCGAGCGCCTTGAGATGGGCGTCGTCGATATTGCGCGGGTTGTCGTAAATCGCCTTGCAGCCCGAATGCGACAGCAGCACCGGCGTCTTCGAAAGTTTCAGCAGATCGTCGAGCACGGCATCGGACGAATGCGATGCGTCGGGCACGACGCCGAGGCGGTTGGCTTCGGCGAGTAACGCCTTGCCTGCCGGGCTGAGGCCGCCCCATTTAGGGCCCTTGGGGTCCGTGGAGCTATCGGCGAACTGGTTGTTCGCGAAATGGGCGAAGCCCATCAGCCGCACGCCCATTGCGTAGAAGGCGGACAACAGCGTCTCGTCTCCGCCCAGCGGATAGGCGTTCTCGATGCTCATATAGACGATGCGTTTATGCTGTGCCGCAATCAGCGCTGCATCCTCCGCTGTCGTCGCCAGCGCGAAGTTGACGGGATCGGCGGCCACCATCATCCGGATCGACACGCCACGCATGATCGCGAAGTCGCGCGCGCTCTTGATATGCTCCGGGTCGAGCGGCCCTTGTGGCGTGTAGATCGCCCAGAAGCCGCCATCGAGGCCGCCTTTCTTCATCTTGGGCAGATCGACCTGAGTGTAATCGTCATGCGCCTCCTCGATCACCCAACCGGGCCGATCGAGCGAGGCTGGCGTGTCGAGATGTGAATCGAGCGTGATGAGGCGCTCATGTATCCGCGCCGCGCGACCGGAAACGCCCGGCGCGGCGAGCCCCGCCGTCGCCCAACTAGCGACGACGAGGGGAAGGAGCATGGCAGTGTGGCGAGCGGCATTGCGCATGGTTTCAGAAATCCGCGGTGATGGTGAACTGGATCGTGCGTGGCGACAGCGGACGGAAGATGCCGTCGGTCGTCACCTGCGAAGATATGAACGACAGCACATCCTTGTCGAACAGATTGTCGACGTTGATCCGCGCCTTTGCATTCCTGATCGGGCCGATGCTGAAACCATCGCCGATATCGACATAGGCGCTCCACACCGAATAGGCCGGCACGCTGAACGTGTTGATGAAATTGGCGTAGCGCTTGCTGGTATATTTGCCCGAGATGTTCGCGACGAGCCAGCTGGCAGGCTCCACCGTCAGCCCGGTGTTGATGATCCACTTCGCGCTGTCGGGCAGGTTCTTGCCCGCGATCGCGGCGCCGCCATTGGGAATATTGTCGCGGAATTTCGCGTCATTATAGGTGATGTTGGTATTCACATAGGCCAGCCCGCGCAGGAAGGACGGTTTGTACGATCCCGTGAATTCGACGCCCCACGCCTTCACCCTGCCGACATTGGTGAAGAAGGTCTCGGTGACGTTGGTCGTTCCCGGCAGGATCGAAGCGATCGCCTGAATTCGGTTGGCAAATCGGGTGCGGTAGACGGCGAGCGCTGCGAAGAATTCGGGCTGATTGGTGCGCACACCCAGCTCATAGTTCTTCGATCGCTCCGCGGCCGGCGGCGGCACTATCGCCGGGCTGTTATTGAACGTGGTCGCAAAGATATCGTCGGCGCCTTTCGGTAGCGCCATGTTCTCGGCATAAGAGGCGAAGACCTGCGTGCGGCCGTCGAGCTTGTAGTTAACGCCGGCCAGCGGCAGGAACCAGTCGGTATAATTGGTCCGGGCAAGTTGCGGGCCCCATCCGGCCTGCGCCACCCCGCCCACGATGCGATAATAATCGTTGAAGTCGCGAAACCCGAACAGTTCATAATCGACTGAAAGCGCCTTGAATCCGACCTCGATGTCGAGCTTGTCGTCGAGCAGCGCGATATTGTCCTTCACATAGCCCTGGGCGGTTGCGCGCTGGGTGCGATAGTTGCGACGCAGATAGACGATCTCGTTCTCGATCACGTCGCCGTCGGGCGACCCGCCCGTCAGGTTCTTGCGCAACTGGGTACGATGATATTTGTCGTCCTCGATCCACAACCCCGCCTGTAGCGTCTGTATTCCGATCTCTGCCTTCAGGCTGCCGATCGCGCCCAACCGGTGACCGCCGACTTCGGACAGGCCATATTGCGATCCGCGCGGCGCCGTGACGGCGAGCCCGATCGCGCGCTGCGGGGTGAAGCGCGACAGACTGTTGGCATAAGCATCGGGCGACACGCCATAGCCGTCCTTGTCCTCGAAATAGGCGCTGACATCCGCCGACAGCCAGTCGGTAACGCCGGCATGGACCTTGCCGGCGAACAGCTTGTCCTTTCGGATGTTGATCGCGGTCTTGTAGTAATAGGTATAACGGTTGTCGGAATAGGTGATCCCGGTAGCGGTTGGCGGATATACCGGCAAGATGCCGATATAGCCGCGATAGCGGCCGGTCTTGCCGCCGGCGTCGGGTGTTGCCGAGAAATAATCGGCGCGCGTGAGCGAAGGCGAGTCATAGTCGAAGAAGTCGTTCGACACGAATTTCAGGCTGGCATAGCTGTCGCCGCCCAGATCGAAATCTGCACGCGCTTCCCAATGCTCACGGTCTATGCTGCCGGCGCCGCGCCACAGGTCGCTGTCGAGTTTGGTGCGGCTGACATAGGCTTTCATCGGGCCGATCTTGCCGCTGCTCACACGGATGAAGGTGCGCTTCAGATCATCTTCGCCAAAGGTCTGCGATACGAACAGGCCAAGATCGTCCTGCGGCGTGATCGACAGATACTGGACGATCGGGCCGAGCGAGGCATAGCTCGGTAGCGCGACATCGCCCGCGCCGACCGACGCGCGGACCTCGGCGAGATTTTCGTTGTCGACATAGCGGAATACCGGGCTGCCGCCGAAGGCGTCGCTGCGGCCAAGGGGCACGCCGTCGATAATGAAGCCGATCTGATCGAGATTGAACGCCCGCGTCTGCACGCTATTGCCGAACTCATAAAGGCCCAGCGCACCGTCGGTCTGGACGTTGAAGCCGGGCAGCGTCTCCAGCATCTTGAGGCCCGATACCCCAGACGGTGCGGAGAGCAGCGCCTGGCGGGTAACCGCCACGGTGTTGGTGACCTCGCCCGCGCCGATTGCCTGATCGGACTGCGAAATGCGGCGGCCGGTAACGACGATGCTGTCCTCGGTATCGTCAGCCTGCTCGGCGAAGGCAGGCGCGGCGATGGCGCCCATCGAGAGCGCCACAGCCAGGCTGACGCCCGAATGAAGCCGGGTGCGCAACAGACGGCTGGGGATTGGCGAGAATAGCATAATGAAAGCCTCCTTTTGCGCCGAATATCGGCATTCCCTGGCTTTCAGGCTGGCTGATCGCAGTCGCTGCGATCTCGCTCCATCTTCTCGCATAAACCCGAAGGCTGGCCCGCATGCAGGCTGCCCGCTGTCATTTCCTCTCGCTGATCCGGAGCCCCGTTGCGCACCCGTAACTGCAATCATCTGCGGAAAAGCGATCGAGTCAAGAAAAACGTACCGATCGGTAAATTGATGACATGCGACGTTTGTGCCGGCAGGCCGTGATGGTTAGTCTCGTCTGCACTGCGGGCAGAAAGGCATATCGATGCTGTTGATCATTGGGACGATCCGGATACCGCCCGCCATGCTGGTGCGGGCGCGGGCGGCGATGCAGCTTATGGTGTTGGCCAGCCGCGCCGAGGATGGCTGTCTTGATTACGCCTATGCCGAGGATGTTCTTGAGCCCGGTCTGATCCGCGTGTCAGAAGCCTGGAGCGACCAGGCAACGCTCGATGCGCATTTTGCGAGCGACCATCTGGCCGAATGGCGCAACGCCTGGCCGGCGCTGGGCATATGCGACCGCGATCTTGGATTATACGAGGTCAGCGACCGCCGCGCGACCTGATCCCAAAATATCCGTTCGTGTCTAGCGAAGTCGAAACACGTTCTTTCATGCCAACGCCCCTCCACTGCGCTCGACGCGAACGGATATGGGCGGGATAGTTGCTCAGGCGGGAACGCCGACCGGCTCGGCAATGGCTGCGTCGATCATATATTCCCACACCTCGCCGGCGTCGCTGCTGTTGGTCATGCAGCAGCCGACGGGAATGTCCGCCCCTGCCTTGGTCATCCGGCGGGAGGGGACGCGCATCGCGGCGATAAGCTCGCGAGCCTGGGGAAGGAAGGCTGCATAGTCGGCATCGGATGCCGAGGCCTGCGCGGCAAGGACCTGCGCGATCCGCTCGATCAGACTGTCTGCGCTCATCAATGGGTCCTTATCGCTGCTATCCGTCGCCGGATAATTACAGTCGTGCGCGCCATCGGCCAAGTCTCTGCGTTCGGGCCAACAAAAAAAGCCCCGCCGGATCGCTCCGGCGGGGCTAATTGTTCGATGCTGAACGGTCTTACTTGTTCAGATATTCGCCCGCATCGGCATCCGTGCCGTGGCTTTCGCCAACGACCGCTCCGAGTGCATCGTCACCTACGTCGTCCTGAACCGGGCGACGCTTTTCAGCGGCACGCTCTTCGGCGGCCGATGCCGGCGCGACGAGCGATTCCTGCCAGTTGCGCTGCGCTGCGCGGAGCGCTGCGTCGCGGCTTGAGGCGGTGACCCGCAGACGGCTCATGCCGGCGCCGGTACCCGCCGGGATCAGGCGGCCGACGATGACATTCTCCTTGAGGCCGTTCAGCGTATCGATCTTGCCCTGCACCGAGGCATCGGTGAGCACACGGGTCGTTTCCTGGAAGGAAGCGGCCGAGATGAACGAACGGGTCTGGAGCGACGCCTTGGTGATGCCCAGCAGGATCGGCTTGCCCGTGGCGGGCTCGCCGCCCGTGGCAACGACCTTGGCGTTGATCTCGTCCATCTCCTCGCGATCGACCTGCTCTGCGGGGAGCAGCGTCGTGTCGCCGCCGAACGTGATCTCGACCTTCTGCAGCATCTGACGAACGATCGTTTCGATGTGCTTGTCGTTGATCTTCACGCCCTGCAGTCGATAGACTTCCTGGATTTCCGATACGAGATATTCGGCGAGCGGCTCAATGCCGAGCACCTCGAGAATATCGTGCGGATCGGGCGAACCGCCGATCAGGTTGTCGCCGCGCTTGACGTAATCGCCTTCCTGCACGTCGATGACCTTCGACTTCGGCACCAGATATTCGACGGGATCGGCGCCATCATCCGGACGGATGATGATCTTGCGCTTCGCCTTGTAATCCTTGCCGAATTCGACGCGGCCCGAGACCTTCGCGATGATCGCGTTTTCCTTGGGCTTGCGTGCCTCGAACAGCTCGGCGACGCGCGGCAGACCGCCGGTGATGTCGCGCGTCTTGGCGGACTCGCGGCTGACACGGGCGAGAACCTCACCCGCCTTGACCGTCTGGCCGTCCTCGACCGAGAGCATCGCGCCCGGCGCCAGCATGTAGCGCGCGGTCTCGCCCGACGCATCGTCGAGCAGGGTCAGGCGCGGACGGAGATCTTCCTTCCGGGCCGTGGTGCGATACTCGATCACAACCTTCTGGCTGATACCGGTCGCTTCGTCGGTCTGCTCGGAGAGCGTGACGTTGTCGATCAGGTCCTGATATTTGATCACGCCGGCGGTTTCCGTGATCACCGGCATGGTGAACGGATCCCACTCGGCGATGCGATCGCCCTTCGATACCTTGGCGCCATCTAGCAGCACGAGATGTGCGCCATAGGGCAGACGATGGGTCGAACGCTCACGACCTTCGGTGTCGATGATCGCGACTTCGCCCGAACGACTGAGCGAGACCTGGCGGCCACGCGAATCGCCGACAGTGCGCAGTTCGCGATATTCGATCGTACCGTCGGCAACCGCCTCGAGGTTTGACTGCTCGTTGATCTGCGCGGCGCCGCCGATGTGGAACGTCCGCATCGTCAGCTGGGTGCCCGGCTCGCCGATAGACTGTGCCGCGATGACGCCGACGGCTTCGCCGATATTTACCGGGGTACCCCGGGCAAGATCACGGCCGTAGCAGGCGCCGCACACGCCGCCCTTCGATTCGCAGACCAGCGGGCTGCGGATCTTGACGCCCTGGGTGCCGATCGCTTCGATCTGCAGCACCATCGCTTCGTCGAGCAACGTGCCCTCTGGAATGAGGACGGTATTGGTTTTCGAATCGACGATGTCTTCGGCCGTGGTGCGGCCGAGGATGCGCTCGCCGAGCGATGCGATGGTTGCACCACCCTGAACGATCGCCTTCATGTCGAGCGCACGATCGGTACCGCAATCCACTTCGACGACGACGCAATCCTGCGACACATCGACCAGACGGCGGGTCAGGTAACCCGAGTTCGCCGTCTTGAGTGCAGTATCGGCCAGACCCTTGCGGGCGCCGTGGGTCGAATTGAAGTACTCAAGGACGGTCAGGCCTTCCTTGAAGTTCGAGATGATCGGCGTTTCGATGATCTCGCCCGAAGGCTTGGCCATCAGGCCGCGCATACCGGCAAGCTGCTTGATCTGTGCGGCCGAACCACGGGCACCGGAGTGCGCCATCATGTAGATCGCGTTGATCGGAAGCTCGCGGCCGTCGGGGCCCTTCTTGGGGGTCGAGATTTCCTTCATCATCTCGGCCGCCACACGGTCACCGCAACGCGACCAGGCGTCGATCACCTTGTTGTACTTCTCCTGCTGCGTGATCAGGCCGTCCTGATACTGCTGCTCGAAGTCCTTCACGAGCGCCTTGGTCTCATCGACCAGCGGCACCTTCGAGTCCGGAATGATCATGTCGTCCTTGCCGAACGAGATGCCGGCCTGGAATGCGTGGCGGAAGCCGAGCGCCATGATCGCGTCGGCGAACAGCACGGTCTCCTTCTGGCCGGTGTGGCGATAGACGATGTCGATGACGTCGCCGATCTCCTTCTTGGTCAGCAGACGGTTGACGGTCTCGAAGGGCACCTTGTAGCTCTTCGGGAGCGTTTCGCCGAGCAGCATGCGGCCGGGCGTGGTTTCCACCCGCTTCATATACGGCTTGCCGTCTTCGTCGGTCTGCGGAACACGGGTCGTGATCTTGGTGTGCAGGGTCACGGCCTTCGCCGCGAGCGCGTGATGCACTTCCTGCATGTCGGAGATCAGCGTGCCTTCGCCGGGCTCGTTTTCCTTCATCATCGACAGATAATAGAGGCCGAGAACCATGTCCTGCGACGGAACGATGATCGGCTTGCCATTGGCTGGCGACAGGATGTTGTTGGTCGACATCATCAGCACGCGCGCTTCGAGCTGGGCCTCGAGGCTCAGCGGAACGTGTACCGCCATCTGATCGCCATCGAAATCGGCGTTGAAGGCCGAGCAGACCAGCGGGTGGAGCTGAATCGCCTTGCCCTCGATCAGCACAGGCTCGAACGCCTGGATGCCGAGGCGGTGAAGTGTCGGCGCGCGGTTCAGCAGAACGGGATGCTCACGAATGACTTCGTCGAGGATGTCCCAGACTTCCTTGCGCTCCTTTTCGACCCACTTCTTCGCCTGCTTGAGGGTCATCGAGAGACCCTTGGCGTCGAGGCGCGCGTAGATGAACGGCTTGAACAGCTCGAGCGCCATCTTCTTCGGCAGGCCGCACTGATGAAGCTTGAGCTCAGGCCCCGTGACGATGACCGAACGGCCCGAATAGTCGACGCGCTTGCCGAGCAGATTCTGGCGGAAGCGGCCCTGCTTGCCCTTGAGCATGTCGGACAGCGACTTGAGCGGACGCTTGTTGGCGCCCGTGATCGTGCGGCCGCGGCGGCCATTGTCGAACAACGCGTCGACCGACTCCTGCAGCATGCGCTTCTCGTTGCGGACGATGATGTCCGGCGCGCGCAGCTCCATCAGCCGCTTGAGGCGGTTGTTGCGGTTGATCACGCGGCGATAGAGATCGTTGAGATCCGACGTCGCGAAGCGGCCGCCATCGAGCGGCACCAGCGGGCGCAGATCCGGCGGGATGACCGGAACGACCTCGAGAATCATCCACTCGGGTCGGTTGCCCGATTCGAGGAAGCTCTCGACGACCTTGAGGCGCTTGATGATCTTCTTGGGCTTGAGCTCAGACTTGGTGACCGCGAGCTCGTCGAGCAGCTCCTTGCGCTCGCCTTCGAGATCGAGCTCCTCGAGCATCCGGCGCACAGCTTCGGCGCCGATCCCGGCGGAGAAGGCGTCCTCGCCATATTCGTCCTGCGCCGCGAGGATCTCGTCCTCGGTCAGCAGCTGGAACTTCTCGAGCGGGGTCAGGCCCGGCTCGATGACGATATAGGCTTCGAAGTAGAGCACGCGCTCGAGCTGCTTGAGCTGCATGTCGAGCAGCAGGCCGATGCGCGACGGCAGCGACTTCAGGAACCAGATATGCGCGACGGGGGCGGCGAGCTCGATATGGCCCATCCGCTCGCGGCGGACCTTCGATACGGTAACTTCGACACCGCACTTTTCGCAGACGATGCCCTTGTACTTCATCCGCTTATACTTGCCGCACAGGCACTCGTAATCCTTAATCGGACCGAAGATGCGCGCACAGAACAGGCCGTCGCGCTCGGGCTTGAACGTGCGGTAGTTGATGGTCTCCGGCTTCTTGATCTCACCGAAGGACCAGCTGCGGATGCGCTCTGGCGATGCGATGCCGATCTGGATCTGGTCGAAGGTCTCGGGCTTCGCGACCGGATTGGCGAAATTGGTCAGTTCGTTCATGTCTAATTCCCTCTAGAGGGTGAAATTCGGGGCGGTCGGGAGGCTCCTGCCATCGCAGGCAGGAGCCCGATCCCTATTCCGCTGCGATCGCGATGCCGCCGTCTTCGTCGTCGGTCGTCTCGATCGACGACAGTTCGACGTTGAGGCCGAGCGAACGCATTTCCTTGACGAGCACGTTGAAGCTCTCCGGGATGCCGGCCTCGAACGTATCGTCGCCCTTGACGATCGCCTCGTAGACCTTGGTCCGGCCGACGACGTCGTCCGACTTGACCGTGAGCATTTCCTGAAGGGTGTAGGCGGCGCCATAAGCCTGGAGCGCCCACACTTCCATCTCGCCGAAGCGCTGTCCGCCGAACTGCGCCTTACCGCCCAGCGGCTGCTGGGTGACGAGGCTGTATGGCCCGATCGAACGCGCATGGATCTTGTCGTCGACAAGGTGATGCAGCTTCAGCATATAGATGTAGCCGACGGTCACCTTCCGATCGAACTGATCGCCGGTACGTCCGTCGAACAGATCGCTCTGACCCGACGTGTCGAGGCCGGCGAGCGTCAGCATATCCGAAACGTCCGCTTCGCGGGCACCATCGAACACCGGCGTGGCCATCGGCACACCGTTCTTCAGCAGCTTGGCCATCTCGACGATCTGGTCGGTCGTCCGCGCTTCGATCTCGGCGTGGTACTGTGCGCCATAGACCGTCTTCAGACGCTCGACGACCGCCGTCGGCGGTTGGCCGGGCTCGCCTTCGGGATTGGATTCACGCCAGGTCTCGAGGGCTTCGGTGATCTGCTGGCCCAGGCCGCGTGCGGCCCAGCCCAGATGCGTCTCGAAGATCTGGCCGACGTTCATGCGCGAAGGCACGCCGAGCGGGTTCAGCACGATATCGACCGGGGTCCCGTCGGCGAGGAAAGGCATGTCCTCGTTCGGCAGGATGCGGCTGATGACGCCCTTGTTACCGTGACGGCCGGCCATCTTGTCGCCTGGCTGCAGCTTGCGCTTCACCGCGACGAACACCTTGACCATCTTGAGCACGCCCGGGGGCAGCTCGTCACCGCGCTGGAGCTTCTCGACGCGATCCTCGAACTTCTTGACGATCAGGCCGACGGCTTCGTCATACTGTCCCTTGACCGATTCCAGATCGCTCTGGCGCGCGTCGTCGGCAACGGCGAACTTCCACCATTCGCGCTTCTCGATCTCGTCGAGCATGGCGTCGTCGATGATCAGACCCTTCTTCACGCCCTTCGGCGCCGCGGCGATCGTCTGGCCGAGCAGCATTTCCTTGAGACGTGCATAGTTTGCACGGTTCAGGATGGCGCGTTCGTCCTCGCGGTCCTTGGTCAGGCGGTCGATCTCTTCGCGCTCGATCGCCATCGCGCGCTCGTCCTTGTCGATGCCGTGGCGGTTGAACACGCGCACGTCGACGACGGTGCCCGAAACGCCCGGGGGCAGACGGAGCGAGGTATCGCGAACGTCCGACGCCTTTTCACCGAAGATGGCGCGGAGGAGCTTTTCTTCCGGCGTCATCGGGCTTTCGCCCTTCGGCGTGATCTTGCCGCACAGGATATCGCCCGGTTCGACTTCGGCACCGATGTAGACGATGCCTGCCTCGTCGAGGTTGCGAAGCGCTTCCTCGCCGACGTTCGGAATGTCGCGGGTGATGTCTTCCGGCCCGAGCTTGGTATCGCGCGCCATCACTTCGAACTCGTCGATATGGATCGACGTGAACACGTCGTCCTTCACGATCCGCTCGGAGATCAGGATCGAATCCTCGTAGTTGTAGCCGTTCCACGGCATGAACGCGACGATGACATTGCGGCCGAGCGCAAGCTCGCCGAACTCGGTCGACGGGCCGTCGGCGATGATGTCGCCGGCGTTGATCACGTCGCCCACCTTCACCAGCGGGCGCTGGTTGATGCAGGTCGACTGGTTCGAACGCTGGAACTTCATCAGAGTATAGATGTCCACACCCGATTTGCCGGCATCGATCTGCCCCGTGGCGCGGATCACGATACGGGTCGCATCGACCTGATCAACGATACCGGCGCGGCGTGCGCCGATGGCGGCGCCCGAGTCACGCGCAACCGTCTCTTCCATGCCGGTGCCGACGAACGGCGCCTCGGCACGAACCAGCGGCACAGCCTGACGCTGCATGTTCGATCCCATCAACGCGCGGTTGGCGTCATCGTTTTCCAGGAACGGAATGAGCGACGCGGCGACCGAGACGAGCTGCTTGGGGCTGACGTCCATCAGGGTGATGTGATCGCGCGGAGCGATCAGGAATTCGCCTGCTTCACGCGACGAGATCAGCTCTTCGACGAAGCCGCCATCCTTGGTCAGTTCGGCGTTGGCCTGCGCGATCGTGTGCTTGGCTTCTTCCATGGCCGACAGATAGACGACCTCATCGGTCACCTTATGATCGATGACCTTGCGGTACGGCGTCTCGATGAAGCCATATTTGTTGACCCGGCTGAACGATGCCAGCGAGTTGATCAAGCCGATGTTCGGGCCTTCCGGCGTTTCGATCGGGCAGATACGGCCATAATGGGTCGGATGAACGTCGCGGACCTCGAAGCCCGCGCGCTCACGCGTCAGACCACCCGGCCCGAGCGCCGACACGCGACGCTTATGCGTCACTTCGGAGAGCGGATTGGTCTGATCCATGAACTGCGACAGCTGCGAGGAACCGAAGAATTCGCGGACCGCGGCGACCGCAGGCTTGGCGTTGATCAGGTCGTTCGGCATCGCGGTCGAGACATCGACCGACGACATGCGCTCCTTCACGGCGCGCTCCATGCGGAGCAGACCGACGCGATACTGGTTCTCAAGCAGCTCACCCACCGAACGCACGCGGCGATTGCCGAGATTGTCGATGTCATCGATGTCGCCCTTGCCGTCCTTCAGATCGACCAGCGTCTTGACTACCGCGAGGATATCCTCGCTGCGGAGCGTCGTGATCGTATCCTCGGCGTCGAGTTCGAGGCGCATGTTGAGCTTCACGCGGCCAACGGCCGAGAGGTCATAGCGCTCGGGATCAAAGAACAGGCCGCTGAACAGAGCTTCTGCGGTTTCCTTCGTCGGCGGTTCGCCGGGGCGCATGACGCGATAGATTTCGGACAGCGCGTGATCGCGCTCTTCGACCTTGTCGGCCTTGAGGGTGTTGCGGATCCACGGACCAGTCGAGATATGATCGATGTCGAGCAGGTCGACATGATCGAAGCCTGCCTTGTCGAGCAGCTCGAGGTTCTCGGGCGTCACTTCGTCGCCGGCTTCGATATAGATTCGGCCGGTCGCCTCGTCGATCAGGTCATAGGCCGAATAACGGCCGAAGATCTGGTCGGTGGGGATCAGCAGGGTCGCAAGACCGTCCTTGCCGGCCTTGTTGGCGGCGCGGGGCGAAATCTTGGTACCGGCCGGGAAGACGACTTCGCCGGTGTCGGCGTTGGCGACGTCATAAGCCGGCTTCTGGCCACGCCAGTTCTCCGGCACGAACGGAACCTTCCAGCCGCCCTGGCCGCGCACATAGCGCTGCGTCTTGTAGAAATAGCTGAGGATGTCCTCGCCGTTCAGGCCCAGCGCATAGAGCAGGCTGGTGACCGGCAGCTTGCGCTTGCGATCGATACGGACGTTGACGATGTCCTTGGCATCGAATTCGAAATCGAGCCACGAACCGCGATAGGGGATGACGCGCGCGGCAAACAGATATTTGCCGGAGGAGTGGGTCTTGCCGCGATCATGATCGAACAAAACGCCTGGCGAACGGTGCATCTGGCTGACGATGACACGCTCGGTGCCATTGACCAGGAAGGTACCGTTCTGCGTCATGAGCGGCATGTCGCCCATGTAGACGTCCTGCTCCTTGATATCGAGAACCGAGCGGGTATCGGTATCGGGATCGACCTCGAACACGATGAGGCGGAGGGTGACGCGCATCGGCGCCGCATAGGTCATGCCACGCTGGCGGCATTCCTCGGTGTCGTACTTCGGCTCTTCGAGCTCATACTGGACGAAATCGAGCTCGGCGGTGCCGGCGAAATCGCGGATCGGGAACACCGAGCGCAGCGTTTTCTCGAGGCCCGAGACATAGCCGTCCGCAGGACGCGAGCGGAGGAACTGTTCGTAGGATTCGCGCTGAACCTCGATCAGGTTCGGCATCTGCACGACTTCGTGGATGTTGCCGAAGACCTTGCGGATGCGCTTCTTCGCGGTGGTCGGAACTGCCTGTGTGGCCATTGCGTTTCTTTCCTCGTCGTCCAGTCCGTCCGCCCGGAGCAGGGCGATCCGAAAAATATTTCCGCGTCGCAGCGGATTCGCAGCCTGATTCGCGAGACATCTCACGACAAAAAGTGCGGGTCCGGGCTGATCGGAACCGCACTGCCAGCGTTCTGGGAAACCCTTGAAAACCGGCCCCAATTCGTCGCGGTCCGTTCGCAAAACGGTCCGTGTCCCGGGGCGGCAAGGGCGGCGCTCCCGCTTAAGCGGACAAGCTTCTGCCGATGTCTGAAGGTCGGCTATATAGGCGCGGCTGTTGGCTTTGGGAAGGGGGCTGTCCGCAGAAGGCGCCACAGGCTTTGGCCTTCCGTTCGGGCGGCGGTATAAGCAGCGGCATGAGAACAGCTGTCTGTGTCATCGTCAAGAATGAGGAGCCGAACCTCGAATGGATTTGCTTCCACCTTGCCGCGGGCTTCGACACAATCCTCGTCTATGACAATCATTCGACCGATCGCACCTTCGATATCGCGAGGGCGGCCCGCGCCGCCGGCGATGTCCGCGTGCGGCGTTGGGAGAGGCCGTCGCGGCAGGCGGGCTGCTATGCCCACGCGCACAGCGTCCATCGCGACGCCTTCGACTGGATGGCCTTCATCGACAGTGACGAGTTCCTGTTCGCGCCGGGCCATGGCAGCATCAAGGATTTTCTGGCGGACAAGGGCCAGATCCCGGCGTTCGGCGTCCACTGGCTTTGCTATGGCTCGTCAGGCGCGACCGAGATTTCCGAGCAGCTGGTGATCGAGGAGTTCGTCCGCCGCGGCCCGCTGACTTTCTCGGCCAATCGCCACATCAAGACCCTGCTACAGCCGAAACGGGCGATTGCCCCGATCGGCGGCCACAAATTCCGCCTTGTCGATGACGCACCCTATTATAGCGCCGATGGGCAGCCGATCATCGAATGGCTCAAGCCCGAGGGCAAGGCGATGCGGGTCAGCGGCACCGATCATCTGCGCATCAACCATTATTACACGCGGTCGCGGGCGCATTATCTGCGCAAGCTCGAACGCGGCGATGTCGCGCTCGATGTGCTGGTCGATGCATTCGAACATCACGACCGCAACGACGAACATGATGACAGCGCACTTGCTTACAGGGAAAAGGTGCGGGCGATGATGACCAGTGTTTGGAGAGGTGGAGGCGCATGAGGATAGGGCACGCTCTTATCCGGGTGGGACTCGCGGCACTTGCGTTGGCGGCGGTGCCGTTGCGCTCGGCGCCAATCGACTATCTGCCCGTGCTCGCTGGCGGATATTTCCCGATCCTGTCGCAGGCAACTGGCCGCAACTATCATATCTATGTTCGGCTGCCTCAAGATTATGCGCTGTCTGGTGAAAAGCGTTATCCCGTCGTTTACGTGCTCGACGGCGACTCGCTGTTTCCGTTGCTTGCCGCCATGCACTTGTTCCTGACGATTGACGACAAGATGCCCGAGGCGATTGTTGTCGGCATCGCCTATGGCAGTTTCGAGCCGGCGATCAACAAGCGTGGGGTGGATTTCATGCCGCCTTCGGCGGATGTTCCATCTGCACAGAGCGGAGCCCCTGCCTTCCAGCGCTTTCTGAAAGAGGAGTTGCTACCGCAGGTCGAGGACCGTTATCGGGCGGATTCTTCGCGTCGTATCCTTTTCGGGCAATCGAGAAGCGGCAGCTTCGCAATCTATTCCGCATTCACCGACCCTGATCTTTTCTGGGCGCGGATCGCGAGTAGCCCTGGGTTGCCGCCGACGCGCGATTTCTTCTATGGCAGAATAAAGGCTGCCAAACGCACCGATCTGCGGCTGTTCGTCGCCGAAGGACCATATGACCATCCGCGGCTCCGCGTCGAAACAGTGCCATGGCTTGCCAACATGATGTCGCGGACCGACAAACCTTGGACGCTCACTTCAATCGTTATTCCGGAAGGCACACATTCGGCGAACAGCCCCGATGTCTACCGAGCCGCGATGCGGCAGATATTGGGCTGGACGAAAAGCCCCTAGAGATCTGTTCAACAGCGGCGCAGGGACAATGCGTCCATGGCATCGGTTCGTAGGATAAGGGCGCGAGATATAATGAGGTCGGCACATAAAATGCTACGCGGTTTTCTTGTGGCAATTGCCATTCTCGCGGCCGGGCCCGCCGTCGCGGCGCCACTGCTCCAGAACGCTACCGTCGGCGATACCGTCTCAAAGATGAAACCCGGCGAATTCCTCTGGGCGCCGGTCGTTGCGCCCGTCGGCCCGGTGGTGATCGTCGTCAGCATCGCCCAGCAACGCGCTTATGCCTATCGCAACGGCGTGCCGATCGGAATTTCGACAGTTTCTACCGGCAAGAAGGGCCATGAAACCCCGACCGGCGTGTTCACGCTCCTCCAGAAGAATATCGATCATAAGTCGAATCTCTATAACAGCGCGCCCATGCCTTATATGCAGCGGCTGACCTGGGACGGGATCGCGATGCACGCCGGCAATCTGCCCGGCTACCCCGCCAGTCACGGCTGCGTCCGCCTTCCGCTCGCCTTCGCCAAGCTGCTCTATGGTGTCACCAAACTCGGCCTGACTGTCATCATCACCAACGACGCCGAAGTCCCGCGTATCGCGCCGACGCCATCGGTGCTGCAGAAGAGGGCGGAGTCAGCAGCCGGCCCGGAACTGTTCGGGGGTACGCTGTGGCAGCCTGAGCGATCCACGACCGGCCCTGTCTCAATCGTGATCAGCGCGACCGACAAGCGGATGCTGGTGCTGCGCAACGGCGTCCCGATCGGTTCGGCGCCAGTCAAGATCAAGGGCGATGTGACGGGCACGATGGCCTACACGCTCGGTGGCATCGAGGGCGAATATTACAAATGGATGCGCCTGCCGCTGCCAGGCGAGTCGATCGCGGGCTCCCTGGAAGTCACCCCCGAAGAACGCGAGCGTCTGACCGTGCCGGACGATATACGGATCGCGATGGCATCTGTGGTGGTGCCGGGCACAACCGTGGTTATCACGATCGATACCCTGCAAAGCGGCGGCGCCGGCAAGAAGATGACAGTGATGACATCGGGGGAGTGAGGCGCAGCCTTCCCACCTCTAGCCCCGCCGGGGCATCTTGCCCCCGGCAGCGCATCGTGAACTACTATTCGATATCGCGATTAAACGAGGATATCTTCATGCGCGCGGCCGTTTTCCATGCTCCCCATCAGTGCCTGCAGATCGAGGAGTTCATCAAGGACGCGCCAAAGGCGAATGAAGTCCTCGGCCGTGTCGGTGCCGCAAGCGGCACTCGGCTGCCTGCATTTCACTCGCGAGGCCGCCCTGGCGGATGAGTGGATTCTGAAACAAGTTCAGATGACGTCATTGAAGAGGGCGTCCCCGAAACAAAGAAAAAGGGGCGCCCCCTTGCGAGGCCGCCCCTTCCTGAAGTTCTCGTCCGCTTGTTTGCCGCGATTTCTCAACCGGCGGATGATTCCATCCGCCGCGAAATCGCTTCGGACGAAGAAGCTTACTTGAGTTCGACGGTCGCGCCGGCGTCTTCGAGCTGCTTCTTGGTCTTCTCGGCCTCGTCCTTCGAAACGCCTTCCTTGACGGCCTTGGGAGCCGATTCAACGAGCGTCTTGGCTTCGGTCAGGCCGAGGCCCGTGATCGCACGGACTTCCTTGATGACGTTGATCTTCTTGCCACCGTCGCCGGTGAGGATCACGTCGAATTCGGTCTTCTCTTCGACGGCTGCTGCGGCTGCGCCGCCGCCTGCAGGTGCTGCAACGGCAACAGCTGCGGCTGCCGAAACGCCCCACTTCTCTTCGAGGAGCTTCGAGAGCTCTGCGGCTTCGAGAACGGTGAGAGCCGAAAGGTCGTCTACAATCTTCTGAAGGTCTGCCATTTTAAGTCTCCTGTTGGATGCTGCGCATCCAGGGTTTTGGGGCGGGCGCTCACGCCCAATATTTCAGTTCGGAAAATGCCGAAAAATCAGGCGTCTTCTTTCGCCGCATAAGCGCCGAATACCCGCGCAAGCTGACCAGCCGGTGCTTGGATGATCTGAACGACCTTGGTCGCGGGTGCCTGAATCAGGCCCACGATCTTGGCGCGCAGCGCATCGAGCGACGGCAGTTCGGCCAGTGCTTTCACACCGGCTACGTCGAGGATCGTGTCACCCATCGCGCCGCCGACGATTTCCAACTTTTCGTTGGTCTTCGCGAACTCCACGATCACCTTTGCAGGTGCCACGGGATCGACGGACGTGCTGAGTGCAGTCGGTCCAACCAGCAGATCATTGAGTGCTGTGTAGACCGTACCCTCGACGGCAATGCGGGCGAGCTTGTTCTTCGATACCTTGTAGCTGGCGCCGGCTTCGCGCATCTTCGTCCGAAGCACAGAAGACTGTGCAACGGTAAGGCCACGATTGCGGGTGATGATCACCACGCTCGTGCCTTCGAAGGTGCTCTTCAGTTCGGCGACCAGCTCGGCTTTTTGAGCTCGATCCATGCCATACTCCTTAGAACATCCCCAGCGGCACATCCGCTGGGGCTTTGGACCATGGGACAAATACGCCGTCCCATGACCCGTCCGAGGGGTCGGTCGCCTGGCCGGGCACGAAGAGCGCGCGGCAGACCCGGGCAAGCCCGGTAAACTTATCCCCGTCTAGGCAGGACATTAAGCGGAGCACATTCCCCGCACCTGCTGTCTCGGACGGTACAACCCTGATCCAGCCATGGCCGGATTCGGATATGAGCGGCGGCCACTAGCGGAACGGCGCGTGCTTGTCGAGTCGGGTAGTAGGCGTGTGACGAGGTTCAACTCGCATAACCGCTGGCTGTTGAAGAATTACTGGTTAGCGGATCTTCCGCTTATGCGAGACTTTGGCTGGCGGCCAGAACAGAGCGACGAACATCGCCGCTACCAAAAGAAAAGGGCCGGGATTTCTCCCGGCCCTCCACCTTGTCACAAGCCCGGAAAGCTTAGGCAGCCAGCTCGGTCGTATCGACCTTGATGCCGGGGCCCATGGTCGAGCTGAGCGCGACCTTCTGGAGATACTTGCCCTTGGCACCGGTCGGCTTCGCCTTGATGATCGCATCGACGAACGCATCGAGGTTGGCGCGCAGGTCCGCCGCCGGGAACGACGCCTTGCCGATGCCCGAATGGATGATGCCGGCCTTTTCGACGCGGAACTCTACCTGGCCGCCCTTGGCCGCCTTGACGGCTTCGGCGACGTTCATCGTCACGGTGCCGAGCTTCGGGTTGGGCATCAGGCCCTTCGGCCCGAGGATCTTTCCGAGACGGCCGACGAGGCCCATCATGTCCGGGGTGGCGATGCAGCGGTCGAAATCGACCGTGCCGCCCTGGATCGCTTCGAGCAGGTCTTCGGCACCGACGACTTCCGCGCCTGCAGCCGTAGCTTCTTCAGCCTTGGCGCCACGGGCGAACACGCCGACGCGGACATCCTTGCCGGTGCCCTTGGGAAGCGTGACGACGCCACGGACCATCTGGTCGGCGTGGCGCGGATCGACGCCGAGGTTCAGCGCGACTTCGATCGTCTCGTCGAACTTCGCGGTGGCGTTCGCCTTGGCGAGGCTGATCGCCGCGTCAACGTCATACAGCTTGAGCGCATCGACTGCGCCGGCGAGGGTCTTCTGCTTCTTGGTCAGCTTGGCCATGATATCAGCCCTCCACCACTTCGAGGCCCATCGCGCGGGCGGAGCCTTCGATGATCCGGGTCGCGGAATCGATATCGTTGGCGTTGAGATCCTTCATCTTCACTTCGGCGATTGCCGAAAGCTGCGAACGCTTGATCGTGCCGCCAGCAATCTTGCCCGGCTCTTTCGAACCCGACTTCAGGCCAAGCGCCTTCTTGAGCAGGAAGCTCGCGGGCGGTGTCTTCGTCACGAAGCTGAACGAACGGTCGGCATAGACGGTGATGACGGTCGGGAGCGGCGTGCCGACTTCCTGATCGCCCGTCTGCGCGTTGAACGTCTTGCAGAATTCCATGATGTTGACGCCGCGCTGTCCGAGCGCGGGGCCGATCGGCGGCGAAGGATTAGCCTTTCCAGCGGGCACCTGGAGCTTGATATAGCCCGTGATCTTTTTAGCCATGTTCACTCACTCTGTTGCTGGGAGCGCCGCCTAAGCGATCCTCCCGGTTCAAGTTTAGCGGTCCATGCGGCGTGCCGAAGCGCGCCTCCCGCAAACAATTCCGGCTTCTGACCGGAATGCTTTGATTGTCACGCCGGCCTGCGCCCGCGCGACGGAAAACTTACTTCGCCCGCTCGACCTGCTCGAATTCGAGCTCGACCGGGGTAGCGCGACCGAAGATCGACACCGACACCTTGACCCTGCTGCGATCGAAATCGAGCTCCTCGACGGTGCCGTTGAAGCTGGCGAAAGGCCCATCGAGCACCTTCACCGCATCGCCGATCTCATAATCGACCTTGAGCTTCGCCTTCGGCGCGGCCGCTGCGGCCTCTTCCTTGGTGTTCAGAATGCGCGCGGCTTCGGCTTCGGTGATCGGCTGGGGCTTGCCCATCGATCCAAGAAAGCCCGTTACCTTCGGCGTGTTCTTCACCAGATGGTAGACGTCGTCGTTCATCGAAAGCTTCGCCAGCACATAGCCGGGGAAGAATTTGCGATCCGACGTGATCTTCTTGCCGCGGCGAACCTCGGTGATCTTCTCGGTCGGCACTTCGACAGCCTCGACGAGCTGCTCGAGCCCCAGGCGCGTGGCGTCGGCGAGGATCGCCTCCTTCACCTTGTTCTCGAAGCCCGAATAGGCGTGAATGATGTACCAGCGCGCCATGAACGCTTCCGTCTCCGTCTATTAGCCCACGAGCGACAGCAGGAACTTCACGATCGCAGCAAAGAGCTGATCGATCCCGAAGAAGAAGATTCCCAGCAAGAAGGTCATGATCCCCACCAGGATGGTGGTGGTCACGGTTTCCTTGCGGGTCGGCCAGACGACCTTCTTGGTCTCGGCCTTCACCTGATTGATAAACTCGCCGGGTGAAGTCTTCGCCACGTTCCTGCTTTCGTCACCTGAGCGGAAAATCCGCCCGGGCATTCCCTAAAATAGCGACACGAGGCCGCGATCCGCTTCATCGCCTTGTGGATGGCGGCGGACCCCAACCTCGTCTCAATCCTCGATCCCGTCGGCCTGCCGCCATTCCCTAAAGAATGGCAGGAGTGGGGGGACTCGAACCCACGGCCCTCGGTTTTGGAGACCGATGCTCTACCAACTGAGCTACACTCCTACGGGACCGAGACGCGGGCACATAGCGGCGGGCCAGAGGGAGCGCAAGGGGCGGACAGGCACAAAGCCATCCACCCCCTGCGCAGCTCCCGAACCGCCAGCTTTAAAACGCGAAGCCGAGGGTGACGTTGGCGCCATAGTCGGCCCACTCGCCCGAAGCGGACATGAAGCCGCCGGCGCCAACGCGGAAGCGATCCTGGATCACCAGATCGAGACCGCCGTCGAGGCTGAGATTCTTGCGGCCGATCCGCGCGCCGACGACGTTGAACGTTGCGCTGCCACCGGTGAAGGAGGCGGCGGTGACACCCTGGCGATCGCCATAGGCCAGTTGTGCGGCCGCCCGCAGGTGCGGCTGGAGGCGGACGGCCTCGGTGAGTGCGATATCCCCCGTCATCCGCGCGCCCGCTGTCAGCAGATCGAGTGAGCGCCCCTGCCTGGCGACGGTGCCAGCACCGGACAGCGCAGTTTGCGCGGCTGGATGAGCCAACTGCTGTAGAAGGCGTTCAGGCAGCCGCGTGATCAATCCCAAAGCCATGCCGATTATACTGCGCGATCCCGCGCGCCTCGCGCCTGGCCTGGCGCAGCGCCTGGTCGGCGCGGGCCAGCAGGCTGTCGAGATCGGCGTGGAGGCGCATATCGATCGCATAGCCGATCGATATGCCGATATGATAATCATGCCCGGCCAGCAGGAAGGGCTTCGTCATCGCCACCATCAACTGTTGCCCCAATATATCGGCCTGGCGATGCTGTGTGATGCCCGACTGAAGAACGACGAAATCGTCGCCGCCGAGGCGCACGGCAAGGTGGTCCGGACGAGCGACGCGATCGAGCCGCTGGGCCACCGCGCGCAGCAGATCGTCACCAACCGGATGGCCATAGGCGTCGTTGATCGCCTTGAAGCGATCGAGGTCCAGCCGGAACATCGCGACCATCTCGCCCTCGCCCGCGACAACTGTCATTGCGGCAAAGTGCTCACGGAGCAGCAGCCGGTTGGGCAGCTCGGTCAGGTCGTCCTGGCGCGCCATTGTCGCGAGAAGCCGACGCATCGTGATCTGGCCCGAAGTGACGCGGTATCGCTGGATCATGCTTTGAATGCCGCCGGCCAGGAACAACGCGGTGAGCAGGCCGGTGCCCCAATAATTTGCGCCTTCCAGGGTCATGCTGACGATGATCGTCGGGACGATCGCCACGAGGATCGCCGAAATGCTGATCCACGGCCGCAGCGACACCGTGGCGGCGACGCCTGCACCATAGCCGAACAGCAAAGCCACGAGCAGGATATGTGTGTCGGCATCGGCCACGTCGAACGCGCGGGCGGCAAAGGCACCGAAGAATGCGGCATAAGCGAAATAGGCGAAGCCGAAACGCCGCTCGAGGATGTGCGCCCGCGCCGCGCCGAAATCGTCGCGCAGTGCACCGCGGCGCGCCAGCAGCATCACGCTGAGGCGCAGCGCGGAGGCGATCAGGCCGAGGATGAAGAAGGTCCGCAGCGTGATGTCGGGCGTCTTCAGCACGATATGGCCGCCCGCGACGATGAAGCAGATCGTCATGATGCTCGGGGCCACGATATTCGAGAACAGGCTCTGGACCAGCTCGATATAGGTGCCCTCGGGGGAGCGGTCGCCCAGATCGGACTGCGCCGTTTCTCGGCCCGTCATGCCCTCTTTTCGCTGGATAAACGTCAACATAGGCATTCGGACTCCAAAGGATGTACCCTTTTCGATCCGTGGGACGGGCGCGATTCTGCAACCGTTGCCGTCCCTGTCCTCTCCCGACGACAGACATAGATAGACCGGAAGCCGTTTACAAATAGGGATAATACGGCAATCCCTTTATGAGACATTTGTTCTATGTGCCTTTAGGTGGCGAGATCGGGAGAAGCTTTGATGGCCCGTCGCTGGCTGCGATTGTTGATCGCCACTGTCGCGTGCGTAGCCACACCGGCTTCGGCCGAAATCTTGCGCTTCAAGGCCGGACTGAGCGGCTCCGAGGCGCCGACCGCCACAGGCTCTACCGCGACGGGCGACGCGCATGTCCGCATCGACACCGATCGCAAGCTGGTCTCGGTGAAGATGGCCATCAGCGGCCTTACGATAGACGATCTCTGGGACAATCTGGTGAAGGCTCCGATCGGTCCGATCCACTTCCATCAATATGGCTCGCACAATCACAGCGGCGACGATGTCATTCTCGTCCTGCCGGTGCCGTTCGGGCCCGCCTATCGCGCGAACGGCACCGGCTTCACCGTCGCGATGAAAGATTATGATTATGCGGCCGGCGCCAAGCTGCTCGGATCGGATGCCACGCTCGATGCGTTCGTCGCGGCATTGAAGGCTGGCCACATCATCCTCAACGTCCACACCGATCGCTTCCACGACGGCGAGATTAGCGGGACGGTCGAGGTCGAATAGGAGATCACATGGGCGAGGTACGCAACAACGAAGCCGGGCATCGCTACGAACTCGAAGAGGACGGCGCGGTGGCGTTCGCCGAATATGAGCTGCGCGGCGGCGCGGTTGTCCTTCCCCATACCGTGGTACCGAAAGCGCTGGAGGGCCGCGGCATCGCCAGCCGGCTGATCAAGGCCGTGCTTGCCGACGTCCGGGGCAGGGGGCTCAAGGTCGTGCCGCTTTGCTCCTTCGTCGCAGGATATATCGATCGCCACCCCGAGGAGCAGGATCTCCTCGCCGCCGACGCGCCGGGCTGATCAGACGATCCCGCCATTGGCGCGCAACGTCTGGCCGTTGACCCAGCTTCCGTCGGGTCCCGCGAGGAAAGCCACGGCGCCGGCGATATCACGGGGCGTGCCGAGCCTTTCGAGCGGCGACATCTTCGCCAGCTGATCGATCAGTTCGGGAGACTTGCCCTCGAAGAAAAGGCTGGTCGCGGTTGGCCCCGGCGCAACGACGTTCACTGTGATCTGGCGCCCGCGCATCTCCTTTGCGAGCACCTGTGTCAGTGCCTCAACCGCCGCCTTGGTGGCGGCATAGACGCCATAGGTTGGCCACTGCATGCCGACGATGCTCGAAGACAGATTGATGATCCTGCCACCGTTACGCAGCCGCTTGGTCGCTTCGCGCATCGTCAGGAAGCTGCCCTTCAGATTGATCGCGACCTGATCGTCGAACATCGCGTCGTCGCTCTCGGCAATCGTCGCCATGCGCAATATGCCCGCATTGTTGACGATCACATCGACCCCGCCGAACGCGGCTTCGGTCGCATCGAATAACATGGCCGCCGCGGCACCGTCCCCAAGATCGGCCTGCACCGCGATCGCCCGTCCGCCCTTCGCCTCGATCGCTGCGGCAAGCGCCTCCGCTTCGGCCGCGCCGCGCGCATAGTTGATCGCGACCGCGAACCCATCGGCAGCGAGCCGTTCGCTGATCGCGGCGCCGATGCCGCGTGATCCGCCGGTGACGATGGCCACTCTTTGATATGTCATGGTCTGCTCCTTATACTTGGGTTCACGCAGCTTCGGCGAGGAAGTCGGTGCTCACCGAAACGCCACGCCACTGCGCAAGCTCGCCTGCGACAAACGCATTTTTCGCTTCGATCGCCGCGACGGTGTCGCTGCCATAAGCCATCCGCAGCGGCGCATCGGCCACACCGCCCAGCGCCACGATCGCACGGGCGAGCTTGTCGGGATCGCCCGGCTGATTGTGGCTGACCTTCGCGGCGTGATCGCGCACCACGCCCGCGGTGGCATCATAATCGGCGATCCGCATCGGGCTGACCATCAGCGAACTCGCGTCGAGGAAGTCGGTGCGGAAATAGCCGGGCTCGATTACCGTCACCTTGATACCCAGCGGCGCCAATTCGGCGGCGAGCGCTTCGGTGATTCCCTCAACCGCGAATTTGGTCGAGCAATAGACGCCGAAGCCCGGGCCGCTCTGATAGCCGCCGACCGATGAGATATTGAGGATGTGCCCCGAACGTTGTGCGCGCATATGCGGCAGCACCGCGCGGGTGACGGCGAGAAGGCCGAACACATTGGTTCGGTAGAGCCGCTCGATCTCTTCCCCGGTCGCTTCCTCGACGGCGCCGAGCAGGCCGAAGCCGGCATTGTTGACGAGGACGTCGATCCTGCCGAAGCGCTTGACGGTAGCCGCCGCCACGATGTGCGCCGGATCTTCTTGCGTCACGTCGAGCGGCAGCGCGAGCAGGCGCGGATGAGCGCCGAAGCGCTCGACCAGCGGCTGTGGGTTGCGCGCCGTCGCGACGACATTATCGCCTGCGGTAAGCGCATGTTGAACGATGAGGGCGCCGAACCCGCGAGAGGCGCCAGTGATGAACCATGTGCGCATGATCAATCTCCCTTTCAGTCGGCATCAGCGCCGATAGACATTGAATAGCGGCTGGCCGACGATGAGATAATCGCTTATATATGCACTCAGCTATTGAATAAGGTTCATCAATGAGCTCGATCGATCCAGCGTCGCTTGGTGTTTTCATGGCGATCGCCCGTCATGGCAGCTTCCGTCGCGCCGCGATTGAATTGCGCGTGACGCCGTCGGCCCTGAGCCACGCGCTGCGCGCGCTGGAAGAGCGGATCGATCTGCGGTTGTTCAACCGCACCACACGCAGCGTTTCGCTAACCGAGGCGGGGCAGCGGCTATTCGAGCGCGCCGAGCCCGCCTTTCGCGATATCGAGGCGGCGATCGATGACCTCGCCACATTTCGCGGCGCGCCGATGGGGACGCTGCGCATCAACGCGGCGGGCGCCGCAGCGCAACTGGTGCTGATGCCGCTGATCGAGGTTTTCCTGAAGCAATACCCCGCCGTCAGTGTCGAAATCCTCGCGCAGGGCGCGCTGGCCGACATCGTCTCGCAGGGATTCGACGCCGGTGTCCGCTTCGGAGAGACGCTGCAGGCCGATATGATCGCCGTGCCGATCGGGCCGCGCCAGCGGTTCGTCGCGGTCGCCTCGCCCGGATATTTCGAACGCTGGCCCAAGCCGCTCCTGCCGGAAGATCTCACCCGGCTGCCCTGCGTCCGTTTTCGTTTTGACAGTGGTGCCGACTATCATTGGGAGTTCGAACGGGGTGGGATCGAACTCGCCCTCAAGGTCGACGGGCCGTTCGCCACGAACTCGACCGAACTGGGCATCGACGCCGCGCTGCGCGGCATCGGTATTATGTTCACCTTCGAAGGCATGGTCGATGAGCATGTCCGGGCGCGACGCCTCGTCCGTGTCCTCGACGACTGGTCCCCCTATTTCCCGGGGCTTTACCTTTATTATCCAAGCCGCCGGCAGATGCCCTCGGCGCTGCGGGCCTTTGTCGATTTCGTGAAGTCGAAGCCGGCCTGATCAGCGCAGCACGACTTCCACGCGCCGATTGGCTGCATTGCGGACACCATCGGCGGTCTGCACCCTGAGCGAGCGTTCGCCGCGGCCGACCGCCGTCATGAACTCGCGCTTCACGCCTTGGCCGACCAGCATCTCCAGTATCTCGTTCGCGCGCGCCTGCGACAGCAGGTCGTTATCTTCGCTGCTGCCGAGCGTATCGGTATAGCCAGTCACCTGCGCTTCGACGCCGGGGCGGTCGGCGATCTCACCCTTGAGCCAGTCGAGCGTTGGCTGCGATGCCGGCGTTATGATCGTCGTCCCCTCCTTGAAATAGAGCATAAGCCGGACGGGCGGCGGCGGAAGGGCATCGATCAGAGCCTTCTGCCGCGTGCTGAGTTTGGATGGGTCGATCGGGCGCGTGACGGGGCCGCGCCGCGTCAGGCTGGTCTGGCTGTTGGCGTCGGTCACCAGCGTCTCGCCGGCACGGCCACCGCTTTCCAGAATCGCGACGCTGCTGTCCTCGCCGCTGTCGGGCGGAAGCACCGTGAGCGCGCCATTGCCGCCGCATGCCGCGAGAATGAGGCAGGCTGCGATGGGTGCGGCTTTGACCATCCGCATCAGCGCACCTCGACGATGAAGCGGCGGCCGCGCACGCCGAGTAGCGAGGTCGGCGTGCGTATCTTCATCGCATCGCGGGCCGATCTGGCGATCTGGCCAGGCACGACCGCTAGTGATCCCCGCATGACGTGAGCCATAAACCTGCCGACCTGCGTCGCGCGATCAAAGGCAAAGTCGCTGACGAGCACGCGACTGCCGGTGCCGACGGCGAAGCGCGTATCGTCGATGAAGGTTGCGCCGATCTCGCCATCCTTGCCTGTCACCATCACATCGCCTGGTTCGAGCTGGAGGCCGGGAGTGAGCGGCAGCCGCGCCTTACCCCGTCCGACGGCACCGGTGCCGGCGCTATGCTTGATGCGGCCGATCTCGGCCCATGCCGGCTGAGCCAGCAGCAGCGCCCCGAATATCGTCATGATCGCGTTGCGCATTCTCTCTCCAATTCGTGGTTACTCTGGACGCGCAATGAGGGCTGGGCAAGCCGCCCTTGGCAGGACTAGGATAGCTGAACGGCAAAAGCCGGAACGCACAGGAGAGCCAAATGTTCGTCAAGTTCATCGGCACCGATCGCAACGAAGTCGCGGTCAATTCGCATCAGGTCAGTTTCATCTCTCCGGTCAGCAGCGGCACCCGCATCCGTTTCGGCGAAGGCCGCAGCGTGACGGTGACCGAGCCCGTCGATGAAGTGATGGAGTCGCTCAACCGAACGACCCGCGCCGCCCACGAATAGGGCCGGCGCAGTCTGCGATCAGGGTATGTAGACGATCTTTTCCGCAGTGATCGTCCAGTATGTGCCGCCCTTGCCATCGGCGCGGAAATCGATCGGCACGCCGATGCGGTGGTTGCACGGCTCGAATTGCCACACTTCGCTCCATGATCCCTTGTAGCGGACACCGTAATATTCCGGCTGCAGGTCAGGGCTGCGGCTGATGACCCGCACGCCCGTCGGGGTCAGATCCTTCGGCTCACAACGGGGATCGGAGGCGCGGAGCTTCTGCGATGCGGCACCGGTCAGGCCGGGCAGAGCGTCGGAGATCGCCGTCGGCCAAGCGAGGCTTTCGCCCTGATTGACGAACATGGCGGCGAGCGAATTCCCGTCGGCGGACCGCAGCACGATCAGGCGGATCGGATCGGCCGGAGGGCAGTCGTTGATCGTCACCGACACCAGCCAGCCATTTTCGATCATGCCTTTGATGATCATACTCGATACGATCGAATCGAGCGTAACCGGTCTGAGGTCGCCGATCTTCATATCATGCGGGCGACAGCGGTTGCGTTTTATCGCATCGGCCGCGACGGCCTTTACCACAGTGACGCCTAACTGCGTCCTGTCGGGCAGCGGCAGTTTGTTGAGAGCGTCGATCTGCTGTTGAATCTGATCATGCGTGCCTTTCGGATCGATCAGCGGCGCGCGCGGTGCGGGGGTAGCGGCGGCGGCCAGTGCGAGAAGCAACATCATGGGCGGAATCCCTGTGCTTTATCTACGCGCTGAGCCATCGGTCGTGCGCGGCTTCAAGCCGCGATATCATAGCCCTGAATTTCGCCCGAGAGATAGAGATTGCGGGCTTTGGCGCGGCTGAGCTTGCCCGAACTCGTCTTGGGCAAGGTGCGCGGCGGCACCAGTTCGACAACGCAATGCATGCCGGTGATCGCACGGACCTTCTCGCGAATCTGCTCGCGCAGGCGCGATCGTTCCTGCGGATCCGATGTGCGGCACTGAACGAGTACCGCCGGGGTCTCTTCTCCGCCGGTGGTGGTGATCGCGAAGGCGGCAATGTCGCCCGCCTTGAAGCCGGGCAGCTGTTCGACCGCCCATTCGATATCCTGCGGCCAGTGATTCTTGCCGTTGATGATGATCATGTCCTTGGCGCGACCAACGATATAAATATAGCCGTTGGACAGATAGGCCATGTCGCCGGTGTCCAGCCAGCCATCGACCATGCACGCATCGGTCGCTTCCTGGTCGCGAAAATAGCCGGTCATGATCGAAGGGCCCTTGGCCCACAGCTTGCCGATCATCTTTTCGGGCAGGATCGCGCCATCGTCATCTCGAACCTCGACGCGCATGTCGCGCACCGGCTTGCCGCAATTGACGATCGAGCGAAAACGTCGTGGGCGATCCTGACTGTGGTCGCCTCCCGAAAGCTGTGTTTCCTCGACCAGCTCGACGACGATCCCTTCGCCCGGCGGCATGATCGATACGGCGAGCGTCGCTTCGGCAAGGCCATAGCTCGGCAGGAAGGCGCGGGCGTTGAAGCCGGCTTCGGCGAAGGCGTCGACGAATGCCTGCATCACGTCCGGGCGAATCATGTCGGCGCCGTTGCCGGCGAGCCGCCAGCGGCTAAGATCGAAACGGTCCGAAGCCTTGGTCTGGCTCGACATTCTGCGCGCGCAGATGTCGTAGCCGAAGGTCGGCGAATAGCTGATCGTCGTGCCCTCGTTGCGGCTGATCATATCGAGCCAGGCGAGTGGACGGCGGGCAAAATCCTCGGTCTTGAGGTAGTCGGTCGAAACCTGATTGGCGACCGGCGACAGGAAGCAGCCGACCAGACCCATGTCATGATACCAGGGCAGCCAGGAAATGCAGCGATCGGCGGCCTCGACTTCCATGCCGTGAGAATGCGCGGCAAGATTATTGAGCAGCGCTTGATGCGTCACGGCGACGCCGTGCGGGAAACGGGTCGATCCGCTAGAATATTGCAGATAGGCGATGTCGTCGGGTCGCGCCTGCGGCAACGCTACATCGCTCGCGGCGACGCTGCTGAAATCTTCATAGCTGCGGCCTTCGACGCCGCGCAGCTCGGCCGCGGCCGATGCCATCTCCGCGAGCTCGACCGGATAGACGAACAGCTTCGGATCCGAACTGCCGAGCTGGACGGCGAGTTGATCGATATAGCTGTCCTTGCCGCCGAACGAGGTTGGCAGCGGCAGCGGCACCGGCCAGGCGCCGGCATATATTGCGCCGAAGAACAGCGCAGCGAACGGCGCGCCGGTCTCGGCGACCAGCGCGATGCGATCGCCCGGAACAATGCCGATCGCGATCAGGCGGCGGGCATTGGCCAGCGCATCCTCGCGCAAGGTCGCGAAAGGATAGACCTGCGCGAGCTGGCCGCGGGCATCGTGAAAATTGAGTCCGCGTGATCCCGCCGCGGCGTAGTCGAGCGCCTCGCCGAGTGTCCCGAAATCGGCAAAGCGGCGCGGCAGCGTGTCAACTGTCGGCGTCGGCACCAATGCCATTATTCTGTCATTCCCTTCACAGCGGAGGCGTGGTTTACAAGGTCCATACCTGCCTCCATCTTTTCGGCGACCGCAATACGCACCGCCAGCATCATGGCAATGCTTGTGGCGATACGGCGCGTTCAAAATCCGACCCGACTGTGGCACAATCATGGCGTATGTTACGTCCAGACGCCAATCGACCCGCTAGGAACGCGCCTTCGCCCTATGATGGCGCGGCGCTTGAGCGTATCGCGCTCGATTATGTTGGCCGCTACGCGACGACGAAGGCGAAGCTTTCCGCCTATCTCCGTCGCAAGCTGCGCGAACGCGGGTGGTCCGGGGAGCGTGAGCCCCCAGTTGACGCGCTCGCCGACCGCCTGGTGGGTTTCGGCTATGTCGACGATGGGGCCTTTGCTGCGGCGCGCACCGAATCTCTGCTGCGCCGCGGCTATGGTGCTCGCCGGATCGCCGCCAGCCTGCGCGGGGCGGGTATCGAAAATGATGTTGCGGATGCGCTGCGGCCCCGTATCGCGGATGGCGCAGAGGCTGCTGCCTGGGCCTTTGCCCGCCGCCGCCGGCTCGGCCCCTTCTCCACACGCGTCCAGGATATGGCGGAAAAGCGCCGACAAGTTGCCGCGATGTTGCGTGCAGGGCACGACATTGAGGTCATCCGCCGTATTCTTGGCACAGCCTGTCCGGAAGAAGCGGTTGATTAGTCGCGCGTTCCGCGCGAAGGGCGAAACGCAGGCGAAAGAACTTCGTTGCAACTGCTTCATGTGCTAGATGCTGTATAAGCAGCGGGTGTTTTAAGATGAATGAACAGAGTGCTGCGTCGGTGTCGCTGTACGATATCAACGCTGATAATAATGAGGTCCGGCTGGATATCGCCGGTGAACCCAGCGAAACCGTGGTGGGCGCGGTAAAGTGGTTTGACGCGACCCGCGGGTTCGGCTTCATTTCTACCGACGGTGACAAGGGTGATGTGCTTGTTCATTTCTCGGTTTTGCGCGACCATGGCCGCCGTACCCTGCCTGAGGGCGCGCGCATCGCCTGCGAAGTCGTCCACCGTGATCGCGGTCTGCAGGCGCGCAAGATTCTCGCGATCGATCTCTCGACGGCCACCGGCCCCGATCCCGATCTGATTGCCAAGCGCAACGCCGATCGCGTCGATCCGACTGCGCTCGTCGAAGAAGCTGGTGACCCCGAGCCCGTGATCGTCAAATGGTTCAACCGGCTGAAGGGCTATGGTTTCGTCATGCGGGAAGGTGATACACAGGACATCTTCGTCCATATGGAAACGGTCCGCCGCGCCGGTCTTGCCGATCTCCCGCCCGAAATGCGGATCATAGCGCGCATCGCGGAGGGTCGCAAAGGTCCGCTTGCAGTGGAACTCATGCTGGTCTGACGCGGAATATGTTCGTCCGCTCCATGATCGGTGTGTTCGCGTTCGCGTTGATCGGGCTTTCCGCCTGCGCTCCAACCGACGCTCAGACGCCTCCCGCTGCCGCGCAGCCACAGCTTATCCCGCTCGAGGTCAAGACGGCTAAGGGTGTGCTTCGCTACAATGTCGAGATCGCGACCACCGCGCAGCAGCAGGCGCAGGGGCTTATGTTTCGCACCAGCCTCCTCGAAAGACGCGGGATGATCTTCCCGATGACCCCGCCGCGCTTTGCCAGCTTCTGGATGAAGAACACGCTCATCCCGCTCGACATCATCTTCATCCGCCCGGACCGCACGATCGAAAGCATCGCTGCCAATGCGGTGCCGCAGGATTTGACCCCGTTGAATTCGGGCGAGCCCGTGTCGGCCGTGCTGGAGATCGCGGGCGGCAAGGCGGCCGAACTGGGCATCGCACCCGGCGACACAGTCAGCTGGTAAGCTATCTTCTCGCGTCAATTGGCTGGCGATACACCTAATAGTTGCGCCCTCACCGCCCCACAGGCTAAGCGAACAACCATGCTCAAGACGATCTTCACCTGGTGGAACGGCGCGACCTTCGGGACCCGCCTGTTCAGCTGGCGCAACGGCACCGCGATGGGTGAAGATGCGCTGGGCAATCATTATTTCGAGGGTGGCCTCACCACCGAGGGGCGCAAGCGCCGCTGGGTGATGTACAACGGCCCGAACGATGCAAGCCGCGTGCCTGCCGAATGGCATGGCTGGCTCCATCACACCACCGATCTCACCCCGGATCAGATGCCCGCGCCGCGCGCCTGGCAGAAGGAGCCGTTGCCCAATCTCACCGGCACCGATGCCGCCTATCGCCCGTCCGGCGCGATGGAGCGGGGTGGCGTTCGCGCCGCCGCGACCGGCGATTATGAGGCATGGAGCCCGACCGAGGCATGAAGACGCTGTTTCGTGAGAATATCGGTGAAGCGCTGGTCGGCCTGCTGGTCGTGCTGTTCGCCGTCTGGTTCGTGTGGTTTTCCTGGACGCAGACCGGGGGCGGCGCGAAAGCGAACGCGATCCATGTTACCGCGCTGTTCCCCAATTCCACGGGCATCAATGTCGGTAGCGAAGTGCGCGTTGCGGGGATCAAGGTCGGCACCGTCAGCAATCAGATTCTCGATCAGCAGAGCTATCAGGTGAAGATGATCCTGGCGCTCGATCCGAAGGTGAAGCTTCCTGCCGACAGCAGTGCTGCGATCACCTCCGAAGGGCTGCTCGGCGCCAACTTCGTTCAGATGATTCCCGGCGGCGACACAGTTCCGCTCAAGGAAGGCGATACCATCGCCGACACCCAGGGCGCGATGGATTTGATGGGCATGGTCGGTCAGTTCATCAACAAATCGGGTTCCGGTGACAGCAAGGCTGCGGAAGCGGCTAAGCCGTGAAGCCGATCCTGCTGGGCGCGGTCGCGCTCGGCGGCCTCGCAGCTGTCGGCGCCTGGCGGGCCGTTGCCTGGCAGGCCGCACCGATCGAGGCTGTTCCCGCAGACGAAAGCGATACGGCGAAGGCGCCGCCACCTGCCGCGGCCGAAGGTGCTACAGCAGATGGCAATACATCTGCATCGGCCGAGTCAAAGCCCGCCGTTCAGGCTGTGCCCGACAAGCCGCTCGCCACCACGGGCACGCCGATGGGGAACCGCGTTGCCGTGCTCGGCATTCTCAACAAGCGCAATGGGCAATCCCGTGAGATCGCGCTCAAGCCCGGCCAATCGGTGCGGGTCGGCGATGTGATCGTTCGTCTGCGTGCCTGTGAAACGACTGCACCGTGGGAGGATCAGAAGCTTACCGGCGCCTTCGTTCAGACCGACGTTCGCAATCGCGACGGAACCTGGCGGCGAGTCTTTTCAGGCTGGTTGTACAAGGAATCACCGTCGCTCAATGCGATCGAGGATCCGGTCTACGATGTCTGGCCCAAGAGCTGCACGATGGTGCATCCCGATATCGGCCCGGACACGATACGTTTGTCCGGATCGGTCGCCGGCGCATCGAGCGCGAAGAAATCGGCTGGTGCCCAGTCGGGCGCCGAGCCCAATGCCCCGCCCGCCACGCCGAGTGCCGAATCGAGCAACGCCACATAAGCGTCACGGCTCACCTCGATCGCGCCCAGCGAAGCGAGGTGATCGGTGATGAACTGACAATCGAGCAGCCGGAACCCGCCGACCCGCATCCGCGCTACCAGCCAGGCGAGCGCAACCTTGGACGCATTGCTTTCCCGGCAGAACATCGACTCGCCAAAAAACGCGCCGCCCAGCCGTACGCCGTAAAGCCCCCCGACGAGGCGATCATTGTCCCACACCTCGATCGAATGGGCATGGCCGCGCCGGTGCAGATCGGCATAGGCTACCTCGATCGCTGGGTTGATCCAGGTGTCGGGACGGATCTCGGTCGATTCGGCACAGTAGGCCACAACCTGCGCAAATGCCGTGTCGGCAGTGACGGTGAAACGGTCTGATCGAATGACCTTGGCGAGCGAGCGCGAGAGCCGAAAACCGTCCAGAGGGAGAATACCGCGCTTCTTGGGCTCGACCCAGTAAACGTCGTCCGCAGCGCGGCTGTCGGCCATCGGGAAGACGCCGATCGAATAGGCTCTGAGCAGAAGATCCGTATCGATCAGCTTCACGAAGCACTCCTGACGATCCAGTATAGCGTAGATCGATGAACTCGGAAGTGGTGCATTCGCCCCATATCCTATTGCTGTACTGCTGCCTTGTCGGCCTCGCGTTCGGCGCGGGCGCGTTCCAGGAACTGGCGCATGCAGCCCGTCTGGCCGCCGGTGCCGACGGGTGAGCAGCTGTCGGGCGTGCCCTTGCGGCTGACCATATCGAGTGTGCGAGCGCGTTCCACCCAGCTTTGCGCGGCTTCCTCCTTCTTCTTGCCGCGCAATTCCTTGGGGATGCGATATCGTTCGCTCTCGGGCAGCCGCGCGCAGACGACGATTTCGTCATCCTTGCTGCGCGGGCAGGGATCCTCGCCATAGACGACGAGCGTGCTGATTCGCTCGGGCGGCGCCTCGTTAGGCAGTGCGGGAACGGCAGCTGGGCGCGCTGCCAGGGGGACTGCAACGAGGAGGGTCAGGGCGATGGCGGTGATGATACGCATGATGCACCTTGGCGCTCGCACGCTGAGCGAGGGCTGAACGGTTCAGCCGCCACAACCATCAGCATGCTGAACTTGTTTTTCAGCATCCACTACCGATTTCGGCAAGGCTCCCATGTGCGAGGGTGGATCCTGAAACAAGTTCAGGGTGACGGTCATTGGGCAGACGTGCGCGCCAGAAAGGGCGTCTCATCCTTCAGAACTTAATCCCGCACTTCTTGCCGTCGGCCTTGTCTTCGTCGCAGGCCTTGCGCGCGAGTTCCTTGAAGCAGCCTGAGGCGCCGCCGGGGCCGGTTGGCGAACAGCTCTGGACGCCGGACCGGCCGACATATTCGAGGCTGGATGCACGATCGCCCCAATTCTCGTTGCCGCGCCCCTCGGTTTTGCGCAGCTCTTCGGGGATGCGGTAGCGCTCTCCCTCGGGCTTGCGCGTGCAGACGACGATTTCCTCGCCGTTGCTGGTCGGGCATTTCTCATCGCCGAAAATCGTCAGAACGCGCTCGGTGCGCTGCGCGACGGCGGGCGTGATCGACAGGCTCGCGCCGATGCCGGCCTGCGCCAGCCCTGCGAAAAGGAAGCGGCCGAAGGGGGAGCGTTTCGTCGTCATCGGCGTCATCCTGTCTGTTCGGTTCTTTATATGTGACGCGAAAGGCCGATGGCAATGCGGCAACCCAGCCTTATCGCGCCTGACAAAAGCGGAAAGGCAGGCGCCTGTTCCGCCCCCGCCGCGATGGCGGTGTCGAGATGCTCGATTTCCTCGGCGCGAAACTCGGCGATCGTCGCCGACAGCGCGGGATCGGTGTCGCCCAGCGCGTCGAGCTGTGCGCCATAATGCTGGTCGATCTCGGTTTCGATCGCGGCGGTGCATGCCATTGCCGCCTTCGGCCCCATCAGCGCTGTCGCGGCGCCGAGCGCGAAGCCGGCGACATTCCACAGCGGCCGCAACGCGGTCGGGCGCACGCCGCGCGCCGCGATCATCGCGTCGAAGATGTCGCGATGCCGTGCCTCCTGCGCCGCCATCCGGGCGATCATCCGCGCTTCGGGCGAACGCCCGCCCATCACCGCGAGCTGCCCGGCATAGATACGCGTCGCGCCATATTCGCCGGCCTGATCGACGCGCAGCATCGTCGCGCGGTCGCTCTCGCCGCTCATGGTTTGCGGGCCCAGAGCGCGGCCCAATGTCCACCGATGCCAAGCCCGCCGAGGATCGAGATGATCGCGTTGAACCCGGCAAGAGATATGCCGGCCAAGGTCCATTGCGGCACGTCGCACTGGATCATCGGTGTCGCCATGATTTGTGCGAGCAGGTCGGCCGCGTTTCCGCTGGTCATGGGCGCTGCACAGCGGGTGATTCCGGGCCACCATTTATATTCGACGCCGGCGTGAAACACGCCGATCGCCCCGCTCGTCAGGATCGCGACGAGCGCAAGCGCGACGAGGGCCCGGCCCAGCGGCTTTTCCGGAACGGCGAAGGCGATCGCTGCCAGCGCAATCGCCGTATAATGCGGCCAGCGCTGCCAATGGCACATCTCGCACGGGAAGAGATGGCCGATATATTGCGATCCAAGCGCCCCGGCCATCAGCGCGAGCGGCAGGATGAATGTGGCCAGACGGGCCTGAGCGAAACGGGTCATGCATCGGCTTATAGGGCGACGTATACTGAATGGGAAATGTCTGGTCCAGCTTGTCGTATTTTCGCTTCATGTCGCGCCGGGCGACGGACATAATGCACCTGCAGCCAATCGGGAAAGGCTATGGACGACGAAGTAGCTGGCCGGGCGAATAGAGTATCGGCAACCCGACATCACTCTGCAAAAGCGGCGCGCCCGAGACACGGCGATCTTCACGCTGTTGGGTTTGATGGGCGACTTTGGCAGCCGCTTGTTCTGAGCAACGATCCTTAGTGCCGCCGTGTGGTGGCCTGCTCTTCGGCTTCGTCAATGGCGCGCAGCAAATCTTCGAAAGCGGGCGACTGATCCACAGGTATGGCGGTACGGAAGCCACTGCCGAGGATGTCGAGATCCTTCTGCGTGAGCAGGCCGATCGCGACGATGTTCTGACGATCAACCATGGCACACCTACGCTACGTTTCGGGATCTTATAACGCAGGATAGTGCCATTAGTGCCCATCCGCACGCGTCCGGCCGACTTTTTGACGCTTATGGGCTGAAAATCAGCACCAGATAGACGAAGAACAGCGACAAATGGGTCGCCCCCTCGAGCATCGTCGTGCGCGTGCCGGAGAAGGTCAGCGTGTTGAGCACGAGCGTCACCGCGAGCAGCACCATATTGGCCGACGACAGGCCGAGCACCACCGGCGCCCCCGTAATCAGGCCGACCAGCAGCACTGCGGGCACCGTCAAACCCAAGGTCGATGTTGCGGCGCCCAGGCACAGGTTGATTGCGCGGGTGAGCTGATTGGCGGCGACCGCCTTCAGGGCGGAAATCCCCTCCGGCGTGAAAACCACCATTGCGATCACGATGCCGCCCAGCGCGGTCGGCGCGCCGAGGATCGCGATGCCCTGATCGAGCATCTGGGCGAGGCTCTTCGACAGGATGATGATCGGCAATATATTGGCGAACAGCAGCAGCACGCGCAGCCCGGTCGATCCCGGCGCATGCTCGTGATGCGGCAGCGGCATGCCGCTATCCTCATCCTTCTTGCCCGACGCAGCGACGAAGAAGCCGCGATGCCGGCCGGTCTGCAGCCACAGGAACAGGCCATAAAGCGCCATGGTGAACAGCGAGAAGAACGCCGCCTGCACGTGCGACAACATACCGGCGCCGGTCGATGTCGTGAAGTTGGGCAGCACCAGCGCGATCACGCTGAGCGGAATGATCAGCGCGAGATAGGCGCTCGCCCCCTGCAGATTATAGCTCTGCTGATGATATCGCAGCCCGCCGACCAGCAAGCACAGCCCGGTAACGCCGTTGAGCACGATCATGATCACCGCGAACATCGTGTCGCGGCCAAGCGTCGGCACGGCTTTCGCGCCCAGCATCGCTGCGCTGATCAGCGCGACTTCGATGATGACGATGGAGAGCGTCAGCACGAGCGTGCCGAATGGTTCGCCGAGCCGTTCGGCGATCTCTTCGGCTTCGTGAACCACGCCGAAGGCCGACCACAGGATCACCCCGAGCAGCCAGACGAAGAGCAGGCCGGTCATCATCGGATGACTGCCCGCCATCATCGACGGGCCGGCGATCAGGAAGGCCAGGGCGGTGGCCCAGGCCACGACAAGGCGGAGCGAGAAGGTCATCGACCCATTTTAACGCGATACGCCCGGCCGAAGCTCAGTTGCGCAGCCGAATCGGCATCCGGGTCACGGCGCCGGACATCACCTTGTTGCCATAGGCGCGGCTGACCACGGCGGCATCGTGCGAATTCAAAAGGACAACGCGGGTGCCACCCGACTGCAGCGGTTCGATCATGCTGATCGTCGCCGAGTGCTTGGCGCACAGCGTGGTGACATGCGCCACGGTGGCGTCGACGTTGAGGGCTCGGGACATTTTGGGAATCCTGCACGACGCGATCGTGCCTGCCGGAATTAGCACCTGGGCTGTAGCACGGATGCGCCGATATGTCGCCTCTTATCGCGGAATGAGCCGGGGCCGGCCCCCAAACCGCCATGTTGAACTTGTTTCAGCATCCACTCAGCCTCTCGGGAGTGCTCAGATTTCAAGCACACCCTTTGTCTCCGATGGAAGCTGAAACGCGTTCAGCATCACGAATTGATAGCACTCCTATCGGAGCTTCTTGGCCGGCGCCGCGCTCATCGCCGTCCGCAATGCGGGCTGGGCCAGGCGGGAGATCGTCTTGATTGCGTAGTCGAGCTGGAAGTCGTCGACTCCCGCCTTCTTGAGCGCATCCGATGTCAGGATGAAGCGCGGATCCGGCTTGCCGTCGTCCTCGAGGATCTTGTCGTCGACCTTGGCCTCGTTGATCAGATGGCGGCGCAGATCGGCTTCGCGCAGCCGCGGACGCGCTTTGTAATCCGGATCGGACAGCTGCGGCACGGTGATATCGGGCTTGATGCCGCCTTCCTGCACCGATCGGCCCGACGGCGTGAAATAGCGTGCGGTGGTGATCTTGAGCGCGGTATCGTCCGAAAGCTCCATCACCGTCTGGACCGAGCCCTTGCCGAAGCTGCGCTCCCCCATCACGAGTGCGCGCTTCTGATCCTGCAGCGCCCCAGCCACGATTTCGGCGGCCGACGCCGAGCCCGCATCGACGAGCACGATAATCGGCAGGCCATGGGCGAGATCGCCCGGGGTCGCATAGCGCCGCTCGATATCGGTTTTCTCGCGGCCGCGTTGCGAGACGATCTCGCCGCGCTCGAGGAAGATGTCCGACACGTCGATCGCCTGATCGAGCAGCCCGCCGGGGTTCGATCGCAGGTCGACGATATAGCCGAGCGGATCCTTGCCGCCGAGCGACTTCTGGATGCCGGAGATTGCCGAGCGCACCGAATCGCCCGTGTTCGAGTTGACGAACGTGTTGATGTTGATGATGCCGACGTCGTTCTTCACTTCCCATTTTACGGGCTTGAGCTGAATGATCGCGCGGGTGATTGCCACGTCGAATGGCTTGTCGCGGCCGGGGCGGACAATGGTGAGCGACACCTTGGTGCCGGGCTTGCCCTTCATCTGATCGACCGCTTCGTCGAGCGTGCCGCCGTACAGCAGCTTGCCGTCGAGATGGGTTATGTAATCGCCGGACTTGAGGCCCGCCTTCCATGCAGGCGTATCTTCCTGCGGGGTCATGATCTTGACCGCGCCGTCCTCCATCGTCACCGAAAGGCCGAGGCCGCCATAGGCGCCCTGCGTCTGGGTGCGCATGTTCGCGCGGTCGCGCGCGTCGAGATAGGCGCTGTGGGGATCGAGGCTGGCGAGCATCCCGTCGATCGCGCCCTTGATAATCGTGCGATCATCGACCTTATCGACATAATCGGCGCGCACGCGTTCGAACACGCTCATGAACTGATCGAGCTCCTTATAGGTCGAGACGTCGACCGCGCCGATGGCGGGCGTGAGGGTGGCGGCCAGGGCGCCGGCGCCGAACAGTCCAATGGAACGCAACATGGTCTGCTTGTTCATCACGTCTCGCTCGAAGTCTGGAGTATCCCCGCATGGTACATGGATTTCGCCGTGCGGCAAATATGCTGGATCATGGTTAATGCAGGGTGAGCGCGGCGGTCCATTCAACTTTCGTCGGAACGCGTTTTGATCTTGTTGGGCAACTTCTTGCCCTTGGTCCGGCGCGACGGCACCTGAATCGGATTCTTCTTCTTCCAATCGGCCCAGCGCATCGGGCCATCGGGCGTGTCAATAATCCGGTCATCGATCGAATCGGTCATGACGCTTTCCCTTATATGGCGTGCCTCCACCATATGGTCCCCGCGCCGTGCTTGCCAGCGCCCGCCCGATAGGTTCCACTCGCGCCATCGATCGCCTGAAGGGAACCGCCATGAAGATCCTGCTCGCCGCCGCCATGTTCTGCGCCGCCATGCCCGCCATGGCCGCGACCCCGGTGACCCATTTCGGGGGTGCCGCGATGCCGACGGGGCCGTCCGTCCAGCCGCCCTACAACCGTTCGGTCATGGCCGGCGACACGCTTTACATATCCGGCACCACCGACAATGATCCCGCCACCGGCAAGCCGCCCGCCGACGTCGCCGACGGTGCGAAGCTCGTGCTCGACAACATCAAGCGCGCCGTCGAACAGGCCGGGCTGACGATGGACGACCTCGTCTGGGTCCAGATCTTCGCGAGCGACCTCGCCGATTATGCCACCTTCAACAAGGTCTACCGCACCTACTTCACCGGCCCGATGCCGGCCCGCGCCTTTCTCGGCGCAGGGAGCTTGCTCGGTGGCGCGCATTTCGAGGTAATGGGGATCGCGGTGAAGTCGAAGCCGGCGAAATAACCATTGGGCTACGCGGCGACCTCTACCGCGGTCTGCCCGCTCGCTGCGCGCACCGCGCCCGCGATGATCTCGAAAGATCGCAGCCGCTCGTCATGCTCGTAGACGTCCGAGACGATCATCAGTTCGTCCGCGCCCGTCTCCGCGATCAGCGCCTCGATCCCCGCACGGATGCCCTCGGCGTCGCCGACGATCGATCGCGCCAGCTTGGCCTTTGCCTGGAACGCTTCCTGCGGCGTCCAGTACATCTCAATGTCGTCGATCGGCGGCTGGCTGAGCCCGCGAATGCCACGTAAGCCGTTGGTGACCGACACCTGCTGTGTCGTTGCCAGCCGACGTGCTTCAGCGTCGGTGTCGGCCGCGATCATGTTGACGCCGATCATTGCGTGCGGCCGGGCAAGCTGCGCCGAAGGCTTGAAGCGGCTGCGGTAGATCTGCAGCGCGGGGATCAGCATCTCCGGCGCGAAATGCGACGCGAACGCATAAGGCAGCCCGAATTCGGCCGCGAGCTGCGCGCCGTAGCTGCTCGAACCGAGAATCCACAACGGGACATTGGTGCCCGCCGCCGGCACCGCCTGCACCTGCCAGGTCGCGGCCTCCGCGCTGAACAGCGACTGGAGATCGTGGACGTCCTGCGGGAAACTGTCGACGCCGGAAACCGGACGGCGCAGCGCCTGCACCGTGCGCTGATCGGTGCCCGGCGCGCGGCCGAGGCCGAGATCGATCCGGCCGGGAAAGAGCTGCGCGAGCGTGCCAAATTGTTCGGCGATGATCAGGGGCGCATGGTTCGGCAGCATGATTCCGCCCGCGCCGACCCGGATGCGGCTTGTGCCTCCCGCGATATGCGCGATCACGACGGAGGTCGCGGCGCTGGCGATGCCGGCCATATTATGATGTTCGGCGACCCAGAAGCGCTGATAGCCCCAGTTTTCGGCATGTGCGGCCAGGTCACGCGCATTGTTGATCGCGGCGCCCGCGCCGGTCGCTTCGGTGATCTTGACGAGGTCGAGGATGGAATAAGCGGTCACGATGCAGGCCTGGTCGGGAGCGGGAAACAGCGCGCCGCGCTATCGGCTGCAGATGGGGCAGCGGGTTCGATAGTTCAACACTATCCGCGCAGCGTCAGTGGCAATATGTCGACCGGCACACTGTTGTGGCGCAGCTCGATGGTGACGCGTGGATCGCGTCCGTCGGCGGTGCCGATCGGGCTGCCCTGAATCACCGGCGCGCCGACCTTCACGGTGAGCGCGCGCAGGCCGGTCAGCAAGGTCGCCCAGCCATTGTCATGATCGATGATGACGATCGCGGCATAGCCACGGAACGGCCCGGCATAAGCGATCCGCCCGGCGGCCGGCGCGACGATCTGTGCGGCGCGGGCGGTCGCGAGCGTGATGCCCTTCGCGCGGACGCCCGAGTTTGAAACCTCGCCCATGCCCGCCACGACGCGTCCGATCACCGGCAGACGATAGGCGGGCGGCGGCGCTTCGCTGGTGACCTGGGCGAGCAGCGCCGGCGGCGGCGGCGCCTGACCCGGCACCGCGGGACGAAGGCGGGGGCCGGGGAGTGAGGCGAGGCGGGTGCGGATATCGGCCTGATCGCCGAGGTCGTCGATCAGCTGGACAATATCCTTTGCGCGCTCGCCGATCGCGATCATGCGGTCCTGTTCTGCCATCGCGTCATCGACGAGGCCCTGGCTGCGGCGGCGCTGATCGGCTTCGAGCCTGGCGAGGGCGACCCGGCGGACGCGAAGCTGCTCCTGCCCGTAACGCAGCGCCGCAACCGCACGTTCCGCGCGCAGCCGCAGTGCATCGCCCCGGGCGACCTCGGCTCGCAGCCCTTCGGTGCGCGCCCGGATCACTGGCAGGGTCGATCCGAGCAGCGCGCGGACATGGACCATGTCGTCGACCGAGCCGGGCTGAACGAGCGCGAGCCCGGTCGGCCGCCGCGCCATCGTCTGCAGCGCGGCAGTCAGGCGGATGATCGGCCCCTGCCGCTCGGCAAGGCGCGCGCGCTGTGCTGCGCGCAGCCGATCGATCAGCGCGACCTGCAGTTGCGCGGTGGCGATGATCGCCTCGGCCGACTGGATCGCGGCGGCCGCGGCGGCTTGGTCGGCGACCGATTTGTCGGCGGCGCGCGTCATTGTTCTGGCCTGCGCTTCGAGCTGCGCGGAGCGGTGTTGGGCGGCGACGGCCTCGCGCTTGGCCTGGCGGAGAGCGCGCTGCTGCTGAACGACGGCAGGGTCGGCGGCGGAGACAAGGAGCGGGGCGAGGAGGAGAAGTGTCCGCCACGGCGCGCGTAGCGCGCCGTTGATCCGCCTGCGTGACGCCCCAGGCATCACTCTGTTCACCTGATCACCCCTCACGATGATATGGATGCCCCGCCAATATGCTCGTCGCGCGCCACAATTGCTCGGCCAGCATCGCCCGCGCCAGCATATGCGGCCAGGTCGCCTTGCCAAATGCAAACAGCAGATCCGCGTCTTTGCGTGCTGAATCGTCGAACCCGTCCGCCGCGCCGATCATGAAACGCACTTCGCGCCGCGCATCGTCGCGCCAGCGGCCAAGTTTCTCGGCAAAGGCGGTCGATCCGAGCTGATCGCCCTTCTCGTCGAGCATGACGATGACGGTGCCGGCTTCGCGCATCGGGAGCTTGCCGCCGGTATCGGGCAACTCGGTCACGCGCGTCGGCCAGGATATCCGCTTGAGGTAGCGATCGACCAGATCGGCTTCGGGGCTCCGGCCGATCCGCCCGCGTGCAACGATATGCAGCAGCACGCGGTTGTCGGATTTCTAAGCCTGGATCGCGAGCGGCGCGGTCGGCGCATCGCCGAAATTCCACATCCGCTCGAGATTGTAGAAGCTGCGCACTTCGGGGCGGAACAAGTGGACGATGATGTCGCCGGCGTCGATCAGCACCCAATCGGCGGTCGGCAGACCTTCGATGCGGACGCGGCGGCCGGTTTCCTGCTTGATCTTGTCGGCGAGCTTGGCCGCCATCGACGCGACCTGGCGCGTCGAACGGCCGCTCGTGATCACCATATAATCGGCGATCGACGATTTGCCCGCGAGCGGGATCGAGACGGTCTCGACCGCCTGATCGTCGTCGAGCGACTGGAGGACGAGCTGGTGCAGCGCGTCCGAGGAGTCTGCATCATCGCCGGAGCGGATGCCGATGGGCGTAGTCAATTGGCCTCCTGGGGCAGCGGACGGCGCGAAACACGATCGCGAAGCCCTTTGTGGTTCATGTGGGATAGATGCCAGCCCGGTGCCCTGGCGCGCAGCAGCGTCGCCGAAGTTCTGTCAGGGTAATAGCGCAACAGCACGAGCGCCGGCGGACTCCATATCGTCCAGTCTTTTGCAGTGGCTGTGGGCCGGACGAAGCGCCGCAGCCATCCCATCGCCCGCGAAGCGTGGGCAGCTCCATCATAACCCGGACGGGCGATTACGGCAATGGTCACCAGACGCGCGATCCCGCGCCAGTCACGCCACTTGTCGAACTGCTCCAGATTATCGGCGCCCATCAGCCAGATGAAGCGGCGATCGGGGTATCGCCGCACCAGTCTGCGCAGCGTATCGACGGTATATCGCGTGCCCAGCTGCGCCTCGATCGCGGTAGGCCGTATCCGTGCCCGCCGCGCCATCGCGTTTGCGGAGCCGAGTCGGGCGGAGAGCGGGGCCATGCCCTTTGCGGGTTTGAGCGGGTTGCCGGGGGAGACCAGCCACCACACCTCGCCAAGGGCGAGTGCTCTCAGCGCGAACAGGCTGATATGGCGGTGGCCGCGATGTGCAGGGTTGAAGCTGCCGCCAAGCAGGCCGGTGGGGATCATGCCCTGCGTGTAGCGGCAGCGGAGGCGCGGTTCAATGACAGGGCCAACCCGAACACGTCGGGGATCTGCTTTACTGTCCGAGGACAGGCCTCGCTCGCAATGCTTCGAGGCTAGACTGCGAAGAGCAGCGTCTCCTGCCGCGTCGCCGATCGCTTGGCGTCGTACATCAGCCGGTCGGCAGCAGCGATGACGCTGCTGGCATTGCCGTTCGATATGCCGGGCACAAGCAGCGCGCCGATGCTCGCCGAGACAGTCCAGGGCATGTCCGAACAGGCGTCGGCGATCGCCATGCGCAGGCGTTCCAGCAGCGGGTCGATCGCGATCTCCTCGCTTGCGCGCAGCGGCATCAGCAGCACGAACTCGTCGCCTCCCAGGCGAGCGAGGCGATCATGGCGGCGGATCACCCGTTCGAGCGAGGCGGATACCGTAGCAAGGCAGAGATCGCCCTCGGCATGGCCATATTGATCGTTTACTGCCTTGAAGCCGTCGAGGTCGAGCAGGATCACGCCGAGCGAACGATCACTGTCGCGCTGGTCGACGAGCAGCCGATCCAGCTCCTCGATGAGCCCGCGCCGGTTGAGTACGCCGGTGAGCGCGTCGCTGCGCGCTGCGGTCTCGGCGATCTTGCGTGCCGAGATATCTTCGATCACCGAGACGAAGAAGTCGGGTGTGCCATCGGCATGGCGGACCAGTGACACGGTGAGGTTGACCCACACGATCGTGCCGTCTCGGCGGATATAGCGCTTCTCCATCGCGTAGCTGCGGATCTGGCCTTCTACGAGATCGCGAAGGTGGCTGAGATCGGTGTCGAGATCGTCGGGGTGGGTGATTTGCTGGAAGCCGCCTGCACGCAGTTCCTCGCGGCTGTAGCCGGCGATCTCGCAAAAGCGGTCGTTGACCAGTGTGAAGCTGCCATCTGGCGCGACATGCGCCATGCCGACCGCCGCCTGTTCAAAGGTCGCGGCGAAACGGCGATCGGCGACGCCATGCGCCTGATCGGCGGCGCGGTGCGCCTGCCCGGCAAAGCCGATCGCAAGCGGCCCGGTGAGAAGCTGCGCGGTGAGCATATCCGCTTCGTCGAAACTGTCCGGGCGCGAGGAGCATAGTGACAATATGCCGCCATATCCCCCCGTCTGAGGGACAGGCACCATCATCAGCGAGCGCACATCGCTCTGCGGCGACATATTGCGGCGGAGCGCCGGGATCTGGGTAATATCGCCGCACAGATATGGCGTCCCTTCCCGAATCGTCTGACTGGCGATTTCGGCCGCGATATGTTGGCCGATCAGATGTTCGGAACTGCCCGTAGCGGCATGAAAAACGATGCGGCCTTCTGCGTCGAGCGTGCCCACACTCGTTCCCTCCGCCGAGGATATAATCCGAAGCGCGCTCTCCGCGACGGCAGCCATGACGATATCTATATTGCCATGGGCAGCCGTCACCTTGGCCTGCAGCGCCAGCAGCTCATGCGCCAGATACTTCGAATCCGCGCGGCGCGATCCGCCGACGGGAAATAGCCCAAACAAATTCGATCCCCCCGAGCTCGTCCAGAATCACATTCCGATAGCATAGGGGATTAAACGTAGCGGCGAATGAATAACACCAGGTAATTGCGGTGGGACGGCCTCAGGCTGCGGAGGGTTGCGCGGCGCTGCTGTGTTCGGAATTCGGTTCCTCCAATATGCCTTCGCGTCTGGCGACGATCATGGGGACGAGAATCTGCCCGGCGACGTTGACCGCAGTGCGGCCCATGTCGAGGATAGGATCGATCGCGAGCAGGAGGCCCGCGCCTTCGAGCGGCAACCCGAGCGTCGAGAGTGTAAGGGTGAGCATCACGACCGCGCCGGTCAGTCCGGCTGTGGCGGCCGATCCGATCACCGAGACGAAGGCGATCAGCGCATAGTCGCCAAGGCCGAGCGGCAGGCCATAGAATTGCGCCACGAAGATCGCCGAGATCGCCGGATAGATCGCGGCGCAGCCGTCCATCTTGGTTGTCGCGGCGAGCGGCACCGCGAAGGCGGCGTAGCTGCGCGGCACGCCCAGATCTTCCGCCGAATTCTCGGTGACGGGAAGTGTGCCGATCGACGAACGCGACACGAAACCGAGCTGGATCGCGGGCCAGGCGCCAGCGAAGAAGCGCGCCGGGCTAATTCCGTTGAACAGCAGCACTGCCGGATAGACCAGGAAAAGCACGATCGCGAGACCTATATAGACCGCGCCCGCAAACCAGCCCAGCTTGGCCAGCGCATCCCAGCCATAGCTGGCGACGGCGGTGCCGAGCAGTCCCGCCGAGCCGATCGGCGTCAGCCGGATCACCCACCAGAGCAGGCGGCGCATGACCGCGAGCAGCCCGCCGACGAACGCGATGAACGGTTCTGCCTTGCCGACGCGCAACGCGGCGGCGCCGACCGCGATCGAGATGACGATCAGCTGAAGGGCGTTGAAGCCGAGCGAAGTGCTTACAGCGCCCGTATCGGCCTTTACCTTGCTCGACGCGTACAGGCCGAGCGCGTTGGCGGGGACGAGCCCTTTCAGGAAATCGAGCCAGCTACCGACGCTTTTTGGCACCGATGCCTCGGCGGGCGTGACGCCGGCGGTGATGCCCGGCTGGATGATAAGACCCAGCGCGATGCCGATCACGACCGCGATCAGCGCGGTAATCGCGAACCATAGCAAGGTCTGCCCGACCAGCCGCGCGGCGTTATTGAGATCGCGCAGATTGATGATCGAACTGACGATCGCAGCGAAGATCAGCGGTGGCACCAGCGCCTTGAGCAGTTGGACGAAGATTGTACCGATCGTATCCAGCGTGACGGCCAGCGCATTGGGATCGCCGCCGGGCAATGCCCCGATACTGCGGGCGAGCAAGCCGAGCAGCAGTCCGACGACCATGCCGGCCAGCACCTGCAGGCCGAAATTGCTGAAGAAGGGGCGTGGCGTGGCGGCTGTGGTCATGGCGGTTCTCGCGCGGTTCAAGCATTAAAGTGCGATCTGAAGGCTTTGTCTACAAGTTAGATTAACTTATGGCGAACACAGCCCGGCTATCGAACGCGTGCAGAAGTGGTGCACGCATTTTTGTAACGATGCGTTGTTTTGATTGCGCTGGATCGACCGGGGGAACAGCGCCACAGTAGATCGATGGCGGCCCTCGCAAAAAAATTGCCCTTGTCGATCGACCCCTTCCTCCTGTTCCTGATCGGGGTGGTCGGAACGGCTTCGCTGTTGCCGGCGCGCGGCAGCGCTGCGGACGCGGTTGGCCTGGCCGCCGATCTGGCGATCGCCCTGCTGTTCTTCCTTCACGGTGCGAAGCTGTCGCGTGAAGCGATCATGCGCGGCGCGGGCAACTGGCGGCTCCATGTCATGGTGCTGGGCTCGACCTATATCCTGTTCCCGGCGCTGGGGCTGCTGATCGTGGCGTTGACGGCCGGGTGGGTCGATCCGCTGCTGTTGTCCGGATTGTTGTATCTGACACTGCTACCATCGACGGTGCAGTCGTCGATCGCCTTCACCGCGATTGCGGGCGGCAATGTCGCGGCGGCGGTGTGCAGCGCTTCGCTGTCGAACCTGCTCGGTATCTTCCTGACGCCGATTCTTGTCGGCCTGCTGATGCATATCGGCGGCGATGGCGCGGTGTCGTCATGGCATTTGATCCGAGGCATCGCGTTGCAATTGCTCGTGCCCTTTATCGCGGGGCATCTGCTGCGCCCGTTGATCGGCGGCTTTATCGATAGCCACAAGACGATCCTGCAGAAGGTGGACCGGGGATCGATCCTGCTCGTGGTTTATTCGGCTTTCAGTGCTGCCGTGGTGCGCGGCATCTGGACGCAGGTTGGCGTGGGCGATCTGCTGGTGCTGCTGCTGTTGAGCGCGATGCTCCTTGCGCTGGTCATGGGGTTCAATTTCCTGATCGCGCGGCTGGCCGGGCTGCCGCGCGAAGATGCGATCGTGCTCCTGTTCTGCGGATCGAAGAAAAGCCTCGTCTCGGGTGTGCCGATGGCGGGCGCATTGTTTCCCGCGGCCCAGGTCGGCATCGTCATCTTGCCGCTGATGATATTCCATCAGCTTCAGCTTTTTTTATGCGCGGCGCTGGCCAGCCGTTTTCAGCGGCAGGGCGAGCGGCTCGCACGGGCCGGCGTGATCCCGCGCAGTGAAGCGGATATCACCGCAGCCGGGGCCGCGGTCGGCCTGCCGATCACAGACGCCTGCATGCCGGGTGTCGTCGCAAATCTCGCATTGCTCGATCGCCATGCCGCAACGTTGAAGGGCGGCACGCCATCATGAGGCAGGCGATCGAGATCGCCGAGGCGGTGCGTAGCGGCCGGACCTCTGCGGTCGAGGTTATCGAAGCCTGTCTGGCCGGCCTCGCGGCGGAGGGCGGAGAGCTCGTCGCCGTCACCCGCATCCTCGCCGATCGCGCGCGTCATGAGGCGCAGCTCGTCGACGCGACGGTCGCCGCCGGGGGTAATGCCGGCCCGCTCGCGGGCGTGCCTTATGGGGTCAAGGATCTGTTCGACGTTATGGGCTTGCCGACGACGGCCGGATCGAGCATCTATGCCGACGCGCCGCCAGCTACAGCAGATGCCGAAGCCATATGTCGCCTGCGCGAAGCCGGAGCGATCCTTGTCGCGACGCTCAACATGGACGAGTTCGCTTATGGTTTCGCCACGATCAACGCGCGGCACGGCACGACGCGCAATCCGCACGATGTTGCGCGGCTGGCGGGGGGATCGTCAGGCGGGTCTGCGGCGATCGTCGCGGCGGGCCTGCTGCCTTTCTCGCTTGGCTCGGATACCAACGGATCGGTTCGCGTACCCGCCAGCCTGACAGGGCTTTACGGCCTCAAGCCGACGCACGCCGCGCTGCCGCTCGACGGTGTCTTTCCCTTCGCCGAAAGCTTCGACGATGTGGGCCCTTTCACGACATCCGCGGCGGACATGCGCTGCATCTGGGAAGTGCTGGCCGGAACGGCTGCGCTGGACAGTGGCGACCTCCGCATCGCCCGTCTGGGCGGGCGCTTCCGCGAGAATGCCGATCCCGAGCAGATTGCGGCAATCGACGCGATCGCCCCCGATTCTGCGCTGATCGAAGTGCCCAATATCGCACGGGCGCGGTCGGCCGCGTTCATCATCACCGCCGTCGAAGGCGGTACGCTGCACCGCGCGGCGCTCTCGCGAGATCCGATGGCATTCGATCCTGCAACGCGTGACCGGCTTATCGCCGGCGCCTTGCTGCCGCGCTCGCTTTACGATCAGGCGCAGCGATATCGCCTGGATTTCAAGGCCGCGATCCTCGATCTGATCGGCGATCATGACATATTGCTCGCACCGGCAGCGCCTTGCGTCGCGCCGACGATCGATGATCCGCGCATCCTGATCGATGGCGTGCTGACGCCGGCGCGGGCGGATCTCGGCATCCATACGCAGCCGATCAGCTTCACCGGCCTGCCATCGCTGGCGGTGCCGCTGCACCGTCCGGGGCGCTTGCCGCTGGGGTTGCAGCTGGTCGGCAGGCCGGGTGGCGAAGCGGCGCTGTTCCGCTTTGCGGAAATGCTGGAAAAACGGCGGATCATCGGCGTATCGTCGGCGGCTGGGGCATATCAGGGGGAAGACGCATGACGCAACCGGCGGTGGGCCGTCTGGACCGCTATTTCGCGATGTCCGAACGGGGTAGCTCGACGCGGACCGAGGTGCTGGCGGGGGTCACCACCTTCCTGACGATGGCCTATATCGTGCTGGTCAATCCGGCAATCCTGAGCGCCGCCGGCATGCCGGTCGCATCGGTCGCGGCCGCGACCTGCTTCGCCGCCGCCTTCGCCTCGATCCTGATGGGCCTCGTCGCCAATACGCCGCTCGCGCTGGCGCCCGGCATGGGCCTAAACGCCTATTTCTCCTTCACCGTCGTCCAGCAGATGGGCGTGCCCTGGCAGGTCGCGCTCGGCTGTGTCTTCATCTCCGGCGTTGCCTTCCTGATCCTGACGCTCACCGGCGTACGCCAGCTGATCGTCGCGGTGATACCGCCCTATCTGTTCGCGGCGGTCGCGGGTGGCATCGGCCTGTTCATCGGCTTTATCGGCCTGAAGAACGCCGGCATCGTCGTCAGCAACCCTGCGACCTTCGTCGCGCTCGGAGATCTCAAGGCTCCCGGCGCGGCGCTCGCGCTGTTCGGGATGTTGCTGATCGGTGCGCTCAGCGTCTGGAATGTTCGCGGAGCGATGCTGGTCGGCATTGTCGGCACCACCATCGCCGGCTGGTTCTTCGGCCAGGTCGCGTTCAAGCCCGAACCCTATAGCCTGTCGGCGCTGACCGGCACCGCCTTCCAGCTCGATCTGGCGGGCGTTTTCGGGCTGAGCGGCAAACATGGCCTTGGCCTCATCGAGATATTGTTTGTGTTTCTGTTCGTCGATCTGTTCGACAATATCGGCACATTGGTCGCGGTGACCAAACGCGCTGGCCTGATGGACAAGGCAGGCAAGATTCCGGGGCTCAATCGCATCCTCGTTACCGATGCCGTCGCGACGATGGTCGGTTCGATGGCGGGCACCAGCACTGTCACCTCCTATGTCGAAAGTGCGGCGGGCGTGCAGGTGGGCGGGCGCACCGGCTTGACGGCAGTCGTCACCGGCATCCTCTTCCTCGTCACCATGTTCGTCGCGCCCTATGCGCAACTCGTGCCGCTCGCCGCGACGGCGCCGGCGCTGATCATTGTCGGCGGCTTGATGTTATTGCCGCTGACCGAAGTTGAGTGGGAGGATCCGATGTCGGCGATTCCCGCATTCCTGACGGTGGCGATGATCCCGCTGACCTTCTCGATCGCCAACGGCCTCGCCTTCGGCATCACCGCGCATGCCATCCTCAAGATATTGCGCGGGCGGGCGACGCGGAAGGACTGGTTCCTCTTCCTGCTCGCCGGGCTCTTCGTGGTCCGCTTCGTCTGGATGGGTCAGGCATGATGCGCGCTATCCTCATCGCGCTGTTCGCCGCGCTCGCGTCCCCCCTTTGGGCGCAGAAGCTCGACGATGTGCCACGCACCGTCGTGATGACGGCATTTCTGCCCGAATTGCGCGCGCTGATCGGCTCGGTCGAAACGCCGAAAGAGTATAAGATCAACGGCCTCACCTTCCTGACCGGGACGATGAAGGGCAAGGCCGTGCTGCTGATGCAGAGCAATGTCAGTATGGTCAACGCGGCGATGAACACGCAGCTCGTGCTCGATCGGTTCACGGTCAAGCGGATCGTCTTCTCGGGCATCGCCGGCGGCATCGATCCCGCGCTGTCGATCGGTGACGTCGTCGTGGCGGCGGACTGGGCACAGTATCTAGAGGTATCGTTCGCACGCCAGACGCCGAAAGGCTGGGTGACACCGGAGCCGGTGGACGCCGGCGCACCGCCGAATTTCGGGATGATGTTCCCGCGCGGCGTTCGGGTGGGCAACGCCACCGAGCCGATGCGGCGCCAATATCGGATGGCGGTCGACCCGGCCTTGCTCGCTATCGCGCGCAAGGTCGCGGCGGACGTGAAGCTGCGGCGCTGCGTCGATGACAAAGCGGCCTCCGCTTGCCTCGTCCATGAACCCAGGATCGTCGTGGGCGGGACCGGCGTCAGCGCGGGTGTCTTCGCAGACAATGCGGAGTTTCGCGATTATCTCTACAAGGCCTGGTCCGCCAACGTGCTCGATATGGAAAGCGCGGCGGTGGTCCAGGTGGCTTACGCCAATAGCGTGCCGGTAATCGTGTTCCGCAGCCTGTCCGATCTTGCCGGCGGCGATGCGGGGGAAAATCAGATGAACACCTTCATGATCCTCGCCTCGATCAATTCCGCCGATGTGGTGCGCGATTTCGTCGCGGCGCTGCCGGATTGATCGCATGACGCTCACGACCATCACAGGCACTGGCGGTATGGTGACCGCGCCGCACTATCTCGCGTCGCAGGCGGGGCTGGATGTGCTGCGCGACGATGGTAACGCCGTCGAGGCGGTGGTCGCGGTCGCGGCGACGCTGGCGGTTGTCTATCCGCACATGACGGGGATCGGCGGCGACGGCTTCTGGCTGATCGCCGAGCCGGACGGGCGTGTGCACGCGATCCATGGCTGCGGGGGCGCTGCGGGCTCAGCTGACCTGTCGCTTTACGCCGGCCTCGACGCCGTGCCGACGCGCGGCCCGCTGGCGGCGAACACTGTGGCGGGAACGATCTCGGGCTGGGAGGCTGCTCTCGCCAGCGCCAATGGCAGGCTGCCGCTCGTCCGCCTGCTGCGCGACGCCATCGCCCATGCCGAAGCGGGCGTCATTGTAACAGCCGGCGGCGCGGGCATCGCGGCGGCCAAGGGGCGAGAGCTGCGCATCCAGCCCGGTGCATATGCGGCAACGTTCGAGCCCGAAGGCCGGCCGCTACGCGAGGGCGATCGGCTTTTCCAGCCCGCGCTTGCCAAAACGCTGCGCGGGCTCGCGGCCGATGGTCTCGACAGCTATTATCATGGCGCTCTCGCCGAGCTGATCGCAGCCGATCTGACAGCGCTCGGCAGCCCGGTATCGCTCGCCGATCTCGCAGCGCATCAAGCGACGCGGCCAGCGCCGCTGCACACGGCGATCAAGGGTGCGCGGCTCTACAACAGCGCGCCGCCGACCCAGGGCTTCGCGTCTCTGATGATCCTCGCGCTGTTCGATCGGTTGCAGGCGGATGCGGTGAACGGCTTTGCGCATGTCCACGGCCTGATCGAGGCGACCAAACAGGCTTTCCTGCTCCGCGACATGCATGTCAGCGACCCGGCCTATCATGATTACGGCTATCAGGGCCTGCTCGATGACGGCGCCGCGCTCGATATTCTCGCGGCGGCAGTCGATCCCGATCGGGCACTGCCCTGGCCGCAGCCGTCGGCGCAGGGCGATACCTGCTGGTTCGCCGCCGCCGACAGCGAAGGCCGCGTCGTCAGCGCGATCCAGTCGACCTATTTCGAATTCGGATCGGGTCTCGTGCTGCCGCAAACGGGGATCACCTGGCAGAACCGCGGCAGCAGCTTCCGTCTGGTGGAGAGCGGCTGGAACGCGCTGCGGCCTGGGCGCAAACCCTTCCACACCCTCAATCCCGCGCTGGCCCGTTTCGATGACGGCCGGACGATGGCCTATGGCACGATGGGCGGGGAGGGGCAGCCACAGACACAGGCGGCGATCTTCACCCGCTATGCCCGCTTCGGCATGGACTTGCAGGAAGCGGTGAGCGCCCCGCGCTGGCTGCTCGGCCGCACCTGGGGCGAACAGAGCACGACGCTCAAGCTCGAGGACGGCCTCGATGAAGCGGTCTGCACCGCACTCTCCGAAGCGGGCCATGATGTCGAACGGGTCGGCCCGATGACAGCGATGATGGGCCATGCCGGCGCGATCGTGCGCTATCCCGATGGCCGGCTCGAAGGCGCGACCGATCCGCGCAGCGATGGCGCGGTGGCGGCATGGTGAGTCCATCCGATCTGGGAGGCAGGCGTGCGGTGGCACGCTGCGACGCGCTGGGTGTCGCGCCTTACAGCGATATGGAGGGCGGCCTTTATCGGGGCTATCTGGCCCCGGCCTACACCGCCGCCCAGGTGGTGCTGGCCGGGTGGATGGAAGAGGCCGGGATGACGGTGCGCCGCGATGCCGCCGCCAATCTGATCGGGCGCTATGACGGCAGCACGGTCGATGCACCGGCGCTGCTCATCGGCAGCCACCTCGACAGCGTTCGCGACGGCGGCCGCTATGACGGACCTCTGGGCATCATGCTCGGCATCGAAGCGGTCTCTGCGCTCCATGCGGCGGGCCGGCGGCGGCCCTACGCGATTGAGGTGATCGCCTTTGGCGATGAGGAAGGCTCGCGCTTTCCCGCCGCGATGCTGACGAGTCGCGCCGTGGCGGGCACACTCGCACCCGACGCGCTCGACATGGCCGATGGCGCCGGGGTTGCGCTCGCCGATGCCGGTGTCGATGTCTCGGACTATCTCTCGGCCGCCCGCGCACCGGACAGCACGCTCGCCTATCTTGAGGCGCATATCGAACAGGGGCCGCTGCTCGAGGCCGAAGGTCTTGCTGTGGGCACCGTCACCGGCATCGCCGCGCAATTGCGCTACCAGCTTCGGGTGGACGGTACGGCGGGTCATGCCGGCACCAGCAGCATGACCCTGCGTCGCGATGCGCTGACAGGTGCCGCCGAGATGATGCTGGCGATCGAGCGGATCGCGCGCGCCGACGCTTCCGATCTGGTCGCGACCGTCGGCCGTATCGAGGCGCTGCCCGGCGCGCCTAACGTCATCCCGGGTGCCGTCACCTTCTCGATCGACGTGCGATCGGGCGATGAGGCGCGTCGCGATCGGGCCGCAGGCGACATTCTCGAGGCCGTCGCCGCGATCGCCGAAGAACGTGGCCTGCACCTCACCGTCGAACGTATCCACGATCTGCCCGCCAGCCCCTGCGACCGCGCGCTGATGGATCTGATGGACGCTGCGCTTGTCGAGGCCGGTCAGCCCGTGCGCCGCCTTGTGTCGGGCGCGGGGCATGACGCGATGGTGATGGCCGCGCTCTGCCCCACCGCGATGCTGTTCATTCGCTGCAAGGGAGGTGTAAGCCACAACCCCGCCGAACATGTCGATCCCGCCGATGCCGATATCGCCCTGCGGGTCATGCTCGGCTTCATCGATCGCTTCGGGAAAACCGCATGACCACCGCCTCCATCCCCGACCTTTTCGGCGAGATCGATCCGCCCCAGCGCCTGCTGATGGGGCCCGGCCCCGTCAACGCCCATCCGCGCGTGTTACGGGCGATGTCCGCCGATCTGCTCGGTCAGTTCGATCCCGAGATGACGGGCTATATGAACCAGGTGATGGCGCTCTATCGCCCGATTTTCGGCACCGAAAATCGGTGGACGATGCTGATCGACGGCACCGCTCGCGCCGGGATCGAGGCATCGCTGGTCAGCCTCGTCGCGCCGGGTGACCGCGTGCTGGTGGTGAATTTCGGCCGCTTCGGGCTGCTGTTGCGTGAGATATTGGAGCGGATCGGTGCGGTGATCGAAACGGTCGATGCGCCATGGGGCGAGGTCGTGCCGCTGGACGCCATTGCTGCCGCGATCGAACGCACCGCGCCGAAGGTCGTCGCCTGCATTCATGGCGACACCTCGACAACAATGGCGCAGCCGATCGACGGACTCGGCGCGCTGTGCCATGCGGCGGGCGCGCTCTGCTATGTCGATGCGACTGCAACTATTGGCGGGATGGAGATCGGCGCCGACCGCTGGGGTGTCGATATCGTCAGCGGCGGGTTGCAGAAATGCCTCGGCGGGCCATCGGGCTCCGCGCCGATCACGATTTCGGAAGCCGCCGCCAGCCACATCTTCGCCCGCCGCCATGTCGAACGCGGCATCCGCCGCGACGATATCGCAGACGGTGCGGGTGTCCGAATCGGCTCCAACTATTTCGATCTCGCGATGATCATGGATTACTGGTCGGAAAAGCGCCTCAACCATCATACTGAGGCGACCTCGATGCTCTACGCCGCGCGCGAATGCGCCCGGATCATGCTCGGCGAAGGTCTGGCCGCGCGCTACGCCCGCCATGCCGCCGCCGGCCGGGCGATGACCGCCGGGCTGCGCGCGATGGGCCTGACCGTCTTCGGCGACGACACCTATCGGATGACCAACGTCACCGGCGTTTTCATTCCCGAGGGCGTCGAGGGCGAGCGCGTTCGCACCGCGATGCGCGAGCATTTCGAGATCGAGATCGGCACCGCCTTCGGGCCGCTGCAGGGGAAGATCTGGCGCCTCGGCGCGATGGGCTACAATGCGATGAAGCACAAGGTTCTCATCACCCTGAACGCGCTTGAGGCCTGCCTCCGCCAAGAGGGCTTCTCCCTCCCCGCCGGCGAAGCCGTCAGCACCGCGCTGAAAGCATGGGACGCATGACCGCCCCGCGCGATCTTGTCGGCTATGGCGCCAGCCCGCCCGACCCGCGCTGGCCGGGCGGCGCGCGGATCGCGGTGCAGTTCGTCGTCAACTATGAAGAGGGCGCTGAGAACAGCGTCCTCAATGGCGACAAGGGCTCCGAAGCCTTCCTCTCCGAAATGGTCGGTGCGCCGAGCCATCCCGATCGCGCGATGGCGATGGAAAGCCTCTACGAATATGGTAGCCGCGCCGGTTTCTGGCGGCTGCATCGGCTGTTCGTCGAGCGCGGATTGCCGATCACGATCTTCGGCGTCGCGAAGGCGATGGAGATGAACCCCGAGGCGGTCGAAGCCATGCTCGCGGCCGATTGGGAGATCGCCAGCCACGGGCTGCGCTGGATCGACTATCAATATGTCCCCGAGGCCGTCGAACGCGCCCACATTGCCGAGGCGATCGCGCTCCACACTCGCGTGACCGGCAGCCGCCCGCTCGGCTGGTATCAGGGGCGGACCTCGCCCAACACCGCGCGCCTCGTCGCGGAGGAGGGTGGGTTCGTCTATGACGCCGACAGCTATGCCGACGACCTTCCTTATTGGGAGCGCCGCTTTGGCAAGCCGCAGCTGATCGTGCCCTATACGCTCGACGTCAACGACATGAAGTTCGTCGCCTATAATGGCTTCACCGAAGGCGAGGCCTTCTTCCACTATCTGCGCGACAGCTTCGATCAGCTGCGCAGCGAAGGCGGGCGGATGATGTCGGTCGGCCTGCACGGCCGCATCGCCGGGCGCCCCGGCCGCGCCTATGCGCTCGCGCGCTTCCTCGATCATGTCATCGACAGCGGCGATGCCTGGGTCGCCCGCCGCATCGACATCGCCCGCCACTGGATGGAGGTTCACCCGGCATGACCATCGACGATCCCGTGCTGCTGCAACAGGTCACCGACGCCTTCTACGCCTATGAGCGCGCGCTGATGGCGGACGACGTGCCGGCGATGGATGCGCTGTTTCACGATGCGCCGACCACCAACCGCTATGGCGTTGGCGAGGTGCTCTACGGGATCGAGGAGATCCGCGAATTCCGCAAAGGCCGGGGGGGATCGCCGCAGCGCAAGCTCGGCAAGGTCGCGATCACCGTCTATGGCGACGGCTTCGCCACCGCCGACGCCGAATTCTTCCGGGAAAACAGCGACCGGCGTGGGCGGCAGACGCAAAGCTGGGTCAAATTCCCCGACGGCTGGAAGGTCGTGTCGGCGCATGTCAGTCTGGAAGGGAGCACGCATTGATCCTGGAAGAAGTCAATGCGCTGGACGAGGCGGCCTTCGTCGCGCGCTATAGCGCGCTGTTCGAGCATTCGCCCTGGGTGGTCGAACGGGCGGCGAAGCTGCGGCCGTTCGATGATGTGTATGCGGGCCTGATGCGCGCGCTCAAGGCTGCAAGCCGCGACGAGAAACTTGCGCTGATCCGCGCCCACCCCGAACTCGCTGGCAAGGCGGCGATCGATCGTACCCTGACCGAGGCTTCGGCGGCCGAACAGGGCTCGGCCGGGCTCGATCGGCTTACGGCGGAGGAGTTTGATCGCTTCCATGCGCTCAACGCCGCCTATCGCGAGCGCTTCGAGTTCCCCTTCATCATCTGCGTGCGGCTGACCGACAAGCCAGGGATCTACGCCGCAATGGAGCGGCGGCTCGGCAACGATCGCGATGCGGAGATCGCGACGGCGATCGAACAGATCGGCGAGATCGTCCGGCTTCGGCTGGAGGATCTGCGATGAGCGCCTCCGACGCCGTAGGCCTGCCCGCGCTCGAAGCAGAACTCGCCCGGCAGTTGGTTCTGATCGATCATGGCGGAGCCGAATGGACGCGCCCGCATGTCAGCCCCGATGGCCATGTTCATGATGTCGTCATCGTCGGCGGCGGGCAGAGCGGTTTGGCCGTTGCCTTCGGGCTGCTGCGCGAGCGCGTGTCGAACATCCTCGTCATCGACGAGAGCCCCGAAGGCTTCGAAGGTCCGTGGGAAACCTATGCGCGGATGATCACCCTGCGCACGCCCAAGGAACTCAATCCGATCGACTTTGGCCTGCCCGCGCTCAGCTATCGCGCCTGGTGGGAAGCGCAACACGGCGCCGACGGCTGGGCGGCGGTCGGCAAGATCGCGCGCGGCGACTGGATGGCCTATCTGCGTTGGTATCGGCGCGTATTGGCGCTGCCGGTCCGCAACGACACGCGGCTCGAAGCGATCGAACCATTGGGCGATGGTCTGCACCGACTGCACCTTGCGGGGCAGGCGCCGCTGCTCGCTCGCAAGGTGGTGCTGGCGACCGGCATTCAGGGCGGCGGCGAATGGCATGTGCCGGCGATGATCGGCGACGCGCTGCCGCGCAGCCTTTATGCCCACACCAGCGAGCCGATCGATTTCGTCGCGCTGAAGGGCAAGCGCATCGGCATATTGGGTGGTGGCGCATCGGCGTTCGACAATGCCAATGCGGCGCTGACGGCCGGCGTTGGCGAGGCGCATGTCTTCATCCGCCGCAAGGTCCTGCCGCGGATCAATCCGATCCGTTTCATGGAGCAGGTCGGTTTTACCGGCCGCTATCCGGCGCTCGACGATAGCGAAAAATATGCGGTGATGGCGTCGTTCCTCGGCCATAATCAACCGCCGACCAATGACACGTTCGAACGCGCTGCCGCGTGGCCGGGCTTTGATCTGCATCTCGGTGCGCCCTGGCTCTCGGTGGCGGCGCATGGTGGCGCCGCGCGGGTGACGACGCCCCAGGGCGAGCATGATTTCGACTTCGTGATACTCTCAACGGGACTGCTCAGTGATCCCGGCCTGCGCCCCGAACTCAAGCTGGTCGGCGACAAGATCGCCCGCTGGGCCGACCGCTTCACGCCGCCGCCCGGCAGCGCTAACGCGCTGATCGATGCGCACCCCTATCTCGGACCGGCGTTCGAGTTGCTGCCGCGCGACAGCGCCGATGCGGACGCACTGCATGGCTTGTTCGCTTTCAACTATTCGGCGCTGATCAGCCTCGGGCTTTCGGCGTCGGCACTGTCGGGGCTGCGGACCGCGCTGCCGCGCGTCGTGAAGGGTATCACCGATCAGCTCTTCCTCGACGATCGCGCGGCGCTTGTCGCCGATCTGATCGCCTATGACGAAGCCGAATTCCTTGGCGAATGGCCCCGGCAGGAGGCAGCCGAATGAGCAGCTTTTCCACCCATGTCCTCGATACCGCTCACGGCCGCCCCGCCGCCGATGTGGCGCTGCGCCTGTCGAGCGCCGACGGCGGCTTGCTCTTCTCCGGCGTGACCAATCAGGACGGCCGCTGCCCCGGACTGCCGCCGCTGGAGCCGGGCCGCTACCGGATCGAATTCTCGACCGCCGCCTATTTCCGCGCAAGTGGTGTTGCGCTTGCCGATCCGCCCTTTCTCGACGTGATCGCGATCGACTTCGGTATAGCCGAGGGCGGCGGCCATTATCATGTGCCGCTACTCGTCTCGCCCTACAGCTACTCGACTTATCGGGGGAGCTGATGGGCGTCCGCTTCCTCCTCGATGGCGAGATCGTCGAGATCGGCGAGGTCGATCCGACCGCGACCCTGCTCGATCATCTGCGCTACCGAATGGCGCGGACGGGCACCAAGGAGGGCTGCGCCGAAGGCGACTGCGGGGCGTGCACCGTGCTTGTCGGGCAACTGGACCGTCGCGGCGAGTCGGTGGACTGGCGCGCGGTCAACGCCTGCATCTTGTTCCTGCCGATGCTCAACGGCAAGGCGCTGCTCACCGTTGAAAGCCTTGCGCCGAAGGGCGCGCTCAATCCGCTGCAGGCCTGCATGGCGCAGAACGGCAGTTCGCAATGCGGCTTCTGCACGCCGGGTTTCGTCATGTCGCTCTATGGCCGATGCGTCGGTGCCAAGGGTCATACGCTCCCAGTAGCAGATATTATCGCGGGCAACCTTTGCCGCTGTACCGGCTATGGCCCTATTCTCGCTGCGGCGGATACCGTCGACCATCTCGACCGCGATGACGATCCCGTGATCGCTGCGTTGAAACAGTTGAATGCATCCGATGTGGTTTCTGGAGAATATGAAGGCCGCCGCTGGTTTGTTCCGAAGACGTCCGCAGCATTGGCGGACCTTCTCGCCGAAAATCCGGACGCGCGCTTGGTGGCCGGCGCAACCGACGTCGGGCTCTGGGTGACCAAAGGTCTGCGGATGATCGAGAAGCTGATCTTCGTCGGCGACATCGACGATATGGCAAGCATCGGGGAAAGCTCGAAGGGACTGACGATCGGTGCCGCTGTGCGCTACGCCGATGCGCATGAGGCCTTAGCCCGTCTGCATCCCGATCTCGGCGAACTGACCCGGCGCATCGGCGGCTTGCAGGTGCGCAACGCCGCGACGGTCGGCGGCAATATCGCCAACGGATCGCCGATCGGTGACGGCCCGCCCGCGCTGATCGCGCTGGGCGCCGAGCTGACTTTGCGCAGCGCATCGGGCCGCCGGACGATGCCGCTCGAAGCCTATTTCATCGCTTATGGCAAACAAGATCGGCAGCCCGGCGAGTTTGTCGAGAGCATCCATATCCCCCGGCCCGGCGCCGATGATATCGTCCATATCTCAAAGCTCTCGCGCCGGTTCGATAGCGACATCACCGCGGTGTGCGGCGCATTCAAACTGACTGTGCACGACGGTATCATCTGCGCCGCGCGGATCGCCTTCGGTGGCATGGCTGCAACCCCGGCGCGGGCGGGCGGATGCGAGGCTGCCCTTGTCGGCGCTCCGTTCACCTACGCGACGATCGAAAGGGCGGCCGACGCATTGAAGGCTGACTATGAGCCTTTGACCGACGTGCGCGGCTCGTCGGCTTACCGGCGGGAGGCATCGGCCAACCTGTTGCTGCGGCTGTGGTACCGAGCGCAGGGCGAAGCCGTCTCGGTGCTCGAACTCGGGGCCGCTAATGGCTGAGCGCGACACCGTTCTGGCGGTTCCGGCCAAGCCGTCCAATCCGCACGACAGCGCCCGACTGCATGTCAGCGGTGCTGCCCGCTACGCCGATGACGAGGCCGAGCCCGGCAATATGCTGCATCTCGCCTTCGGGCAGTCGAGCGGGGCACGTGCGCGGATCGTCGCTATGGATCTGTCGGCGGTGTGGGCGGCGGAAGGCGTTGTCGCGGTCTACACGGCAGCGGACATCCCCGGCGCCAACGATGTCAGCCCGGTTGCGCACGACGATCGACTGCTCGCCGACGGTTACGTCATCAACGTCGGCCAGTCGATTTTCCTTGTCGCCGCGACCAGCCAGCGCGCTGCGCGGGTCGCGGCCCTGCTCGGCCGGATCGACTATGAACCGCTTGATGCGTATGTGACGATCGCAGCGGCGCAGGCAGCCGGTTCTTTGATCGAGCCGACCCAATATATGGCGCGCGGCGATGCGAAGACTGGGCTCGATGCTGCGCAGCATAAGCTGAGCGGCGGCTTCGATATGGGCGGGCAGGATCATTTCTACCTCGAAGGGCAGGTCGCCGTCGCGACGCCCGGCGAGGATGGGCAGATCCATCTTCTGTGCTCGACCCAGCACCCGAGTGAGGTGCAGCATCTCGTCGCCCATATGCTTCATCGAAACTCCGCCGACGTCACGGTCGAAGTGCGGCGTATGGGCGGCGCGTTCGGGGGCAAGGAAACGCAGGCGGCTTTGTTCGCCGCAGCGGCCGCTCTCGTCGCCGACAAGACCGGCCGGCCCGCCAAATTCCGCTGCGACCGCGATGACGATATGGTCATGACCGGCAAGCGTCACGATTTCCGGGTCGATTATGATGTCGGGTTCGATGGCGAGGGCCACATCCTCGCACTACAGCTTCGCCTCGCATCGCGCTGCGGTTCGACCGTCGATCTGTCGCCCGCGATCAACGACCGCGCTATGTTCCACAGCGACAATTGTTACTGGCTGCCGCACGTCGCCATCGTCTCGGAACGGCTGAAGACCAACACCGTGTCCGCCACGGCCTTTCGCGGCTTCGGCGGGCCGCAGGGGATGATCGCGATCGAGCATGTCATCGATGCGGTCGCCGCGCATCTGGGGCGCGATCCGCTGGAGATACGCATCGCCAATCTCTACGGGCCCGGTCGGGACGTGACGCCCTATGACATGGTCGTCGCGGACAATATCGCGCCGGAGATCATTGCGCGGTTGCGGAGGGACGCGCGTTATGACGCTCGCTCTATGGAGATCGAGGCGTTTAACGCGCGCAATCACATCCTCAAAAAAGGGATTGCGCTGACACCGGTCAAATTCGGCATCAGCTTCACGACCACCCACCTCAATCAGGCCGGCGCGCTGGTGCATGTCTATGCGGACGGCAGCATCCAGATCAACCATGGCGGCACCGAAATGGGGCAAGGGCTGTACATCAAGGTTGCGCAGGTCGTGGCCGACGTCTTCGCCGTGCCCGTGTCGCAGGTGCGGATCACCGCGACCCGGACGGATAAGGTTCCGAACACCTCCGCCACCGCCGCGTCCTCGGGCGCCGATCTCAACGGCATGGCGGCCTTTAACGCCGCGATGACGATCCGTGATCGGCTGACCGAATTTCTTTCGCGAACCTTCGATTGTCCCGAAAGCGAAGTGCATTTTGCGGACGGCAATGTGGTCGCGGGTACCGAGCGGCTGAGCTTCGCAATGCTGTGCCGTAAGGCGCATCTCGGCCGCATCTCACTGTCGTCGACCGGCTATTATGCGACGCCGTCGATCGCTTATGATCGCGCCGCGCACAAGGGCCGCCCCTTCTATTATTTCGCTTATGGCGCATCGGTGTCCGAAGTGGTGATAGACACGCTGACCGGCGAGCATAAGGTGCTCGCGGTCGATATCATCCACGACGTCGGCCGCTCGCTCAATCCGGTGATCGACATCGGCCAGATCGAGGGCGGCTTCATTCAGGGCCAGGGCTGGCTGACCTCCGAGGAGCTGGTGTTCGACGACAAGGGCAGACTGCTCACCCATTCTCCGGCGACCTACAAGATACCCACCGCATCCGATCGGCCGCGCCATCTCAACATAGCACTGTGGGACGGCGAGAATGTCGAGCCGACGATCAATCGATCCAAGGCGGTCGGCGAACCGCCCTTCATGCTCGCCATCTCGGTCTTTTCGGCGCTGCTTCGCGCCGTCGCCGCGACGGCGCCCGAGGTGCGTTCGCTGCCGCCGCTCGACGCGCCGGCAACGCCCGAAGCGATTCTCCGCGCCATCGCGGGGCATCGCGCCGCGTGATCGAATGGCTGACATGGCTGCGTGACGTGGCCGCGCAGGAGCCGGCCGCACTGGTCAGCGTGCTGGCGAGCGAGGGTTCGGCGCCACGCGGGGCGGGCACGCGCATGCTGATCACCGCCAGCGATCTCCATGGCACGATCGGCGGCGGCCAGCTCGAATATCGCGCGGTGGAACAGGCGCGGTCGCTGCTCGCGCATCCGGCGGGCAGCTGGCGCGTGCAGGATTATCCGCTCGGCCCGCTGCTGGGGCAATGTTGCGGCGGCCGTGTGCGGCTGCTTCTGGAGCATGTCGATCCAGATACGCTCGGCTGGGTTGCCGACGCGGCGGAGGATCGTGTCCTCGTCTCGACGCTGACCGCTTCGCTGGTACAGCGTCATGTCAGCAACGACGCCGTTCTGACGGCCCTGTCGGCGCGCGGCGATCGGCCCCGGGAGGGCGCGACCTTCGCCGAGGTCGTAGGCCAGTATCGGCGGCCGCTCTATCTGTTCGGTGCCGGTCATGTCGGCCAGGCTATCGCCCGGCATGTCGAAAACCTGCCCTTCCGCCTCGCCTGGTTCGATACGCGGCCCATATTCGAAACGATCAGCGGCGTCGCGATCGTGGCGGAGGCCTCGATCGATCAATGCGTTGCCGAAGCGCCCGACGACGCGGCGATCCTCATCCTCACCCATGATCATGCGCTCGATTATCGGCTGACCAGGGCGGCGCTTGAACGCGCCCCGGTCGCTTTTGTCGGGCTGATCGGCTCGGCGACCAAGAAGGCGCGCTTTCTGGGGCGGCTCGAACGCGAAGGCCTGACCGGTGAGGCTCGGACCCGGCTGACCTCGCCGATCGGCATCGCCGGTGTGCAAGGCAAGGAACCCGACGTCATCGCCGTCGCAACGCTCGCGCAGCTTCTGCAACTGGAGCGCGCATGACGATCCTCTCAGATATTCCGCGACTTCCCCGCAAAGGCGGGGGTCCATCCCAGGTCTGTCTCCAAGAGCTGAACTGGGACGGGTTCCCGCCTTCGCGGGAAGGACGGGGTGGGGTGCTATGACGATCCTGGCCTTCCGCGGCGAGCTGCTCTCGGTCGCGCGCGATCCGCGCGACGATCCGGCGGCGGTGCGCCATGAGGCGGACGGGCTGCTTGTCGTCGAGGACGGTATTGTCGTTGCGCGCGGCGCCTATGCCGATCTCGCCGAGCGCTGTGTCGGAGTGCCGATCGAAACACTCCCCGGCCTGATCGTGCCCGGTTTCGTCGATGCGCATGTCCATTATCCGCAGATGGATCGCATCGCATCGCACGGCGCGCAGTTGCTCGACTGGCTCGATCGCCACATCTTTCCTGCCGAAAAGGCGTTCGTCGAACGGGTCCATGCCGACGCGGTCGCGGCAGCCTTCCTCGACGAACTGCTCCGCAACGGCACGACCAGCGCGCTCGTCTTCCCGACCGTTCACGAACATTCGGTCGATGCCTTGTTTGAGGCGGCGCTCGAACGGCGGATGCGCATCGTATCCGGCAAGGTGCTGATGGATCTCGGTCCGGAAGGTCTCGCCGATACCCCGCAGTCCGCACGGGCTGAGACCGAAGCGCTGATCAGCCGCTGGCAGGGCCGCGGGCGGCTTGGCTATGCGGTAACGCCTCGCTTCGCGCTGACCTCTTCCGACGAACAGCTCGGCGTCGCGGGCGCGCTGCTGGCGGCGCATCCGGAAGTGCTGATGCACACCCACATCGCCGAGAATATACGCGAATGCGCGGCGGTCGCGGAGCGATTCACCGATGCGATCGACTATCTGGATGTCTATGACGGCTTTGGGCTGGTCGGGCCGCGATCGGTCTTTGCCCACGGCATCCATCTCTCCGATCGATCCTGTGCGCGGCTGGCGGAAAGCGGGGCGGGGATCGCGATCTGCCCGAGCTCCAACCTATTCCTCGGATCAGGCTTCTTCGATTTCGGCCAGGCGGATGCACATAAAGTGCGCACGGGATTGGGCACCGATATCGGTGCGGGCACGAGCTTCTCGATGCTCCACACCGCCGGCCTCGCCTATCAGTCAGCACTCGCGCGCGATTATCCGCTCGATCCGTTCCGGGCGTTGTACCTCGCCACTGCGGGCAGCGCCGGGCTGCTCCACATCGCCGATCGGGTGGGCAGTCTGGAGCCAGGGCAGGAGGCGGATTTCGTGGTGCTTGATTGCGCATCGACGCCCTTGCTGGCGCGTCGGACCGACGGAGCGAACCTCGCCGAACGGTTGTTTGCCTTGCAGATCCTCGGCGACGATCGGGCGATCAGCCGGACCTATATCATGGGCGAATGTGGCTTCACGCGCGGAGACGCCCGATGATCCGTATGATCTCGTTCTGGCTCGCCATCTTCATGCTGTGCGGCACGGCGCAGGCGACCGCGCCCGCGCGCAAGGTCATCATCGATGACGAGGGCTTCGCGCTGATGCATCTCATGCTGCTCGAAGCGGACGACGTCGACGTGCTCGGCATCACCACCGTCTCGGGCAATGCCTGGGTCAACCGCGCGACGGCGTTCGCGTTGCACGGGCTGGAGGTTGCCGATCGCACCGATGTTCCGGTGGTGCCGGGCGCGACCTATCCGCTGCTCAATTCGGAAGCGCTGACTGACAAGTGGGAGGCGCTGTACGGCAAGCTCACCTGGAAGGGCGCGTGGATGAAAGCATGGGTCGAGCCGACCCAGCAAAGCACGCCGCCCTATTTCGGGCCGAACGACCCCGTTGTCCTGCCGGGTGGCAATCCGAAGACGAAACCATCGGCGGAGATCGCCGCGAACTTCCTGATCCGGATGGTGCACGCTTATCCGGGCGAGGTGACGATCATCGCCGCCGGGCCGATGACCAATCTCGCGCTGGCGCAGCGGCTTGATCCCGCATTTGCCGACCTTGCGAAAGAGCTGGTCTATATGGGCGGCAGCCTCAATCCGAAGCAAGTTCTCGACAACCGTTCGGCGGCCGACTTCGCGCGCGAGTTCGTCAATACGCCGCGCCGGGAATTCAACATCCGCTTCGATCCCGAAGCGGCAAGCATCGTTTCGCGTAGCCCCTGGAAGAAGATCGTGGTGTTACCTGTCGATCCGTCGACAGGCACGCAGCGTAGCCAGGACCTGCTCGGCCGCATGGAGAAAGTGGCCAGTCCGGCGCTCGCCAAATTCATCGCCGGGCTCGAGCCGGGCTTTCCGCTATGGGATGAGATTGCCGCCGGCGTCTGGCTCGATCCCTCGATCATCACCGATCAGGAGGCGTTGTTCGTCGACTATAACACCCAGTTTTCGGCGGGCTATGGCGATATGCTGTCCTGGCGCGAAGGCTATCAGCCCGGCGTCGGCGAGCAGCGCGCGGAGGTCGTGCGGTCGGTGGATACCGCGCGGCTGGAGGCGCTGATAGTGAAACTCATGGCCAACAGCGCGAAGCGCCCGCGCGGCAAATAATCATCCTTCGATATCGACGTCGGTTTCCATCGATGCCGGGTAGCTGAGTTGCGGAAAGCCGTTCTCGATCTCGCCGAGGACGATGCCCGCGGCGTATGACGGCGTGCGCGACGATGTCGTGCAGAGCGCCAGTGTCATCGGCCGCAGTACCGAGTCCGATATTTTCGTGAAGCTGAGGAGGCCGCGCTTCACCTCGGTGATGACGTCGATCGATGTCAATATGCCGATCCCCACGCCTTGCAGAACGAGCGACGTGATCATCTGGATATTGTCGGAGGTCACGGTCTTGTCGAGCACGATACCTGTGATCCCTTCGAGGATTTCGATCTGCTGCGATACCGCCAGAGGCTTGGCCGGCATAACCAGAGCGGAACCCGCACATGCCGAAAAACGCGCTTCCTGTTGCCGGCCGAAAGGATGGCCCGCCGGGGTCAGCATGCCGAGCACGACCTCGACGAACGCCCGGACGGTGATGCCGCGGAAGCTCTGCGGTTCGAAGAAGATACCGAAATCGACCTCGCCGTTCATGATCGCCTTACGCACCAGATCATTTTCCAGCACGCGCACGCCGATCGTGATGCCGGGGTAGCGGCTCTGGATCGATTGGATCGTGGCCGGGATGAACCCTTTCGCGAGTGCATCAATGATCGCGATATCGACATGGCCGCGCTTGAACCCGCGCAGATCCTCGATCTGTGCACGAACGTCGGCCATGTTCTTCTGCCATTTGAGGCCCGATGCCATCATGATCTCGCCGGCGGCGGTCAACCGAAGCCCGGTCGGCAAGCGCTCGAATAATGGCATGCCGAGGTCGGCCTCGACATTGAGAATCTGCCGATCGATCGCGGATGCAGACACATTGAGCTCATCGGCGGCTTTGCGGATTGAGCCCAGCCGTCCCACCGCAAGAAAATATCGAAGAAATCGCGAGAAGGCTGGCATTGACCACTCTAATTTTTGCAACACTCCGTAGAGTTCATTGCGTTTGATGAGGTCAGGTCAAGCCCCTAATCGTTGTAGGCATTCATTGTTCGGGGGAATGATGAATACGCATCGGTAGCTTTGCCCCTCGGACGCCGTCTCCTGCGCGTTCCCGGGGTGCATGGTTGCATCGGCATCGGCACCGCTTGGGGGAAATGAAAGGGTGGCGATTTCCAGGCTCGAGCGAACATGCCGCGCCGTTGCCGCCGCCGCCGGGCTTGCAGGTCTTATGTCGCTGTTCGCGCCATCGGCTGCCCATGCCGATCCGGCGAGCGAGGCGGCTGCGGCGGCGCTGTTCGATAAGGTTGTGAGCAGCCCGACGCGCCTGCGGATATTCCTTCAGCAGATGCCGAAGGGTGGCGACCTCCACAATCATCTTGGCGGCGCGCCTTATGCGGAGGATTATCTGCGATGGGCGGCCGTAAGCGGGTTCTGTGTCGATGACGCGGGGACGGCGGTGTTGCCTCCACCTTGCCCGGAAACCAAAGCGGTGAAGACGCTGGGCGAGCGCGATCCCTTTGGTTTCGCCCGGCTTGTCGATGGGCTGTCGACACGCGGGCTGCAAAAGGGCGTCGGGGGGAACGAGGTCTCCGGTCACACGCAGTTCTTCGCCAGCTTCGGACGCTTTGGCCCGGTGTCGAGGGCAGAGGTTGCGAAGGCGATCGTCGCGACCCGGCGTCTCGCCGCGGGTGATCGGGTGAGCTACATCGAGCTGACCCATAATCCCAACGCGCTGATCGAATATACGCTCGCCGCAGCCGATGTGCCGCTCGATGCGTCCGGCCTTGCCGCGATGTATACGCGTGAAATCGACGCCATCGCGCCAGTGCTGAAGAGGGCGAAGGCCGAACTGGGCGCGGACGAGGCCAAGGTTCGCAAATCCCTAGACTGCGGTGGGGCGGCGGCCGATCCGGCCTGTGCCGTGGCAATCCATTTCCTTGCCTGGGGCTGGCGCGATCTCCCGCCGGCGCGGGCGTTTCGCTCGCTCATCCTTGCCTTCGCAATGGCCGACAGCGACCCGCGGTTCGTCGGCGTCAACATCGTTCAGCCCGAGGACTGGGTGATCGCGCTGCGCGATTATGATCTGCACATGGCGATGTTCCGCTTTCTCGAGACGAAATATCCCAGGGTTCGCCGCACATTGCATGCGGGCGAACTGGCATTCGGATCGGTACCGCCGCCGGACCTGCACAATCATATCCGCAAGGCGATCGATGCGGGTGCTCAACGTATCGGCCATGGCACTGCGATCGCCTTCGAGGATGATGCGCTCGGCACGATGGCGCGGATGGCGCGCGATGGGATCGCGGTTGAGATAAACCTGACCTCCAACGATGTCATCCTCGGTGTCAAAGGCGGCGATCATCCGCTCGATCTCTATCGGCGGTTGGGCGTTCCCGTGGTGCTATCGACCGATGACGAGGGCATCCTGCGTACCGACATGACCAATGAATATATGCGGGCAGCGACCGAGCATGGGCTGCGCTACCCGGATCTGAAGGCGGTGGCGCGGACGAGCCTCGATCGGTCTTTCATTCCCGGCGAAAGCCTGTGGGAAAAGGGCGATGTCGGATCGGTTGTTGCGGCCTGCGCCGCCTCGCTGTCCGGCCAGACGTGCCAGACGTTCCTGAGATCGAGCGAAAAAGCACGTCTCCAGGTCGATCTCGAGGTGCAGTTCGATCGCTTTGAGCGAAAGGAGATGATCGGCCTGAGTCCGAGTTGAACTTTTTCTTTACAGTGCGACGACAGCGACATTACGCTGGTGCGTCGCAACATTTACAACGAAAATAGTCAGCAGATGGAGAGGAGAATTTCGGGATCACTGATCCGTGGAGCGCTGAAAAATGCGGCTTCATGGCTCTATAAAGGGGCGCTACGCATATGGCCAAAGCTCGAGACATTGACGCAACGATGAATGTTGCGACGCAACAACTTCGCTTCCAGAAACCTTTCACGACCTTATTGACCGGCCTCCTGGCCTGCACGGCACTGGCGTCCCCCGTTTGGGCGCAGGAAGCGGCTGCCGACGATAGCGAAATCATCGTCACCGGTTCGCTCGGCGCGATGCCCGTGAAAGGCGTCGGCACCGTGATGGGTTTCGACAAGACACTGGTTGAAATACCGCGCTCCGCATCGACGGTTTCCAAGGAACAGATCGAGCGTTTCGGTGTGACGAGCATCTATGATCTGGTTGCGCAGGCGCCCGGTACGTTCACCAACTCCTTCTTCGGCGTCGGCGGTTCGCTCGATATTCGCGGCACCCCGGGCGAAACCTATTTCCGTGGTGTGCGGCGCCTCGACAATCCGGGCAACTATCCGACGCCGATCGGCGCGGCCGACCGGATCGATATCGTCCGCGGCCCGGCTTCGCCGCTCATGGGGCCGGCGAAAACCGGCGGCTACATCAACTTCGTGCCAAAGTCCGGCCGTGCCTCCAATGGCAGCTATCTCGCCGAACCGAAGGCGGAGATCAGCTATACCCGCAGCAGCTGGAACGGTAACGTCATCTCGGGCAACATTGTCGGGCCGGGCAAGTTGGGCGACCAGGAGTTCGGCTACAGCCTGTATGGCGAGATCACCGATTCCGACAGCTATTACGACAATATCTTCACGCGCCAGACGTTGCTGCAGGCTTCGTTCGACACCGATGTCAGTGACTCGCTACGCTTCGAATTCGGCGGCATGTACCATAATTTCAAGGGCACGCAGAATGGCGGCTGGAACAGGGTCACGCAGGACCTGATCGACAACAGCAATTACATAACCGGCTCCGCGAAGCCGCTCGACACCAATGGCGACGGCAAGATTTCGCAGGCCGAGACGAACGCTGTCGGCGGGCTGAACACGTTCGGGTCGGCGCTATGTACTGCCGTTCCCTTTTCCAATCCCTTCGCAACCGGCATCACCAATAACTGTCTGCGGACGGTCTACCCCCAGCTGGGCCTCACCAATGTCGGCACAGCCAAGCTGAGTCGCCGCAAGACGCTGACGGGCGATGACGATTTCCTCAACAATGTCGCCAAGACGGCCTATGCCGATCTGATCTGGGACGGCGGCAATGACTTTGAGATCAAGAACCAGGCCTTCTACGACGGCTATGATAACGGGAACGAGAACGCCTATGGCTTCTCCCAGTTCGCCAAATCCTACGTCATCGAAAACAAGATCACCCTGTCGAAGAAAATCACCAACGACATGGGCGTGTTCCAGATCCAGGCGTCGCCTTCGATCCGCTATACGAAGTTCGCCCATGCCGACGATTTCGGTTACGAATTTTTCGGGCGGGTCGATCTGACCAAGGGATATACCCCGGCGTCGACGCGCCTGCTCTCGACCCAGACCGATTCCGGCTATTCGAGCTATTTCAAGGGCAACTATACCGACACGTCGTTCAGCACGCTCGCTGATCTCGACTTCGCATTCGGGCTCGATGTGACGCTGGGCGCGCGTTACGACAATCTTCACGCCAAATCGACCGCAGTGCTCTCCAAAATGGATCCGCTGCAGTTCGGCGTCAACATGCCCGCGACGGCGCTCACGTCGGCCGCCAATCTTGCCAAGGGCTTCGTGACCGTGAAGGATACCAAGGGCGCCTGGTCCTGGTCGGCCAGCGCCAATTACAAGCTGCCGTTCGGCCTCACGCCGTATGGCACGATCTCGAAACAGTCGGTGATCATCACCGGGCAGGGTGCCGAGGTTGATCCCAACAACGTCTTCCTCGACACCTGGGTCACCGGTTCGAGACTTTATGAAGGCGGCCTCAAGGGCAGCTGGCTCGACAATCGCCTTTATGCGGCGGTGTCGATCTACAAGCAGACAAGAACCGATCGCACCGTGCAGTCGCTGACGGTCAACCAGGCGATCCGTACGACCGGCATCGAAGGCGAGGTCCGCTGGTCGGTCGACAAGCATCTGCTCCTCACGGGCGCTTACACGCGCACCAAGGTCGTCAATCTGGCCTTCCGCGACGGTGGCGGCGTCTTCTTCTATTATTATGGCGCCGATTATCTGAAGTCGTTCGGCATCGATCCGACGCTCGTTCTTGGTGGCGCGCCAAGCGGCCTGGTGTTCCTCAACGACAAGAGCATGGCCGAACGCCCGGGTATTCCGCGTAACCTCTTTTCCGGAACCGCGAGCTACGCGTTCGACAATGGCATCTCGCTGACTGCCAGCGCCAGCCATGTGGAGAAGGTATGGGCAGACTATCCGCATACGGTTCGGCTGCCGGCCTATACGCTGGTCGATCTCGGCGTAGGCTATGAGACCGATAACTGGCTGTTCCGCCTCAACATCAAGAACGCACTGAACGAGCGCTATTTCCGCGCCAACTTCGTCGAGCTATATGGCTCGCAGAATGTGAAGCCTGAAGTGCCGCGCAGCTTCCAGGCGACAGTGTCGTACAAGTTCTGAGCAACAGGGCGGCTGCTCTCGAGCCGCCGCCCTTACTTTCGTGACCGTCGGATCGGTGGCGACTGGACCCGAATAGCTTTCTGGCTAAGGCTGGCTGCGCCGCGGTTTGGGGATAGCCATGCACCCATTGGAAATTTTCGAACTCATGATCGCCATGATGCTGGCGATCATCGTGCTGCAATATGCCGCGCGCAGGCTTGGTCTGCCGCCCGCTGTCGCGCTGCTCACGGGCGGCAGTTTCCTCGCTTTTCTGCCGGGTGTGCCGGTCTTCTCGCTCGACCCCGAACTGGTGCTGGTGCTCTTCCTGCCGCCACTGCTGATGGACGGCGCTTGGTTCATAGCGCTGTCGCAGGTCCGGCGCCATCTCGCCGGGATATCGTCGCTGGCGGTGGGCGCCGTGGTGTTCACGACGGCGGTGGTCGCGGTGGTGACGCATTTGCTGCTGCCGTCGCTGCCCTGGGCCGCCTGTGCCGCGCTCGGCGCAATCGTCTCGCCACCGGACGCGGTGTCGGCGCGTGCGGTACTTCATCACGTCCGTCTGCCGCGTCGGCTGACGACATTGCTAGAGGGCGAAAGCCTGCTCAACGACGCTGCCGGTCTGGTGCTGTTTCGTTTTGCGGTGGCCGCCGCGATCTCGGGAAGTTTCAGCCTGGTCGAGGCGACGGGCAGTTTTCTGTTCCTCGCGATCGGGGGCGCGCTGGTCGGCGTCGCCAGCGGCGCATTGTGGCTGCTGCTCGTGAAGCGCCTCGACGACGACTATCTGATCATCGCGACATCGGCGCTGATCAGCTGGTCGACCTATCTGGCCGGGGAATGGCTGCATGTCTCGGGCGTCATCGCCACCGTGGTCGTGGGGCTTATCTGCGGTTGGTATCAACACAGGCTGTTCTCGGCGAGCGTGCGGATGCGCGGCACCGCCTTCTGGGCGGTGATGATCTTCCTCCTCGAAGCATCGGTGTTCGTCCTGATCGGCTCGTCGTTGCGCGGCGTGATCGAGCGGGTAGGCGGTTTCGAAACGGTGCTCGCGCAGATGGCGATACCCGCGATGATCGTCGTGCTGGCGGTGGCCGTCGCGCGTTTCGCCTGGGTGTTCCTGTCGGACGGCATCGTGCTGGTATCGCGCCGGATGGGCCTTACCGCCCGAGCTCCGCTCGGCATGCGCGCCGCGACGGTGCTGAGCTGGGCCGGGATGCGCGGCGTGGTGACGCTCGCGGTCGCGCTCACCCTGCCGGCGACGTTTCCGGGGCGGGATTTCATGCTCGTCACCGCCTTCGCCGTCATTCTGGCAACCGTGCTGGTTCAGGGGATGACGTTGGGAGCGGTTATTCGCTGGATGGGGTTGCGTGAAAATGATGCGCCCCGGTTCACCATCACGCAGGCGGAGGCGGCGATCGCGCAAATCCAGCTTGAGACGGTCGAGCGAAAGGCGGTTGCCGCCGACGGCACGCTCATTCATCCGCACCTGCTCGAAACCTATCAGCGTAAAGCCAGGATCAGCGCCAATTTCTTCGGCCGCGAGGAACAGCTCGCGTCCGACATGCATGCACATTTCGATCTCATCCTCGCGGCGATCGCCGTCGGCCGAGCCGAACTGATCCGGCTCCATCGGGCTGGAGAGATCGACGAAGCGATCCTGCACGAACTCGAGCATGACCTCGATCTCGAGGAACTGGCTGCGCGATCCGCAAAGGCCTGATCAAGGGTAGCGAACTGGTTTGGGATCGTCTGGCAAAGGAATGAAGTCATCCTCGTCGGGCACCGGCGCGAAGCGTTGCGCCCGCCAGTCCGCCTTCGCCTGCTCGATGCGATCGAGCGAGGATGAGACGAAGTTCCAGTAGATGTTGCGCTTGTCGGCGAAGGGTTCGCCGCCGACCAGCATCAGCCGGGCACGACCTTTGGCCTGCAGGACAATCTCGGCCCCGGGGTTGAAGATGATGAGTTCGTGCGTCGCAAAGCCGCCGGTTTGGCCGATCACCTCGATCTCGCCCTCGACGACATAGATCGCGCGTTCGACATGTTCGGCCCTGAGCTGATAGCGCGCGCCGTCGGCCAGCAGGATGTCGGCATAGACGATATCCGACAGCGTTTTCACGGGCGATGTCAGCCCGTCGGAGGTGCCGACGATCAAGGTCAGCTTTGTGCCATCGGCCTCGATCGTCGGGATTTCATGCGCTTTGTGATGTGCGAAGGAGGGGTCGATCTCCTCCTTGTCTGTGGGCAATGCGATCCAGGTTTGAAGGCCGTACAGGCCGCCGCCGCTCGCTCTCACTTCGGGCCGCGTGCGTTCGGAGTGGACGATGCCCGAACCCGCCGTCATCCAGTTGACCTCCCCCGGGCGGATCGCCTGGACGCTGCCGACGCTGTCGCGGTGCATGATCTCACCCTCGAGCAGATAGGTGATGGTGGCGAGGCCGATATGAGGATGTGGGCGCACATCGAGCCCTTCGCCGCTGCGAAAGGCCACCGGGCCCATCTGGTCGAAGAAGATGAACGGGCCGACCATGCGGCGATGTGCGGACGGCAGCGCCCGGCGGACGGTGAACCCGTCGCCCAGATCGCGCACCGGCGGCAGGACCACCATATCGACGCCATTGATTTCGCTCGAACGCAGGCTCATTCCGGTTCTCCAGGACGAAAGGTGACGGTCAGCTGGACCGCGTCGGATCGGTCATCGGTTCTGCGATTTCGCTGGCGCCCGCTATGCGCGTGAACGGAAGCGATCCCGTCTGCCGCTCGATCATGCGATGGACGACGGGCTCGTAATCGTCAATGCGCACGAGGCGCAGCGCTTCGCTATTGGCAGCATCGGCGTTGGTGCGGCGGCTGTTGTGGCGAACATAGTCCATCCATGTCGCGACATGATATCGCTCGATCCATAGCAGCGGATCGCCGAGGTCGCGCATCAGGCGCCAGTCGCGCGCGCCGTCGCGCCGCCGGATGCGGCGGCGCTCGCTCATCGCGGCCAGGAACGGGACGATGTTCTCCTGTGGGACGCGATGCTCGACGGTGATCACGATCGGCCCGCTCCGTGGCTCGACGGGAATCGCCGTGACCGGCTCGCGCCAGAGATCTTGCAGATCGAGATTGGCGTCGCTGATCGCGGGTAGCGGCCATTTCAGACCTGCAACTATGGTGACGAGCTGGAGGATGGCTGCGGCATGGAGCGCGAGCATCGTGCTGTGATTTTCGGCGATGTTCCCGAATATCCAGCTTCCCACGGCCATGCCGCCAAAGACCGACATCTGGTATAGCGCCAGTGCCCTGGCGACGACCCAGCGGGGTGACGCCATCTGGACGCTGGCATTGACCGTGGCCAGGGCGATGACCCAGCCGCCTCCGGCCAGCGCCAGCGCGAGCAGTGTCACGACTATCAGGTTGCTCATCGCGGTAATGCCGGCACCGATTGCCAGCGCGATCGATGCGATCCTGACGATGGTCTCGGTAGAGACATGCCGCCGCAGCCAGCCGCTGCCGATCGCGCCGACCACGGCGCCGGCCCCGAACCCACCCAGCAGCAGGCCATAGGTGAATGGCCCGCCGACGATGATGTCGCGGGCGACCAGCGGCATGAGCGCCGGTATCGCGCTCGCGGCTATGCCAAACAGCGCCGCGCGAAACATGATCACCCGGATCGGCGGAGACATCGCCACGTAGCGGACGCCCGCCTCCATTGCGACAATCATGTTCTCGCGTGGTAGGATTCTGGGCGGAAAATCCGGTCGCCAGCGGGCAAGCACGATGATCAGCGCGACATAGCTGACGGCGTTGGTCAGGAAGGCCGCCGCAGCGCCCGCTGTCGCGACGATCATGCCGCCGATAGCAGGCCCTGTGCTCCGCGCGATGTTGAAGGCCATACCGTTGAGCGCGATCGCACTGGGCAAAGCGGGGCGTGGCACCATGTCGCCCACCGATGCCTGCCAGGCCGGGCCGTTCAGCGCCGTGCCGCAACCGATGAGGAAGGTGAAAACCAGCAGGAGCCAGGGCGTCAATATGCCGAGCCAGGCGCCAACGGCCAGCGCCACCGATATCAGCAGCATGAAGAACTGGGCCACCAGCATCACTTTGCGCCGATCTAGATTGTCGGCGATCGCACCGGCCCACAAGGACAGGAGAAAGATCGGCAGGGCCGTCGATGTCTGCACCAGGGCAATCATCAATGGCGATGCGGCAAGCGACGCCATCATCCATGATGCGCCGACCGACTGGATCAACCCGCCGAAGTTGGACGCCATACTGGAAATCCACACCGCGCGAAAAATCGGATATTCGAGCGGCGATCGGGATGGCGGTACGGGATCCATGCGGCCTCAATGCCGCAACGCTTGATAAGTGCCCAGCCCCTCCGCAGACGCTTCCGCAGAAACTCTGCGTTTATTCGCCTGATGGTTTGGCAGCGTCAGGCGCGCCCGCGCGGCGATCATCTTGGACGCTGGCGGAACAGCGTCGGCTCTCGGCTCGTTGAGGGGGTTCATCCCAAAAAGGTGCTTTCCCATGGCTCGCATTCCCAACGACGATTTCGCCTCCGACATCGACAATGACGAACAGCGCGATGACGATCAGGCGCAGGACGTGGCGGAGGACGCGATGCTCGTCGATACCGACACCTATGAGGAGAGCGAGCATGGTGGGCGGCCCAATCCGGCGGCCGTGATGCCCGATGACGTTCCCGATCTTGTCGATACGATGATGCAGATGGTCACCAGCGGGCGGATCGATAATGGCGCCTTCGCGGGCGAGCCGATGCATGATGATGAGGAAGACCGGCTGGGTCAGACCGACAGCGACGACGACGATTAATTGTTTTCGGGTTTGTTCGCCAAAGGGCGGGCGAGCCGGAGGCATAGCGCTGTGACGCCGAGTGCTGTGACGATATACACCGAAATGCCGCCCGTGCCCGCAGTGAGCTTCAGGATCGTACCCATGATCAGCGGTGCGAAGGCGGCGCCCGCGGCGAGGCTGCCGAATGTATAGGCGATCGATGCTCCGGTGTAGCGCAGCTTGGGCGTGAACTGCTCGACGATGAACGCGCCCTGCGCTGCGTACATGGCCGCATGACATAGCATGCCGGCGGTCACGATCGCGATGATCGACGCCGCGTCCTTTGTCCCGACAATGTGGAAGAAGAACAACGCGAGCGGAACGCTGGCAACGACACCCGCCGCATAGACCGGGCGTCGTCCGATGCGATCGGTCAATGCGCCCAGCAGCGGCGTTGCCAGAGCATTGGCCGCCGCTCCGCTGAACAGTGCGGTCAATGCGAGGCCGCGCGGCAGGGCCAGCGTCTGGGTGATGTAGGTGACGCTGAACACCACCAGCAGCGAATAGACGACATCGGGCCCGATGCGCGCGCCGCCGGCGACCAACAGCGACCGCTTATGATCGCGCAATATTTCGCGCACCGGCATTTCGGCCGTCGCACGGCGCTCCTGCAATTCGCGGAAGAACGGCGTTTCGTCGATCGCGCGGCGGATCCACAGGCCGATCAGGACGAGAACCATGCTGATCGCGAACGGAATGCGCCAGCCCCAGGCGATGAAGCTGTCTTCGGGCAGCGCGAAGGTCGTCGCGCCGATGACGGCTGCCGACAACAGGGTGCCCATCGCGGGCCCGGTCTGTGCCCAGGAGGCGTTGAGTCCGCTTCGTTCAGGCCGGCCATGTTCGACAGCGAGCAATACCGCACCCGCCCATTCACCGCCAAGCGCCACGCCCTGCAACAACCGCAGCAGCACGAGGATCGCGGGCGCGAGCGCGCCGATGCTGTCATAGGTCGGCAGGATCGCGATCGATGCCGTGGTGAGGCCCATGACGATCAAGGTCGATACCAGCACCGCGCGACGGCCGATGCGATCGCCGAGCCGGCCGAACAGCAGGCCGCCGAGCGGCCGTGAGATATAGCCGACGGCATAGGTCGAAAAGGCGAGCAACGTGCCGGTGAGCGGCTCCGCTTCCGGAAAGAACAGCCGGTTGAAGATCAGTGCGGCCATCATGTTGTAGATCATGAAGTCGTACCACTCGAGAGCGGTACCGATCATGCTCGCCGCAGCGAGCCGGGCGGTGGAGCTTTGCCGGGGCGTCGCTGTCACGCGGCGGCGCTAAAGGAGGTGCTGTCTGTTGTAAGCTGGCTGGATTCACTGGCCATGCGGTGCGCCCCTTCTGCCCCGGCAGGAAAGCCGTCACTCTTGGTAACGGCTTTCCTGCCATCTCGGCAACATCGCTATTCGGAAGCGATAATCAGGCGGCCTCCGCCTTCTTCTGCTGCCGGAATGCATGGAGCAGCGGCTCGGTATAGCCGTTGGGTTGCTCGACACCTTCGAAGACGAGCGCGCGGGCCGCCTTGAAAGCGAGGCTGCTGTCCTCATGGCCGGCCATCGGCTCGTAAAGCGCATCGTCTGCGTTCTGCGCATCGACCTTCGCCGCCATCCGCTTGAGCGCCGCATCGATCTCGTCGGCCGAACAAACGCCGTGTAGCATCCAGTTCGCCATGTGCTGCGACGAGATGCGTAAGGTCGCGCGATCTTCCATCAGCCCGACGTCGTGGATGTCGGGCACCTTCGAGCAGCCGACGCCCTGATCGATCCAGCGGACGACATAGCCGAGAATGCCCTGCGCATTATTATCGAGTTCCGCACGAATCTCGTCCGGCGACCAGTTGTGGCCGTAGGCGACCGGAATGCTCAGCAGGCGATCGAGGCTCGCAACGGGTTCGGCCTTGCGGTCGATCTGCCGGGCGAAGACGTCTACCTCGTGATAATGGGTCGCGTGCAGGGTCGCCGCCGTCGGCGAAGGGACCCACGCTGTATTCGCACCGGTCTTCGGATGACCGATCTTCTGGACGAGCATGTCACCCATCTTGTCGGGTGCCGCCCACATGCCCTTGCCGATCTGCGCGCGACCGGAAAGCCCGCAGGCGAGGCCGATCTGCACATTGCGATCCTCGTAGGAGAGGATCCAGTCGCTGGTCTTCATGTCGCCCTTGCGCAGCATCGCGCCGGCTCGCATCGATGTGTGCATCTCGTCACCGGTGCGATCGAGGAAACCGGTGTTGATGAAGACGATCCGGTCCTTCACTGCGGCGATGCAGGCCGCGAGGTTGGCAGAGGTGCGGCGCTCCTCATCCATCACGCCGACCTTGACCGTGTAGCGGTCGAGCCCGAGCAGATCCTCGATCGCGTCGAACAGTTCGTTGGTGAAGCCGGCCTCTTCAGGGCCATGCATCTTGGGCTTGACGATATAGACCGAACCCGCGCGGCTGTTCCTGAAACGGCCGCTGCCATTCAGATCATGGATTGCGATCAGGCTGGTCATGATGCCGTCGAGAATGCCTTCGGGCGCCTCGCTGCCATCGGCGAGCAGGACAGCCGGGTTGGTCATCAGATGGCCGACGTTGCGCACGAACAGCAGGCTCCGACCGGGCAGCGTCAGCGGCGATCCGTCGAGCGCGGTGTAGCTGCGATCGTCCTCGAGCGAGCGGGTGACCGTCTGGCCACCCTTGGCGAAGCTGGCTTCGAGATCGCCCTTCATCAGCCCGAGCCAGTTGGCATAGGCCTCCACCTTGTCTTCCGCATCGACCGCCGCGACCGAATCCTCGAGGTCGCAGATTGCCGTCAGCGCCGATTCGAGAACGACGTCTGCCAGTCCCGCCGGATCGGTCTTGCCGATCGGATGCGCCGGATCGATGACCAGTTCGATATGCAAGCCGTTGTGCTTGAGCAGCAGCGAAGCGCCGCTACGGCCGACGAGCTGGCTCTGATCGGCCAGCTTGGGGTCGCCACCGGTCCACTCGGCCCACGTGCCGGAAGCGAGCGGCACGGCCTTGTCGAGGAACGTCTTGGCCCAGGCGATGACGGCTGCGCCACGGACGGGATCATAGCCTTTGCCGGCCGCCGCGCCGGGAATAGCATCGGTGCCGTACAGCGCGTCGTACAGGCTTCCCCAGCGTGCGTTGGCGGCGTTGAGCAGGAAGCGCGCGTTGAGGATCGGCACGACGAGCTGCGGGCCTGCCATCGTCGCTACTTCGGCATCGACGTTGGTCGGGCTGACCGCGAATGCGGCGGGTTCGGGAACGAGATAGCCGATCTCGCGCAGGAAGGCCTGATAGGCCGCCATGTCGATCGGCTTGCCACCCTGCGCGATATGCCAGGCGTCGATCCGGGCCTGAAGGTCGTCGCGTTTGGCGAGCAGGGCCTTGTTCTGCGGCGTGAAGCGATTGAAGACGTTTGCGAAGCCGGTCCAGAAGGTGCCGGCGTCCACCCCGGTGCCAGGCAGAACCCGATCCTCGACGAAGCGGACGAGCACATCCGCGATCTTCAGCCCGGCCTTGTCGATCATCTGCACCATGTCTGCATCCTCGTCCCGAAATTTGCGCGACTTTAACCCCTCGCCTGTTCTTCGCTAGACGATTAAAAGGAAAATCTGTTGATCATTTGAGGAAAGAATATGGATCCCGACGTCGCCCTGTTCGCGCGCGTTGTCGAGGCCGGCAGCCTCAGCGCAGCGGGGCGTGCGTTGGGAATTTCGCCGGCGACGATGTCGAAGCGGATCGCGCGGCTCGAACAGCGCATCGGCGCGCGGCTGCTCCATCGCACGACGCGGCAGCTCAGGCCAACGGCACGCGGCGAACGCTTCTATCAGGACGTCAGCGCGATATTGGCGGCAATGGCCGATGCCGAGGCGCGCGCGGCCGACCGCGCTGTCGAACCGACGGGCCCGCTCCGCGTCAGCGCACCGACGTCCTTCGGGCGCCTGCACATCGCGCCGTACATCAAACCCTTTCTCGATCGCTTTGCGCGCCTTGATCTCGAATTCAACCTGTCGGACTCATTCGCCGATGTTGCGGGCGACGCGATCGATCTGGCCATTCGTATCGCGCCCGCGATCGATGCGGGGCTGATCGCCGTGCGGCTGGCGGACAGCCGCCGCGTGCTTTGCGCCGCGCCGCGCTATCTCGAAGAAAATGGTGTGCCTGGCAGCGTGGCGGCTTTGGCCGATCATCGCCTGCTTGCCGCCACCGGGCAGTTGCCCTGGCGGCTGTTCGGTCCGGATGGTCCTATGACGGTTGGCGGCAGCAGTCATGTTCGCACCAATTCCAGTGATCTGGTGCGCGAACTCGCGCTGTCGGGCGGTGGTATCGCGCTCCGCTCGCTATGGGATGTGAACGAGCATCTGGTGGCCGGCGATCTGGTTCGCATCCTGCCGGAGATCGAAGGTTCGGATGTCGGCATCTACGCGGTGCATGCGCGGGGCACAGTTGCGTCCGGCACGCATGCGCTCATTGCCTATCTTCACGAACTCTGGTCGCCGGCCGCGCCGTGGGATCGCCGATAGCGTCAGGCCGATGTCAGGCGCTCGGCCTGGCTGACGGCATCGGCAGCGCGAAGCGCGGCGAGGATCTTCATCAGATGCTGCACGTCATGCACTTCGATCGTGACGTCATAAGTGTGGAACGCCGTATCGCGATGCGACAATGACAGATTGACGATATTGGCATGATGCGCGCCCAATATGCCCGCCATCGTGCCCAGCGAGCCGGGCTCGTTCTTGACGATGACGGTGAGCTTCGCGGTACCGCCGTCAGATCCGTCGCCCCAGGCGAGATCGACCCAGTCGGCATCGGCGCTCTCCGCGAGTTTGCGACAATCGATCGTATGCACTTCGACCGGCTCGTCGGGGCGGCGGATGCCGATGATCCGGTCGCCCGGTACGGGATTGCAGCAGGCTCCCAGCTGGAAGGCGACACCCGGTGTCAGGCCCTTCATCGATATCGCCTCGCGTTGGCCGGAATCGCGGCGCTTTACGCCAGCCTTCTCGGCGCTGCCGGGCATCAGCGCATCCATCACCGTCGCGTCGTCGAGCAGCTTGCGGGCGATCGCCTCCATCAGCGCGTCCTCGTCGGGCAGTTTGAGGCGCTTGAGCGCTTGCGTCTGCGCATCGGGCGCCAGTTGCGCAGGGACGCGGCGAACGATCTCTTCGTAGAATTTGCGGCCGAGCGCGATCGTCTCGTCACGCTCCTTCTGGCGAACGAAGCGGCGGATCGACGCGCGCGCCTTGCCGGTGATCGCATAGCTCAGCCATTCGACCTGCGGTTCCTGCGCTTTGGAGCGCAGGATCTGAACCTGATCGCCATTTTCGATCGGCGTGCGCAGCGGCACCACCCGGCTGTTGACCTTCGCGCCAACCGTCGTGTCGCCGACATCGGTATGCACGGCATATGCGAAATCGATCGCGGTCGATCCCTTGGGCAACTGGATCAGTTCGCCGGTGGGCGAGAAAGCGAAGATGCGATCCTGGTACATCGCCATGCGGGTATGTTCGAGCAGTTCCTCTGGGTTGGCCGCATGTTCGAGGATGTCGACGAGGTCGCGGATCCAGCTATGGCTGGCATTCTGCTTGGCGGGTTTGCCCTGCTTGTAGGCCCAATGTGCGGCCAGGCCATATTCGGCCTGGACATGCATTTCCTCGGTGCGGATCTGCACCTCGATGCGCATCTTCTCGCTATGGATGATCGACGTGTGGAGCGAGCGATAACCGTTGCGCTTCGGCGTCGAGATATAGTCCTTGAAGCGGCCGGGCACCATCGGCCAGCGCTTGTGGAGCGCGCCGAGCGCCTTGTAGCATTCGTCGACGTCCTTCACGATCACGCGGAACGCCATGACGTCGGACAGCTGCTCGAAGCTGATGTGCCGCTCGGCCATCTTACGCCAGATCGAATAAGGATGCTTTTCGCGGCCTTGGATCTCGGCCGCGATGTCGGCACGGCCAAGCTGCAGCCTCAGCCCCGAACTGATCCGTGAGATCAGATCGCCGCCGCCCTCCTTAAGCTGTTCGAGCCGCTTGGTGATCGATGCGTAGGCGTCGGGTTCGAGCTGCTGGAAGGCGAGTGTCTGCATCTCGCGCATGAACTCGTACATACCGATCCGCTCGGCGAGCGGCGCATAAATGTCCATCGTCTCCTTCGCGATCCGGCGGCGCTTGGCTTCGGCCGGAATGTGATGGAGCGTCCGCATATTGTGGAGGCGGTCGGCCAGCTTGACGAGCAGCACGCGGATGTCGTCCGACATCGCGAGCAGGAACTTGCGCAGGTTCTCGGCGGCGCGTTCCGTCTCGGTCTGCGCTTCGATCTTCGACAATTTGGTGACGCCATCGACGAGCCGCGCGACCGACGGGCCGAAACTCTTCAATATCTGTTCGGGTGTCGCGACCGTATCTTCGATCGTGTCGTGAAGGATCGCCGTCGCGATCGTCTCGTCATCGAGCTGCAGATCCGTCAATATGCCGGCCACCTCGATCGGATGGCTGAAATAGGGGTCGCCCGAAGCGCGCTTCTGCGAGCCATGCGCCTGCATCGAGAAGACATAGGCGCGGTTCAGCAGCGCTTCGTCCGCGTCCGGATCATAAGCGAGCACACGATCGACGAGTTCATATTGTCTCAGCACACCCAATGATGGGGGTGCTGGCGGCCTTTATGCAACAGGTAAAAGGCGGATTTTGTGGCGTAAATGCAACAACGGCCGCCCCGATGGACGGCCGCCGCATATTTGCAGTGCTGGCCGGCGAACCGGCCATCGATTATTCGTAATCGCTGCCGATGTTCTGATTGCGGGGCGGCGCCGCTGCTGTGAGGCGAAGCGCTTCTGCCGATGCCGCGAGCGAGCCGATTTCATCGGGCGCGTCGTCGTCGTCGACACGGACGCGCTGCAGCGTCGAAACCACGGCCTCGTGCAGTTCGTCGGGTAATATCGTCTGCTCTGCGATTTCGCGCAGCGCGACGACGGGGTTCTTGTCGCGATCACGATCGATGGTCAGCTCGGCGCCGCCCGAAATCTGGCGTGCACGCTGGGCTGCCATGAGCACCAGATCGAACCGGTTGGAAATCTTGTCGACGCAATCTTCGACAGTTACGCGCGCCATAGAACGCTCCGCTTTGTTCGGTTGTTCGGAAAGAGCCGCGGCTAACAGCCGCTGCCCGGAATGTAAAGGAAAATGGCTCTACAGTGCCCGTGGAGCTTGAAATCAGGCCGTTTCGTTAGCCTTCCAGATCCAGTGCATCATGCAGGGCGGTATATTCAGCCATTCGAGCTTGCGATCGATTCGGTCGAATAATGGCTCGACGAGGCGGAGAATATAAGATGAATATTGATAGACGAGGAACGCCCCGCCTGGTTTCAACACCTCATGCGTGGCGGCGACGATCGCTTCGCCGACCCCGGTAGGGAGGGTCGAAAAGGGCAGCCCGGACAGGACGTAGTTCGCCTTTTCAAAACCATGATCGCCGATGATCGCGCCGACGTCGGCGGCTGATCCATTGACCGCGATGAAGCGGGAATCGGTGAACTTACGGCGCAGATAATCGATAAACACCGGGTTCGTATCGATCACCAGCAGCGTTCCATCGGGCGGCAGGCGATCGAGGATATCGCCACAGAAGGTGCCGACACCCGGGCCATATTCCACGAACAGCTTCGTGTTGGGCCAATCGACCCGCGACAACATGGTTTCGATCACGCGGCGCGACGACGGCACGATCGCGCCGACCATTCCGGGATGATTCAGGAACTCGCGGAAGAACAGCGCGAAGGGATGCGGAGCGGAGCCGGAGGCGCGGGCTTTGGCGCCATTGCTGAGCGCCTGTTCCGCCGAAAAATCACCCATGATGCTCCTGTCGGGTTATAGCTTTGCCTTCCGTTCGCAAAACCGGCCGCCAAAGGCAAGCGCCGGTCGCTGATATGCGTCGGATTGATGACGAAACCAACGATAAGTGCGACGGCCTGATATCCACGAAGGTTTGTGCGGCAGGCAAAAAAAGGCCGGCACTGAGGCCGGCCTGAAGTTTTAGGAGAGGATGCCTGAAAGGCGTATTCTTTTTGCGTCGCAGCAAAGCATATCGCAATTGCGATCGAACGCGCAACGATTGCATTTTTTGCATTGATAGAATAAAGCCATTTTATGAGGTCTATTCCCGTGGCTCTGGCCCCTGCGGCAATAGCGTTGTATATTGCGGTGCAACATCGGAACGGACAATGCGCAGACTGCCGCCGCTCACTGCTATCGAGGCTTTCGTTCAGGTCGCCCGGCTTGGCTCGGTGAAGGCTGCGGCCGAGGAACTGGCGCTATCCTCCCCGGCGCTGAGCCGCCGGGTTCAGGCGCTGGAGCGATTCATGGGCCGAAATCTGTTCGAGCGTCGCCATCAGTCTATGATGCTGTCGCCTGATGGCGAAACGCTGCTGGCCAGAATCGCCCCCGCGCTCGATGCGCTGACGCTGGCGATCGACGCCACCTCGGGTGAGAGCGAAGTCCTGCGGCTCAGGCTGGGCGTGCTGCCGCTTTTCGCGTCCCAGCGGCTGATTGCCCGCTTGCCCGAGCTGCGCCAGAAACATCCCGAGTTGCATATTGATATCGATACCGCCGCTTATGCAATGGCGCGGCTGGGCGAGGGTGTGGATGCTGCGATCGTGCTCACGCGCGACGTCGATCCGAGTCTCTATTCGCGGCGCATCGAGCGCGACCAGGCGATTGCGATCGTTAACAAGTCGCTGCTCACTGGCAGATATCCGGTGACGACGATCAGCGATATCTCGCGCATGACCATCTTCCTCCACCGCGACATGGCGGAGCAGTTCAACACCTGGCGCGAGGCGCTGGGCCATCCCGATCTGGAGCCTGCCGCGGTCGATCATTTCGATTCGGGGCAGTTGATGCTCGACGCGGCGGCGCAGGGGCTGGGCGTTGCGTTCATGTTGCGCAGCCATCTCGATCATGCGCATGACGATCGGCTGACGACGCTGTTCGATCCGCAGGTCGAAAGCACCTACGGCTATTATTTCGTCTGCCGCCGCCCGGCTCTTTCGAACCGGGCGGTCAGGCTGTTTCACGACTGGCTGTTCGCCAGCTTCTCGGGCGGATAACGCCTGGCGCAGCGCGATTTACGCGTCGGCGGCAACCTTCATCGACACGATCTTGCCCGGCGCGCGCGGCGGCTCGCCCTTGGGAAGCGCGTCGACATGCTCCATGCCCGATTCGACCACCCCCCAGACCGTATACTGGCCGTCGAGGAAGCGGGCATCGTCGAAGCAGACGAAGAACTGGCTGTTCGCGCTGTCGGGGTTGGCGCTGCGGGCCATCGAGCAGACGCCGCGGACATGCGGCTCCTTGCTGAATTCGGCCTTGAGGTTCGGCTTCTTCGAACCGCCCATGCCGGAGCCGGTCGGATCGCCGCCCTGCGCCATGAAGCCGGGGATGACGCGGTGGAAGACGACGCCGTCGTAAAAGCCTTCGCGGGCGAGGCTCTTGATGTGATCGACATGGCCGGGCGCGAGATCGGGACGCAGATTGATGACGACGTCGCCGCCTTCGAGGGTCATGATCAGCGTGTTTTGGGGATCGGCGGACATCAACTTCTCCTTGACTGGATTCGAATCTGGCGCCGTCCCTATCGGCTCCGCGCGATCGATGCGAGCAAATGATTGCCGGGGCCAAGGGACGGCCAGTTTAAACGACTTTTGGCGCGCGGCGGGTTGCCGCCCCGGTCAAAATCGCTAGACCGGCCGCGAACCGGCAAAATCGGCGGAGAAGGCCATGAGCGAAACCGAGATCGATGTCGCCGAAGCGGCCGTCGTCGAGACGCTGCATGACGACGACGATCGCCTGAAATCGACCTTCGTCGATGCCGTGATCGATTGCGTCGAGCAGGGCGATACCGAAGGCGCGCGCGCGCTCGTCCGGCCGCTCCATCCGGCCGACATCGCCGATCTGTTCGAACTGGCGCCGCAGGACATGCGCCGCCCGATCGCGGCCGCGATCGCCGAAATCCTCGATGCCGATGTGTTCGCCGAGCTCAACGAATGGGTTCGCGAGGAACTGATCAATGCGCTCCAGCCGCATGAGGTCGCCGAGATCGCGACCCAGCTCGACACCGATGATGCGGTCGCGATCATCGAGGAGCTTGAAGAGGAAGAGCAGCGCGCCGTCCTGCGCGCGATGGAGCCCGACGATCGCGCCGCGATCGAGGAGGCGCTGAGCTATCCGGAAGAATCCGCCGGCCGCCTGATGCAACGCGATCTGATCGCGGTGCCCGAACATTGGTCGGTCGGCGACGTGCTCGACTATCTTCGCCGCAACGAGGATCTGACCACCGACTTCTGGGAAGTGTTCGTCGTCAATGCCGCGCACCACCCGATCGGCACGTGCAAGCTGAGCTGGATCATGCGCACGCCGCGCTCGATCTCGGTCGCCGATGTGATGCAGCGCGAACAGACCTTGATCCCGGTCGACATGGATCAGGAAGAGGTGGCGCTGCGCTTCCAGAAATATGCGCTGATCTCGGCGGCGGTGACCGATCATTCGGGCCGGCTGGTGGGCATGATCACCGTCGATGACGTCGTCCACATCATTCAGGAAGAAGCCGGCGAGGATATCCTCAAGCTGTCGGGCGCAGGCGACGGCGACATCAACGAGCCCGTGTTCGAGACGGTGAAGGTGCGGCTGAGCTGGCTGGTGGTGAACCTGGGCACCGCGATCCTCGCCGCGTCGGTCGTCGGGCTGTTCCAAGGGACGATCTCGCGGCTGGTGGTGCTGGCGGTGCTGATGCCGATCGTATCGGGGATGGGCGGCAATGCCGGCACGCAGACGATGGCGGTCGCGGTGCGCGCGCTCGCGCTCAATCAGCTGACCAGTTCGAACACCGCGCGCATGGTGCTGCGCGAATTCCGGATCGCGGTGATCAACGGCGCCTGCCTCGGCGCGCTGATCGGGTTCGCCGTGGGGCTGCTCTATGGCAACCGCGATCTGGGGATCGTGATCTGCCTCGCGATGGTGATCAATAATCTGGTCGCCGGGCTTGCCGGGATCCTTGTGCCGGTCGGGCTCGACAAGGCGGGGGCGGATCCGGCGGTGTCGTCGGCGGTGTTCGTGACGACCGCGACCGACGTGATGGGCTTCTTCTCCTTCCTGGGCCTGGCGGCGCTGTGGGGCCTGCACGGTTGATCAACGAGCAGGCCGATCCGATATGGGCGGCATGAGCGAACTTCACCTCACCAAGATCGCCTTTGGCTGCGAGAGCTGGGACGACCTGCGCGCGCGGCAGGCGGATCGCGCAAGCCGCGGCGAGACGATCAGGCTGAGCACGCGGTACCGGCCCAAGCAGGCGGACGCGCTGGTCGGCGGATCGCTCTACTGGATCACCAAACACCGCTTCGGACTGCGGCAGCGCCTGCTTGGTTTCGAGGATGGCGAGGGCGGCACGTGCCTGATCTGCCTCGCGCCCGAACTGATCGAAGTACAGCCGCTCGTCCGCCGCGCGCATCAGGGCTGGCGCTATCTCAAAGCTACCGACGCGCCGCCGGATATGCTCGCTGGGGGCGAGACGGGGGGACATATACCGGCGGCGCTACAGGCCGAGCTTTCGGGGCTCGGCCTGATCTGAACTGTCTTAACCCCTCCCTTTCAAGGGAGGGGCTTATTTTGTTACCCACCGCAGCTGATGTCGCCCGATCCGGTCTTGCGGGTGGTGCAGCGCGGATGGCCGGCGATGGAGATGTCGCCCGAGCCGGTGACGCGGGCATTGGCGGCCTGGGTCGGGCCGACGGCGATGTCGCCCGATCCCGTCACGGTCGCGCCGAGCAGGCCGACCGAAAGCCCGCCGGCGTGCAGATTGCCCGAGCCGCTGACGGTGGCATCCGCCTTGTGGGCGCGGCCGGAGACGGTGAGGTCGCCGGAGCCGGTTACCGTCGCGACGAGGCTGCCGGCCTGCACCGATCCGATCGCCAGGTCGCCCGATCCGGTGACCGATGCCGCGAAGCTGGCACCCTTGACGGCATCTACAGTGACGTCGCCCGATCCGGTCAGCGCGGCGCCGCTGAGCATCGGCACGCCGATGTCGATATAGACATTATCCTGCTTGCCCCAACTCCAGCCCGACCAGCTCCACCCCTTGACCGTCGAGACGACCAGGGTGTCGCCGCGCTGCTCGACGGTCAGCTTGTCGAGCCGGTTCTGCGGCCCGCGCGCCGCGACCGAGGCGCGCGCGCCGGTGTGGACGCGGACCGTGTAGGGGCCCTCGACCCGGAGCTTCGTGAAGGCGCCGACCGGATAGCTGCGGTCGGCAGCCGAAACGGGCAGCGCGGCGAGGGCGACGGCACCGGCGGCGGCGAGCAGGACGAGCGGGCGTTTCATGCAGATATCCTCATTGTGTATTGCTGTGATAATACAGCAGAATGCGGTGGTTTCAACACGAAAATTGATCGTTTTCGCCGGTTTTGCGTGGTTTTGAGGCCATTTTTCTTAATTCTGGTACAAAACAAGAACAAATAACCTATTGTTTCTCAAGGATTTTTGCGAAAAATTTAACAATAAAAGGCGCTTTTTCGGTTTTGCCGGGTGCGGTTGGCTGATTCGGGCCGTGTTGTTCCGTTTATGTTCTACAATATCTGGGTGTTGCGGGCAAGGGCTCGAGGCCCGCAGATGTAGCGGCACGCAACGGTCGTTGAAGCGCGCTGTAAAGGGACTGCCGGGGGCAGTCCCGACCTCTGCAAACCCTCCCCCTTCCTTGAAAGGGAGGAGCTTATTTTACTCGCCCGCCTCATCTCACTTCGGCTTTTTGAAGCGGAACACGAAGCGGTCGGTTTTGCCGCGGATGCTTTCGTCGAAGACGGGCTTGGCGTGATCGTCGGCGCCGGTCATCAGCAGCGGCGATTCCGCGTCGAGGACGAAGCCCGCGCGCAGGAAATCGGCCTTCACAACCGCGGGGTCGATGCGGTGCAGCTTGTCGACCAGCGCGCGGACATCGCCGCCGGCGTCGGCCACATGATCGACCACGCCGACGATGCCGCCCGGCCTGATCGCCGCATAGAGCCGCTTGAGCGCGTCATCGGGGTTCACATGCGGATAATGATATTGGGCGCTCTCCCAGTAGAAGTCGTGATATTCGAGGTGGAGCAGCGCGAAATCGAAGCTTGCGGGCGCGAACTGCAGATTGTCGACCATGCCCTTTTGCAGCCGGACATTGGGCTCACGCGCGAGCAGCTTGTCCCACGCGGCCTGGAGCCTGGCGCTGTCGCCATCCTCGGGGGTCTGGTTGATGAAGGCGGTGACCTTGCCCTTCGGCCCGACCGCCTGGCCGAGCAATTCGGAATAATAACCGCCCCCCGCCATCAGATCGAGCGCATGCATCCCGGGCTTCACCCCGAAGAAATTGAGGACTTCGATCGGCCTGCGCCCGGCATCGGCCTTGTGCGCGTTTTCGGAACGGCCGGCGACATCGAGGATTTTCGGTGAGACGGCGGCGAGCAGCGGCGCGGAAAGCAGCGCGGTGCCGAGCATGGTTATAAAAACTAAGCGTCTCATGGAATCCCCTCTGCGCAATAAGGACGGGAGGCTAGCGGTTCGGCGCAGGCACGGAAGTGCTGTTGGTGGGCGGGGGTATGTCGTTGGTCGAAAAGACAGCGGAGGGTTTGCCTCCCTCTCCGCCATCACGGCATCCGCCGGAATCGCGTGCTATTGGGGCGACGTAGTGGACGATGCGCGGTGAGGGGTGGTGAAGCGCCGACGGGTGAGAGCCTGCGGCGTCAGGCGGGAGACCTGGGGCGCGCAATTTGCACGCTCCTCAGTGGCGTATCATCGGCAACGCGGATGAGTTCGCCACAGCAGCACGGCGTCGCCCGCGCGCAGCGCGTGTTGCGATAGGCCACGATGACGAGGGTTCCGCACGACGGACATTCGATACTCAATATGGCGGTTTGGAGTCGGCTTTCAAACATGGCCTGACCCTGCGCGCCGAAGGGCGGTTCCTCTACTGCGGACTCCCCGGGTCAGGGATTTCGCGTAGGAGATTGTGCGGGCGCCTGTGGCGGTGACGAGCGGATGGTTCTGCCGCCCGGTCAGTGCTGCAGGGCGGCCAGCATGAAAAGCAGTCCGAGCGAGGTTTGGCGGGGGGCTCGCGGCCGCGATATCGACTCGCGCGATCTGCGCGTTCTTCAGGCTCTTCGGCTTATGGTTGCCCGCGATCCGAATAAGCTCGCCACAGCAACAGGGCGCTGCCTGGACGAGCCGCGCGGCGCGATATTCGACGATGACGTGCATCGCACAGGAAGGGCATATGACGCTCAAGCTGGCGCTGTCGGGACTGCTTTCACACATGAGGTCACCATGCCGGCTAAGGGGCAGCCCCGATACTGATGAAGATACGGAAGGTGTTATTACTTGTGCGCAGAACATGCGCGTGGCGGGAATGAAGCGGCCGCAAGGCGGGCCGGGAAGCCGTGGGCGTCCGCGTCAGTCGAAGCCCAGGAAGCGGATCTGCTCGGCGAGCGGCACCCGTTCGCGAACGAAATTGTTCACGGGCGCATCGCCATCGGCCCGGCCGATCGCCAGCCCGCAGAAGAGCATCGTATCATCGGACAGCCCGAGCTGATCCTTTATGGTGCGGCCATAGACCCCCATATATTCCTGCGGGCAGCTATCGAGCCCTTCGCCGCGCAGCAGCAGCATGATCGTCTGCAGCCACATGCCGACATCGGACCATTGCGGCTCCTTCATCAGCTTGGGGAAATGGCAGAGCAGCAGCACCGGCGCGCCGAAACTGATCATGTTCGCGCGGGTGAAGACATCGCGCGCGTCCTGCTGGCCGCGGGCGATGCCCATCGCTTCGTACATGCAGGCCCCGATCCGCTTCAGCCGCGACTGATATTTGTCGAACTGGCCGGGGGCGGAGAAATCATATTCGAGCGGATCGTCGGGCTGGCTGGCGAGCAGCTTTTCTTGCAGCGCGCGGAGCGGTTCGCCGGCGAGGACGACCGCCTCCCAGGGCTGGAAATTGCAGCCGGAGGGAGCGAACCGCGCCTGATCGAGGACGCGCTGGATGGTTTCGAAAGGGACGGGCGTGTCGCGGAAGGCGCGGATGGAGCGGCGGGAGGAGACGGCGTCGGCGACGTGCATGAGGGGCTCCATTCGGGTGTCGATCGAGTAGTGACCGATTTGCGATATGCTCGATCGATCGCGTGAGCAAAAGGCTTGTTCATATGTCACCGCTGAGATCACGACCGCGCTGAGGGGAGCCGGCAAGTCGGGCGAGGACGGCGCCAGAAAGGCTCGCCTATTCACGCAGATATCTCCTTGTCGGCGAGCTCGCCGTCGCGTTCCCCTGGCGGGGGATCACCTCGCCGCTGGCGGTGCCGGTCGTGGACCGGCTGGAGCTGGCGATCCTAGAATTACGCAACGTCACCTGATCCGGAACGCATGAGCCGCTTTTCAGCGCCCGGCGCGCAGGTTACGCTGGAATAATATGGGGAGCGACGGCGATGGCGGAGCCGCACGACGATTTTCGAGCCGAGTATCTCTATCTGCAGGGCGTCCATGAGGATTATGACAAGCGCGCGCTGTCGCTCAAGGGGCTGGCGACGCCTCTGTTAGGCGCGGGGCTCGCGGTTGGCTTGAAGGATGGCTCAAATGGGCTGCTCATCGCCACCATAGCCGTCGCGATTGCGCTGTGGATTCTGGAGACGATCTGGAAGACCTTTCAATATTGCCACACCGATCGGCTCATCCACCTCGAGGCGATCTTCGATGGCAAGCGGCAGGGGCAGGAAGGCCCGCCCTTCCAGATATTCGGTTCGTGGGGCAGCGTCTGGCGCCGTCATTACCGTAGTCCGCTGAGCTGGCCCCGGATCATGGTGCAACCGTTCGTGGCGCTCCCCTATGTCGTGATCGTGATCTTCGGGCTTGTCGCCGTTTCTGCATGAGCCCGGGCAGAATAGCGTGACCGTGGCGATCGGAGATTAATCGCAGCCACGCGGCGGCACGCGCAGGTGGCGGCCCGACCGTGCTTAACGCCGATTCACAGCAGGCCTCATCGTAGAACCTCGCTTTTTTCATCTGCTGGTGGGCTGTCCCGAGCAATGACCTCTTCGGCGACGCCCTTGATGGCTTCGCTCGACGCACGATCATCCGCTTCGATCGCCTGCAGCAGCTTGCGTGCAGCTTTCATCCTGAGAAGGAAGCGCTTCAGCGTGATATCGCCCAGTTCATACTCGCAGCACGCTTGATCAAGTATGTGCCAAGCCGACCAATAGCGCTCAGCTTTGTGAATCGGCCCTAGAAAAGTCACGAGACTGGTGGACACGGCCGCGATGATGCCGATCAACCAGGAATAGTCTTTCAGCGTAGCGAGTATATTTCTTGCCGCCGGAGTTTCCGCCATCGGACTGGCCGACGTGGCAGTCAAAAGGGCGGCGGCGACCAAGCCTGTCAGACCTACCAGATAATGTGTGATCCACCAACTAAGGTATAGACGCCTCGTCCGATTCTTGAAGATCAGAGCAGTCTCAGGAATTGTATTTGACATATCACCCCGCCCACCCATCGTAATTGCCATTGAATAACAGAATCGTGGCCTATTCAAATCATGAATGTTAAGCCGAAGATTGCAATATCGAGAGGAGGGGATGGTTGAGTTTCGTTATATCCTTCTTCCTGTCTCGGCTGATCATAACGATGCCCGGAACATGATATTCGCCGAAAAAATCGATCCCTTCGCACAGTTCTCTCCGAGAGACTGCAGAAAAAACGTGCAGCTCGCCGCTATTTGGCCAGGCGAACTGCTTGACCATATCCCGCTCGGTCCGCTCCCCGGCGGCAAAGATATTACGCTTCCGCTGGGCAAAAGTATCTCGACTGCGCTCGACACGAACGGGGTTGGACGGCTTTTCGGACAAGGCGGGTTTGAAGCCGGTTGAGCGGCGGGCGGTGGGCGGGCTGCATTAGCGCTTGGCGATGCCGACAAGTCGGGTGAATATGCCGCCCGAAAGGCCCTTCAATGTTCTCACGCCGATCGATCCTTGCCGGCGGCCTCGCCGCAGCGCTTCCCTGGCGCAGCTTCGCCGCGCCGCTGGCGGTGCCGGTGGTCGATCGGCTGGAGCTGGCGATCCTCGCCGACGGGACGGTGTCGAGCTTCGCCGCGCCGGTCGAGCGGCCGGGGCTGAAGATCGTGCCGCCCGGGCGGACGGCGTCGTATCGCGCGACGCTTCGTGGGGAGTGGGGCTATTCGGTGCTGGCCGACGCGGGGCTGGGCGACGTCAAGCGCCGGATGCTGATCGACTTCGGCTATACGCCCGAGGCGCTCGCATCGAACATGGCGCTGCTCAATGTCGATCCCGCGACGATCGAGGCGATGGTGTTGAGCCATGGCCATTATGATCATTTCGGCGGGCTCACCGCTTTGCTGGGGCGGGTGAAGCGGGGGACGCCGCTCTATGTCGGCGGGGAGGAGGCCTTTTGCGCGCGGCTGCGGGGGACGTCGCCCGATGGGCCGGGCTTCGGCCAGATCGACCGGGCCGATCTGATCACGGCGGGGATCGATCTGCGGATCGGCGCCGTGCCGCAGATTGTCGATGGGGCGGGGTTCACCACCGGGCGCATCGCGTTTGTGTCGGCCGAGCATCCGAAGGTGCCGTCGTCGATGCTGCCGGGGCAGGGATGCCGCCGCGCCGAGCTCGATGCCGACCGGCGCGATCTCGATTTCTTCGTCGACGATGCGATCCATGAGATCGGCACCGCCTTTCACCTGAAGGGCAAGGGGCTGGTGGTGATCGGATCGTGCAGCCATCGCGGGATCGTCAATACGGTGCGCGCCGCGCAGGTGGCGTCGGGCGTCGAGAAGGTCCATGCGGTGATGGGCGGCTTTCACCTGGTGCCGCCGCAGACGCCGGCGCAGGCGCTGGATACGCTGGCGATGCTGCAGGCGATCAAGCCCGATTTCATCTTTCCGGGGCATTGCACGGGGGAGGCGTTCATCGCACCGGCGATGGCGCGGATGCCCGATCAGGTTTTCCGGACGGTGGTGGGAAGCCGGATCCTGTTGGGTTAGGGGTGGGGCTCGCGGCCGTGTCTCGACTTCGCTCGACACGAACGGCGGGTAGCGGCAAGACGACGTAAGCGAGGGAGGGGGCTCCCATATTCGTTATCCCAGCGAAAGCGGGGATCTTATGAGGCTCCAGCGCGCTACTTTCCTGAGATGCCAGCAGAAGCTGGCATGACGAAATAGACGGGTTGATTCCGAGCCGTCGTCGGCAACCGGAAATATTGGGTTAAGCCGTGCGTTCCTATCGGCTATGGCCGCTCTCAGGCTGAGGCGGATGCGCTTCGGCTGGCCGTCAGGATGCTCATGCCGAACGTGATATTACCGCCTCCAGCTCGTTGCGCGTTTCACAGCGCATGAGCGATCCGCTTCCTCCGATCCCGCCCGAGGCGCCGCTCACTGAATCCGGTGCCGCCGATCCGTCGCCAAAGGCGCGCGTGATCGGCTGGGCGCGAGGGCTGCGCGTGCCGCCGTGGCGGCGGGTGGCGAAGTGGTCGGGGCTTGGCGTGCTCGCGCTGGTGCTGTTCGCCATCGTCTGGGCGACCTGGGTCGCGCCGCCCTGGGGCACGATGCAGGGGCCGCAGAAGCCGAGCTTCGTCTATCTCGCCGCCGACGGAACGCCCATCGCGCGGCGCGGGGCGGGGGAGGCGGCGGTCGAGGCGGGTAGCTTGCCCAGCCAGGTGCGCGGAGCGTTTATCGCGATCGAGGATCGGCGCTTCGCCAGTCATCATGGCATCGATCTGCGCGGGCTGAGCCGCGCCTTCTGGCATAATTTCAGGGCGGGCGGGGTGGTCGAGGGCGGATCGACGATCACGCAGCAGCTCGCCAAGACCGCCTTCCTCTCGTCCGACCGCAAGATCGGGCGCAAGGTGCAGGAGGTGGTGCTGGCGCTGTGGCTCGACGCCTGGCTGAGCAAGGACGAGATCCTCTCGCGCTACCTTTCGACGATCTATTTCGGCGATGGCGTCTATGGGCTGCGCGCGGCCGCGCGCCATTATTTCCAGAAGACGCCCGAGCGGCTTAGCATCGGCGAGGCGGCGATGCTGGCGGGGATGGTGAAGGCGCCGAGCCGGTTGAATCCCACCGTCAATCTGGATGCGGCGCAGGCGCGTTCGCGGCTCGTGATCGCGGCGATGGGGCAGGAGGGCATCATCCCGGCGGGTGAGGTCGCCGAGGTGCGGCTCGCGGTGCCGCATGTCGCGGCGGACGAACTGCCGGGCGGGACCTATTTCGTCGACTGGCTGGCGCCGCAGGTCGAGGAGGCGGAGGCCGAGAAGACGGGGGGCGGGCAGAGCGGGCAGGTGAGCGTGACGACGACGCTCGACCGCGATCTGCAGGCGGCGGCGATCAGGGCGCTGACCGATGTGCTGTCGCGCTATGGCGACGGCGTGCATGCGACGCAGGCGGCGCTGGTGGCGATGCGGCCCGATGGACGCGTGGTCGCGATGATCGGCGGGCGCAGTTACAAGACGAGCCCCTATAATCGCGCGACGCAGGCGCAGCGGCAGCCGGGATCGGCGTTCAAGCTGGCGGTCTACCTGACGGCGCTGGAGGCCGGCGAAACCCCGGATACGGTGGTGGAGAATTCGCCGCTGACGATCGATGGCTGGAGCCCGCGCAACTATGGCGGGCGCTATGGCGGGCCGACCACGCTGCGTAGCGCCTTCGCGCAATCGAGCAATGTCGCCGCGGTGCGCGTGGCCGAGCGGGTCGGGCCCGCCAGGGTCGCCGATACGGCGCACCGGCTGGGCATCGTCTCGCGGATCGCCGAGGGGCCGTCGATGGCGCTGGGGACTTCCGGCGTGACGCTGATCGAGCTCACATCGGCTTATGCGGCGGTGGCGAGCGGGCGGTATCCGGTGAAGGCGACGGGATTGGCGAATGCGGCGGCTCCGGCGGGGGGCGGGACGATCGATCCGCAGGTGCGCGAGGCGATGCTCGATCTGCTGTGGACCGCGACCAATCAGGGCACCGGGCGCAGCGCGGCGCTGAACATTCCGACATTCGGCAAGACGGGAACGACGCAGAACCATCGCGACGCGTTGTTCGTCGGCTTTGCGGGCGGGCTGGTGACGGGCGTGTGGGTAGGCAATGACGACGACACGCCAATGCGCGGGGTGACGGGCGGGAGCTTGCCGGCGGCGATCTGGCACAATTTCATGGGCGCGGCGCGGCTGAGCGCGGCCGATCTGCCGTTGCCGCCGACCTTGATGGCGGCGATCGAGCAGCGGCAGGCGGCGATGGCTGTTGCCGCCGAGGAGAAGGAACTCGCGGAGCTGGAGGCGGCCGAAGCGGCGGAGGACGAAGAGCCTTCGGGCTTCGAGCGGTTCATCCAGGGGATCGTGCCGGGCTTCCTGCGCGGGGATCGCGACGAGATGCGGCAGGAGCCGGGGGCGTCCGAGGATGGCGAGGTGCGTTCGGACGAGGCGGTGTCTGCGGCCGAACAGGCGCGCGAGCAAAGGCGCGCGCGGCTGGAGGAGTTGCGGCGGCGCAAGGCCGAGCGTGAGGGGACATTGTTTTTGGAGGAATAGAGCCTGTTTCGGATAGATGGAAACGCCGTGATTGTGTCTGGAAGCTCGCTGGGTAGGAGGAACGCGCAGCACGGGCTGGGGAGCTCCCGCGCAAGCGTTCCGACGCCCCCAGCGGGCTTCCAGACACAACCCCGAAGGGGCGGGCCCCTTTTGGCCCATCGCTACGTTGCTCGTCGGTCACAATGCATCAACATTGCTCCCTCCTCGCGCCTGGCGCTGGGCCAAAATCGGCTCCGTCCCGGCGCTTCCATCTATCCGAAACAGGCTCTAGAGGTTTGTGATCCTCCCCGAGCAAGCTCAGGGAGGATCGAGAAAGAAAACAAAAAAGGCGGCCCCAAGGACCGCCCTTTTCAAGCTGCTCGCGAGAGCCGCCTACTTATTGTGGATCGCAGCCGCCTTGCGGAGGATGTCGAGGATCTTTTCCTGGGCGGTCGGCTCATCGACCTGCTCCATTGCGGCCAGTTCGCGTGCGAGGCGGCTGGTGGCCGCTTCGAAGATCTGGCGCTCGGAATAGCTTTGCTCGGGCTGATCGTCGGCGCGGAACAGATCGCGGACCACTTCGGAGATCGACACGAGGTCGCCCGAGTTGATCTTGGCTTCATATTCCTGCGCGCGGCGCGACCACATGGTGCGTTTGACCTTGGGCTTGCCCTTGAGCGTGGTGAGGGCTTCGCCCAACGTCACGCTCGACGACAGCTTGCGCATGCCGACGGATTCGGCCTTGTTGGTGGGGACACGGAGCGTCATCCGCTCCTTTTCGAAGCGCAGGACATAGAGTTCCAACTTGGTTCCCGCGATTTCCTGGCTTTGCAATTCCACAACGCGGCCGACCCCGTGCTTGGGATAAACGACATAATCGCCGACAACGAAGCTCAGCGCCTTTGCAGCCATGTAAACAGACCTTTCATTGAGATGCCCATCCGAGCCCGCATGGTCCGCGCCTCCCCTCGGGCGGCCAACGGCAGTCGGATGATGCTGATCACAGGTTCCTTCTTGCGGGCGGCGTACAGAATCGCTGCCCGAACGCGCGGCTTGTAACACATTGGTAAGCGAAAAGCTAGTTTGTTAGGCGCTTTGCGCCGGCCCTCAGACGCCGGGCGCTCGCATCCGCTCGGCAGGCTTCGCTCGCATAAGCTCGCGGCCGCTCTTCGAGGCTTCCTCGCTGCGCTCGGCTACACTGCGAGTGTTTACGATCGCGCGTCTATCAGTCGCCCTGGCCGGGCTCCGGCGAGAAGAACTTGTCGAACTTGCCCTCGACGCCCTTGAACTCGTCGGCGTCGGCCGGCGCTTCGCGCTTGCGGGTGATGTTCGGCCATTGATTGGAGAAGGTGTTGTTGACCTCCAGCCATTGCTCGAGACCGGACTCGGTGTCGGGCAATATTGCCTCGGCCGGGCATTCGGGCTCGCACACGCCGCAATCGATGCACTCGCTCGGGTTGATGACGAGCATGTTGTCGCCCTCGTAGAAACAATCCACGGGACACACCTCGACACAATCCATATACTTGCAGCGGATGCAGGCATCGGTGACGACGTAGGTCATTCTAACTCCCCGGAGCGCCGTAGGGCGCGATTCCGTCCCGTTAGGTTGCGGGGCCGCGAACGTCAACCACGGCATCCGTCGTTGCGCGCGACAGATCGGTGTAACAGCCCTGCGCTTCGGCGGCAGGGCCGCGACGTAGCGGTAGCGCTTCGATGCGGATGATGCGTACCTTGTCGTGGAGCGGGAAGCTCAGGACGTTGCCGGGGCGCACCATGACATGGGCCCGATCCACCGGCCGGCCGTCGATGCGCAGATGGCCGTTTTCGGCGATAGACTGCGCGAGGCTGCGCGTTTTTGTCAGCCGGACGAACCAGAGGAATTTATCGAGCCGCATCGCCTATCGGGCAATTCCGTCAGACCAGAGCCCTGCGAGCGCGCCGAAAGCATTGCCGGGGCGCGGCCCCGAATCCTTGCGCGGCGGCCGTCTGCCTTTCCAGACCCAGCCGTCGGCACCGCCCTCCTGCGCGTCGCTGCGGGCCGAGCGGAAACCGAGGACCAGCATCAGTTGCGAAAAGCTGGGGCCGCGCAGGCCAAGCGAGGTGGCGAGGCCGGGGTCTGGCGTGAACGGCGTCCGGCCGCTGCGCGCATCATGGGCGAGCCGCGCCAGCCGTTCGACCAGATCGACCCGCAACATCTGCGCGCCGAGCGCGCGAAAGCCGGCGCGGATCATCGCTTCGGTGGCGGCGGCATCGGCGGGAGTCGACATCGAGACCGAGCCGGCGACGGGAAGATCGGGCATCATCTGATCCTCGGCGGCGGCGAAGAGGGCGAGGCGCCAGCGGGTCGGCTCGGGCTTGAGCAAGGTGGGCGCATAGACGTCGAGCGTGCCGATCTTGACGTCGAGCCGCTCGGCACGCGAGCGGCTGTCACGGTCCATATGTTCGATCGCGGAGGCGACCGGCGCGCGCGAGATGACGCCGCCGGCTTCGGCCAGAGGCGAGAGCAAGGCGCGAAGATTGGCGGGGCAGGCCGGATCGCGCGCCGCATCGGAATAGCGGGTGAGCGGTTTGAGCTCGCGCTGGATGCGCCCTTCGAGCCACAAGGCGAGCCGGCTTTCGACGCCGCCGCGATCAGCGCTGCTCAGCGTATCGAGCGCGCGATGGAGGCGGATGCGCGGGGTGAGCAGGCTGCGGCCTTTTTCGAGGCGCGCGACGACGTCGCCACGCCAGAAGATCGCGACCGGGCGGCCGGGATCGGTCGCTAGGGTGAAGTGGATATCCTCGTCGGCCGCGAGCGCACGGGCGCGGATCGACAATTCGGTGCCCAGCCGCCGTTCGGCGGCCGCCATCAACCGCTTCATGTCGCCGTGGCGGGCGAGGTGATCGGCCTTGAAGCGGAAGCCGATCAGGCGGCCGATCGCCTCGCCATCGACGGTGACGACCCCCTCGTCGTCGACCTTGACCGGTAGCGCCAGTTCGCCGCCCTTGGCGCCGAGATCGCGCATCAGGACGGAGGTGCGGCGATCGACGAAGCGCTGCGTCAGCCGCTGGTGGAGCGCGTCGCTGAGCTTCTCCTCGAGCGTCCGCGTGCGTTCCGCCCACATTTCCGCATCGGCGAGCCAATCGGGGCGGTGCGCGATATAGGCCCAGGTGCGCACGCCGGCGATGCGATCGGCGAGCGTTTCGACATCGCCCTGCACGCTGTCCAGCCGCGCAAGTTCGTCGGCGAACCAGGGGACCGGAAGGTGGCCATCGCCCTCGCTGAGATGGCGAAAGATGCGCGAGACGAGGCGGCCATGCGGCTCGGCGCCGGTCTTGCGGAAATCGGGCAGGCCGCAGGCTGTCCACAGCCGGCCGATCATGCGCTTGTCGCGGGCGCGCTCTCGGACCCAGTCTTCCTCGGCGAGGCGTTTGAGGACGGCGAGGTCGATCGCCTGCGGGGCTGCGCGCAGGACCTGCCGATCGGGGCGGCGCTCGAGATCGGCGATCAGTTCGTCGATGCCGGCGAGCGACGGCTCGCCATAGCGCCAGTAGAGATGATCGATCGGCGGGAAGACGTGACCCTCGATCTTGTCGACCTCCTCATCCTCGAACCGCGCGCCGTTCGATCCTTCATAGGCGAGCGTGCCGAAGGTGCCGTCGCGTTGATGCCGGCCGGCGCGCCCGGCGATCTGCGCCATTTCGGAGATCGTCAGCCGGCGCGCGCGGCGGCCGTCGAACTTGCGCAGCGACGCGAAGGCGACATGGCTCACATCCATGTTGAGGCCCATGCCGATCGCGTCGGTGGCGACGAGATAATCGACCTCGCCGGCCTGAAACATCGCGACCTGCGCGTTGCGTGTGCGGGGAGAGAGCGCGCCCATCACCACCGCCGCACCGCCGCGCATCCGGCGCAGCATTTCCGCGACCGCGTAGACCTCCTCGGCCGAGAAGGCGACGATCGCCGAGCGTGGGGGCAAGCGCGAGAGCTTGGTCGCGCCGGCATAGGTGAGGGTCGAGAAGCGCGGGCGGCCGATGATCTCGGCGTCGGGGATCAGCGCGCGGATCATCGGGCGCAGTGCTTCGGAGCCGAGGATCATCGTTTCGTCGCGGCCGCGTGCGCGCAGCAGGCGATCGGTGAAGATATGGCCGCGTTCGGGATCCGCGCCGAGCTGGGCTTCGTCGAGCGCGACGAAAGAGAAATCGCGGACGGCTTTGCTTCCGATCCGATCACCGATCGGCATCGATTCCGCCGTGCAGAGATAATATTGTGCATCGGGCGGGAGGATCTTCTCCTCGCCGGTGATCAGCGCGACCCGCTCCCTGCCCTTGATCGCGACGACGCGATCATAGACCTCGCGGGCCAGCAGGCGGAGCGGGAAGCCGATCATCCCGCTCGAATGGCCGCACATCCGCTCGATCGCGAGATGGGTCTTGCCGGTGTTGGTCGGCCCCAACACGGCAACGACCGGCTGGCTCGCGAAGCGTGACATGATTTGAAGATCGGCCGCCCGTGTGACGAACGCAAGGGGGACGTTTCAGGATTAGGACGATTTGGTCCAGGATTCGACTCATGGCCGAGAAAGACTCGGTTCGTCGCAACTTCAACGGTTCATCGCGCCGTTAGTTTGACATTAACCATGCGCGGGCAGAGTGATCGGGCCAACGGGAAATGTCTCGTCCGGGCAACCAGATAGACGACATTTGAGAAGGGGCGGGGGGCTTTGTACCAAAGCAACGGCCAGGGATTTGGCAGTGAGACATCTGCGCAGGGCGGTGGCGCCGCTGCGCTGACGCTCGGTCGCGCCAACTGGCTCAGCCCCATCGGACGCATCGCGGAGAGCCCGTTCGTCGGAGCGGTCGGCGATCGCATCGCCAGTGCCGACCTCGTCGTCGATCTCGGCGCGCGCATCGGATCGCGCGCATGGTTTCGCGGGCTGGCGACCTGTCTTGGGCTGTGCACCGCCGCCATATCGCTCGCACCCGGCTTCAAACCGCTGGCCATTTCGGGCGGGCCGGCAATGTCATCCGCGCAGTGGAATGAGGCACGCACGCTGTCGATCACCCCCCTCGGGCTGGGCGCGGATAGCGGACGTCAGGCGACAGCGACCGCGATGGTCGAACCGCTCGCCGATACACCCGAACGGCCGCGGCTCGATCTGAGCGCCACGATCGGACAGGGCGATGGCTTCAGCCGCGTTCTCGAACGCGCCGGCGTTTCGCGCGACGAGGCCACGAAGGTGGCATCGATGGTGTCCGACACCATCGCGCTGAACGATCTGCGCGCAGGGACGAAGCTGGATCTGGTGCTCGGCCGCCGGGCGCAGAAGAGCGATCCGCGCCCGCTCGAGGCACTGGGTTTCCGCGCAAAATTCGATCTCAAGCTGGCAGTTCAAAGAATAGACGGCGCGCTCCGCCTCAAGCGCATTCCGATCGCGGTCGACAATACCCCGCTGCGTATCCAGGGACGGGTCGGTTCGAGCCTGTATCAGTCAGCGCGCAGCGCCGGCGTGCCCGGCGACGCGCTGCAGGCCTTCATCAAGGCGATCTCGCAGAAGCTGTCGATGCGGCAGATCGGATCCGACGCGCGTTTCGACGCGATCATCTCGCACCGCCGCGCCGAGACCGGCGAGGTCGAGATGGGCCAGCTGATGTTCGCCGGGATCACCGAGGGCAAACGCAAGGTGCAGATGCTCAAATGGGCCGATGGCGGCCGCGACCAATGGTTCGAGGCATCGGGTGTCGGCGAGACCAAGGGTGTGATGCGCCAGCCGGTGCTCGGCCATCTGACGTCGAGCTTCGGCCTGCGGCGCCATCCGATCCTGGGCTTCTCGCGCATGCATCAGGGCATGGATTTCGGTGCGCCGATGGGCGCCCCGATCGTCGCGGCTACCGACGGCATCGTGAACTTCGCCGGCCGGCATGGCGGCCATGGCAATTATGTCCGTCTGAACCATGCCGGCGGTATTTCGACCGGCTATGCACATATGAGCCGGATCATTGCCCGGCCCGGCGAGCATGTCCGCCAGGGGCAGCTGATCGGCTATGTCGGATCGACCGGCCTCTCCACCGGGCCGCACCTTCATTATGAGGTGTTCCGCAATGGTCAGGCGATCAATCCGGCGTCGATGAAATTCACCGTCGTCCAGCAATTGTCGGGCAGCGATCTCGCAAATTTTCGGGCGAAGCTGAACAATCTCCTCTCGGTGCGGACTGCCAACGGCGGCGGGGCGAAGAAGGCGGAAGCGAAGAGCGCCGAGGCGGAAGCCAAGGTAAAGCCGAAGCGCGGGTAGATCGTCGGCGTCAGATGTGACTTGGCGCTTCCGCTGGAATTCTGCCCATTCGCGCCTGCGTTTGCAGGCCAGATGGCGGTTCAGCTATTCACCCCTTCGTGCGAACGCTCCATGGCGCGCTGATAGGCATCGCGGCCCGTGGTGCGGGCAAGGTAAGCCTGTTCGGCGTCGCCGAGAGTGATACCGCAATTCCGCTGGACCAGGTTCAGCGCGTAGGTCACCGAAATGTCGGCAGCAGTGAAAGCCTCGCCCGCGAGATATAGCGAGCTGGCAAGCCGTTGGCTGACCAGCTTCAGCCGCTTCTGGAACGACTGCCGGCACCAGTTCGCGCCCCAGTTCTCCCGCTCGGCCTCGGGCGCGATGAAGCGGCTGACGACGACGGGCATCATCAGGGTCGCGAGGCCGGCTTCGCCCAGGTGCAGATACTGCTGATACGCGGCGAAGTTCGGATCGTGCGGCGCGGGCGCCAGCGGCGTCGGTCCGTAGCGGGCCATCAGATATTCCATGATCGCGATCGATTCGACCATGACGACGTCGCCGTCCTGGATCGCCGGGATATAGTCGGCGGGGTTGACCGCAAGGAACTCGGGATCCTGCTCGGCGGCGAGCATGTCCACCTGCCGAACGCGGTAGGGAAGGCCCATTTCTTCCAGCACCCAGACGACCCGGATCGATCGCGAGGTCTGTCCGCCCCAGACGGTAATCATGTGTCAGTCCTTTCCTGATGCGACTGAGGATCGACCGTAGCGAAGCTGATACGACCCTGGCAATTCAGGCCTATGTGAAGCTCCGCTGCCGCGCGATCGGCGCTCCCTCACTCCACCACGATCGCATCGCGCATTTTGGCGGTGAGGCGGCGGCGTTGGGTGTCGAACGGGCGGTTGGGTTCGATCCTGTAGAGGCCGTGAAGATAGGCGCGGTCCCAGGCGGTGAGGTCGCGCAGCGCTTCCTTGCGGGGGTTCGGGCGGGCGAACATGCCGAGGACCGAGGGGATTTCCGCCAGCGCAGTGTCGCGTGCGGTGACCTGCGCAAAGGACACCATCGCGGCGTAGCTCGCGATCGCGTCGAGCGGAAAGCCTTCGGCTTTGGCGACGTCGATCACCACGACATTGCCCGACAGATTGACGACGATATTGGTCGTGATCAGCGACGAGGTGTAGACCTGCATGCTGTTCATCTCGGTCGCCGACGCCCCGACATTCATATCGGTCGCACCCGGGACGGCCTGGCCGTTCGGGCCGCGCGGGCTGTTCTCATACCACCAGCGCACCGCCCGGCCCGAGCCGAACAGTTCGCGCGTCTTCACGGGCTCGAGATTGACGAAGAAGCCGGGCCGCTTGCTTCGCAACGCCTTCATCAGCACATCGCCGTTGGTGGTGAAGATGACGACGAGATTGGATTTGCATCCGGCCGGCAGCTCCCGGATTCCCGCCGCCTTTGCCGCATCGCGCAACTTGGCGAGAACCATCGGCTGATATATGTCCTCAATGCCGAGGACCTTCGGACAGAAGGATTCCAAGCGGCGCGAAGCTGCCCCTGATTGGCGACCTGCGCCACCCGGCGGACGAAGGCGGCGACGGCCTTGCGCAGCCTGACCGGATCCGTAGGCACAGCGGTGACGACGATGTCGTTGCCATCGGCCTCACCCGCCTGTGGCTGGGCGGTTGCGGGCAGGGGCAGCACGACACCCGCCAGAAACAGCAGCCCGAGCATCGATTTCATCATCCGCGCTTTCCCTTCGTCCGGAAAGATGATGCGACACAACGATATAGAGGGCAACGGGTCGATCCGTCAGATGCCGGCGACAATGTTCACATTGTTGTGGCTTTCGCGCGAAGCGCGGCGGGGGTACATCCGGGCAACAGCGATGAGGACGAGCAGATGACCGACGAGACTGGCATTTTCCTGGGGCTCGCGAGCGATGGCCGGCCGCAATATCTGAACCTGCGTCGCGCCAATCGCCACGGGCTGATCGCGGGTGCGACCGGCACCGGCAAGACCGTGACCCTGCAGGGCATTGCGGAGAAATTCTCGGCCGCTGGCGTGCCGGTGTTCCTCGCCGACGTGAAGGGCGATCTGGCCGGGATCGCGATGGCGGGATCGCCCACCGCCAAGAATGCCGACCGGCTGGTAGCGCGCGCGAAAGAGGTCGGGCTCGAAGATTACAGCTATGCCGACAACCCGGCGATCTTCTGGGATCTCTATGGAGAGCAAGGCCATCCGATCCGCACCACCGTGACCGAGATGGGGCCGCTGCTGCTCGCGCGGCTGATGGGGCTCAACGAGGTGCAGGAAGGCGTGCTGACGATCGCGTTCCGCTATGCGGACGAGGAGGGGCTGCTGCTGCTCGATCTCAGCGATCTGCAATCGATGCTCGCCTATTGCGCCGAAAATGCCGATGCGCTCTCGGCGCGCTACGGCAATGTGACGAAGGCCAGCGTCGGATCGATCCAGCGCCAGTTGCTCCAGCTCGATTCGCAGGGCGGCGCGCATTTCTTCGGCGAGCCCGCGCTCGATATTCACGATTTCATCGGCGTCGACGATCAGGGGCGTGGCTATGTGAACATCCTTGCCGCCGACAAGCTGATGCAGAGCCCCAAGCTCTACGCCACCTTCCTGCTGTGGCTGATGAGCGAGTTGTTCGAAACGCTTCCCGAAGTCGGCGATCCGGATAAGCCCAAGCTCGTCTTCTTCTTCGACGAAGCCCATCTGCTGTTCGATGATGCCCCGAAGGCGTTGGCGGACAAGATCGAACAGGTCGTGCGGCTGATCCGTTCGAAGGGTGTCGGCGTCTATTTCATCTCGCAGAACCCGATCGACATTCCCGAGGATGTCGCGGCGCAGCTCGGCAACCGCGTCCAGCATGCGTTGCGTGCGTTCACGCCGCGCGATCAGAAGGCGATCGCCGCCGCCGCCGATACGTTCCGGATCAATCCGGCGCTGAATGTCGTGACCGCGATCACCGAGCTCAAGGTCGGTGAGGCCCTGGTGTCGGTGCTGCAGGACGATGGCTCGCCAAGCATCGTCGAGCGCACGCTGATCGCGCCGCCGCGATCGCGGGTCGCGCCGCTCGATCCCAAGGAGCGCGCCATCATCCAGTCGATCTCGCCGTTCGCCGGCAAATATGACAATGCGATCAATCGCGAGTCCGCGCAGGAGATATTGGCGGCGCGGGGCAATGCTGCCGCCGCTGCCGCGCAGGCCGCCAAGGCGCAGGTCGAGGCGGACAAGGCGGCTGCGGTGCAGGCCAGGGTCGAGGCCAAGCAGCAGGAGCAGCAGCTCAAGGAGCAGGCACGGCAGGATGCGATAGCGGCGCGCGAAGCTGCTCAGCCCAGTGCGATCGATCGCGCCGTGCAGTCGGCGACGCGGGCGGCGGCTTCGTCGGTCGGCCGGCAGGTGGCGAATGAACTCGGGCGTGCGGTATTCGGCGGGGGCAGGCGATCCTCTTCGGGCGGGATCGCCGGGCAGCTTGTGCGGGGCATATTGGGCGGGCTGTTCAAATAGCCGCGCCGGGAACCCTGATCATCGCGTACGCATTTTCGCGGTAGTTAGATCGTGTCGATCCGTCATGGGAGCATTGCCGTGGACAAGCATGAAATGGAGCGCCGTGCGCTCCTCACGGTTGCGACCGGGGTCGCGACCGGGCTTGGCAGCCGAACATTGTCTGCGCCCGAGGGGCTTCGCTCGACCGTGCGGGCATCGTCCCACGCCGCAACGCGGGCAGAGCTTGGAGGACTGGGTCCGGTTAGCGGCACTGTGTGGCTGGCCGAAAAGGGACGCGAGGGCTTCTTTGGGTGGCAGGCTGGTGACCATGAAGCGGAACTGCGCGCGGACCCGCTGCAGGGTCTGACCGTGCCGGCGAAGGGCGATACGGCGGGACGGTCGGGTTGTTGGGTACGCCAGTGGGATGCGATTGCCGGCAGGCCCGAATGGTTCGGCGCAGTCACGGGGGATCCAGAGCAGGATTGCCGCGCCGCGCTCGATGCCTGCGCTCTGCTTTGCCAGACAACGTTGCTCGGGCCGCACGACTATTATGTTCATGATAGCTGGACGATGGCGCGTAGCGGGCGGGTGATCGCCGGCGCGCCCGGATCCGGATCCACCGTTGGTTTCGGCGTTGACAAAGAGAGGCCGATGGGCACGGCCGATGGCACGCGTGTCATCCTGTGCGGCCCGAAAGCCATATCGGCGCCGGTATTTATTTTCGGCGGCGGCGGCGGGAAGACGGATGACGATCGCATCATGCGCAACTCGCACTTGCGCGACATCAAGTTCGCGCGGGATTGCTCGCGCTTCCGGGTGCGGCCCGGCCTATCCGATGATCCGGCCGACTGCGTGAAAGGCGTGGTTCTGAGCAATTTCGCCGATTGTACCGTGTCGGGGGTAAAATCCTATGACAGCCCGATCGGCTTCCATTGCCACGGGATTGTATACTCGCTGATTCAGAACTGCAATGCGCGCCGAGTTTCGCCGGCATCTGCTCGCCGCCGTGATTTTTGGGTCGGTTGGCTTGTCGGCGGCTATGGCAAGGCCAATTATGGCTATATCGGCGCCAATGCCTCGGTTTATTTCGATCATTGTTCGGTCTTCGATCGTAATCCCGAGTTCGATACATCGATCGGGCTGAAGCTGTATGGCGGCATCGCCGATACGTTTATTTCCGGTTTTGAAATGGCGCGCCTCGATTATGGAATGGTCATCGACGGCAGCGACGAGCGCGGCGTCAAGATGAGCAACGGCGATTTCCCCGCCGCGCATCAGGACGTGACGATCACCAATCCCGTGCTCGACGGCTATAGCCGGGGCGGTTTTATGATCCGCAATCTGCAGGACTTCAACTGCCTCGACGTCATTACCCCCTATGCGGCCGGCGGCGGGCTGGCGGCGGACATCACCGACGTCGCGGGCAACGTAACTATATCGAACGGTAAATTCCTGTCGGGCGGGGTGCGCGTGACGAATGTCAACGGCTTCCGCCTGACCGGCACTCTGATCCGTGATGCGGCAGTGCCGCTCGAGTTCGTAAATGTTGGCATGTTCCGCGCGGAGCCGAACATCTTCAATTTTGGCACGCCGGCGCAAATCGGATGCATATTGCGCCGGTCGTTCCGCGGTACGCTAGCACCCCAGATTCGGGGCGCGCCGGGCAAGATCGGCACGGGGATCATGATCGACGCCGCGTCTGAGTTGGTGACGATCGACGACAGCGCGATCGATCCGGGAAGCTTCGTTCAGCAGGATGCCGCCAACAAAGTCCGCTATGGCGCTAAAGACGCGCGGCTTGGGATGGGTAACAACCGACTTATCGGCACGGCTGGTTAAAAAATGAACGCGGACGGGGGTCAGCGCCCCTGATTGCGCCAGCGGCCGATCACCTGTTCGACGAGCTCATCCTCGCCGCCGGTGCGGGCCCAGAGTGCCGAGAAGACCGGGTCGTTCGAGGCCGGGCGCAGAGCCGCTTCGAGATCGTCGAAGGCGACGCGGATCGGGATCGAGACACCCTCGCCGCAGATGATCGCCTCGCGATTGCGGAGCGCGGGGATCGAATCGAGGAAACCGCGCGATCCCTCGGGCATGGCGGCCCTGACGAACGCCTGATCGCGCTCGTTGTTGAGGCGCATGGCGATGATCGTGCCGCACTGAGAAAGCACGCCTTCGGCGAGATCGGACGGCCGCTGGGTGATGAGGCCCAGCGAGACGCCATATTTGCGGCCTTCCTTGGCGATGCGTTCGAGGATTTGGCGGACGGCCCCGTTGTTGGTCGAACGGTCCGAAGGCACGTAGCGATGGGCCTCTTCGCAGACGAGCAGCACCGGATGCTCGGCACTGCCGCGCGCCCAGATCGCATAGTCGAACACGCAGCGCGCGAGGACGGCGACGACGACCGACGTGATCTCGGAAGGAACCCCCGAGACGTCGATCACCGAGATCGGCTTGCCTTCGCCGGGCAGGCGAAAGATGCGCTTGATGAACGCCTTCATGCTGTCGCCGACGAGCAGGCCGGAGAACATGAAGTGATAGCGGGGATCGGCGCGCAGTTCGTCGATCTTGCCCTTGAGACGCAGGAAAGGCGCGCTGTTCGACGCCTTGTCGAGCTTGCCCATCTCGGTCTGCAGGATGTTGGTCAGTTCGGACAGGACATAGGGAATGGGACTGTCCACGGTCACGCGCGGCATCGTTTCCGCAGCGCGGTTCTTCTGCCGCGCCGCGAGCAGGCATTTGGCGAGGATGTCCGCGTCCTGCTGGCGCTCCGCGCCGCTGGTCGTGAGCAGGACTTCGCAATGTTCTTCGAAGTTCATCAGCCAATAGGGCATGGCGAGATTCGACACGTCGAACGAGGCGCCGACCTCGCGGAAGGCGGCGTCATATTCGCCATGGGGATCGATCATGACGATGTGTCCGGCCGGCGCGAGCTTACAGATGCGATGGAGGATCAGCGCGACTGCTGTCGATTTGCCGGTGCCGGTCGATCCAAGCAGCGCGAAATGCTTGCCGAGCATGGCATCGACATGCAGCGCGGCACGGGTATCGGTGGTCGGGTAGACGGTGCCGACCTCGATATGGACGGCGCCGCCCGCGCTGAAGATCGTCGCCATGTCGGTGGTCGAAACGGGGTAGACCGCCAGTCCGGGCAGCGGGAAGCGGGTCACGCCGCGCCGGAATTCGGCCATGGCGCCGTCCGCCGCCGCGACGCCTTCACCGAGGAAATCGACATGTGCAGAAATCTTGTCGCCGATGAGAGCCAGTTTCTGCAGCGCGCCAACGATCCAGCGGCCGTGGAACGGCATTTTGACCATCGCGCCGATCTGACCGGCCATGGCGAGCACGGGATCGGGATGATCGAGGAAGCTTTCGAGCAATGGACGATCGAGCAGCACATCGGCGCCGCCCGCAACCGCGACGACATGCCCGATTGCGATGCCGTCTGCCGCTGCGTCGCGGACGAAGCCGTTGCCCAGATCCATGTTCAACGCCCGTGCTCCAATGCCCATATTGTCCTGTCGGGCTTAGCGTCAGGCGGGTTAAGGAAAGGTGTGGCCCGCAAGATACGGGCCATCGTCCCTTGTCAGCGTCGAAGGCGCTTGAACGCGACGCTTGCGGCCCAGCCGGTGAGCAGCGACATCGCTACGGCGAACATGCCGTAGAGGAAGCTGTGATGTTCGGCCGCGCGCGCGACGAAGGCCTCCATCCCCGATTTATCGATATCGATATCGCGCGTTGCCGCGGCGATCACGCGGCCGTTCTCGATCAGGAACGTCTCGGCGGTATAGCGCCCGACGGGCACGCGTGCCGGAATGGCAATGCGCGCGCGATAGAGTACGCCCTCGCTGATCTCGACGCCATGCGCCGTTTCCGAATAATAGCCGCCACGCCGCTTCAATTCGATCAGCCCGTCCTCGAAGCGGCGATCCTCGGCCGGGTCGCCACCGGAGGATGGCGAAAGCTGCATATTGTCGATCCCGAGTTCGTAGATCACGGCCGTGCGCGGATCGACGATTCGGTCGATCGGCTTCGACGAAGCAAGGGCGTAGAAGGAAGGCACCGATCGGAAGTCGGCGCTGTTGGCGTTGATCCACATGCCCGCGATCTTTCGCTTCTCGCGAACCAGCACCGGCTGCTGCGGGCCTTTGACGACGACCGCGATCTGCGCGTCATCGCTAGGCGCGCGGCCGCCCGGATAGAGGATCGCGCCGAACAGGAGCAGCTCGGCGCCGGTGAAGCTGTAGATGATCTCGATCTTGCGCTGCGAGACATCGGGCACCAGCCGGGGCGCTTCGGCACCGATCAGCAGCGGCGCCAGGAGCATGAGCGGCAGCCGTTTCATAGCGGCTGGACCGTGAATATCTCGGCGGGTCGCCAGCCCAGCCCAAGGCCCATGCGAATGGCGACGACGAGAACGATGAACGCCAGCGACAGCCGCAGATATTCCGGCTTGATGACCTGCGCGAGCCGGGCGCCGATCTGCGCGCCGGTGACGCTGCCGATCAGTAGCAGCACGGTCAGCACCATATCGACCGCATGCGTCGTCATCGCGTGGATCAGGGTGCTGGTCGCGGTGACGAACAGGATCTGGAAGAGCGACGTGCCGACGACGACCCGCGCCGACATGCCCAATATATAGATCATCGCGGGGACGAGGATGAAGCCGCCGCCAACGCCCATCAGCACGGTCATGATACCGGTCAGGAATCCGAGGATGAGCGGCGCGAGCGGCGAGATGTAGAGCCCGGATTTATAGAAGCGCCAGCGGAAGGGCAGCATCGCGATCAGCGGATGGTGCCGCTTCGAGGAGCGGGAAGGCTTTTCACCCCGCCATTCGGCGACAATGCTGCCGATTGCCTCACGCGCCATGACGATGCCGATGCCGCCGAGCATGACGAAATACATCACGTTCACGACGGTATCGATCTGGCCCATCTCCTGCAGGACGCGAAACAGGAATCCGCCGACAAGCGATCCGGCCGCGCCTCCGGCGACGAGCACCGCGCCCATATGGTAGTCGACGCCATCACGGCTGCCATGCGCCAGCACGCCGGATACGCTCGCGCCCGTGATCTGCGGTGCCGAAGACGCCACCGCAACCGCCGGCGGGATGCCGTAGAAGATCATCAGCGGCGTTGTCAGAAAGCCGCCGCCGACGCCGAACATGCCCGACAGGATGCCGACCAGGCCGCCCAGACCGACGATGACGAAGATGTTCACCGACAGGCCGGCGATCGGCAGGTACAGATCCATCGCCAAGGGCTAGACCATTTGCACAGCAGTGGGAAAGGGGCGAGCCGCAGTTCCCGGCTTGCGGCTGTCCGCCGCCGGGTTATACGAGGACATGGTTCCCTTTTCGTTCTGTTCCACCAGTTTGTGCGCGCTTGCGGAGGGCGCGCTGTTCATGCCGGCCAGGCGCGCGTTGCTGCTTGCCGATCTGCATCTGGAAAAAGCGTCGAGCTACGCCGCGCGGGGGCAGATGCTGCCGCCCTATGATTCGATCGAGACCCTGAAGCGAGTCGCGGCGCTCGTTGAGCGGACGGGCGCCGAGGCGGTGATCTGTCTGGGCGACAGTTTTCACGACACCGCCGGCGTCAGCCGCATCGATGGCGAAGCCCGCGCGCTGCTCCAGGCGTTGACCGCGCAGGTCGAGTGGATATGGGTGGTCGGCAATCACGATCGGGTCATCGCCGATGGCCATGGCGGGACCTCCGCCGCCGATCTTGAGATGGACGGGCTGATATTGCGGCATGAGGCGGATTCCCGCGATTTTCGCCCAGAAATATCGGGGCACTACCATCCGAAATATATGGTGACCCTGCGCGGCCGGCGGGTCTCGAGGCCCTGTTTCGTCGCAGGGAAAACCAAGTTGATCCTGCCATCCTTCGGCGTTCTCACCGGTGGCATGGACGCCGCCGACCCCGCGATCCTGCGCGCCGTGGGGCGCGATGCACGAGCGCTGATCGCAGTGCGCGAGCGGCTGCTGGATTTCCCGCTCGCAGCCTGAAGCCGACGTTAACTCAATATTGTCACATGTGCGTAACAATCGAGCGCCTAGACTTTGGTATGAGGATGCGAGGAGGCTGATGATGCCGTCGCCCCAGTTTTCGTCGGAGATGACGGTTCTCGTCTCGCGACGCAGTGAGGAGAGGCTGCCCGTCGACGTCCGCGCGCGATACGGACATTCGGGTACGCCGACACGGACGCTGTGCCGCGTCACCGACCTGACCAGGAAAGGCGCGCGGCTGACCGTGTTCTGCGATCTGCCGCGTCAGACGATGATCACCTTGTCGCTGCCCGACGGGGGCGATGTCAGGGCGCGGATCATGTGGTCGAAAGAATTCGAGGCGGGCTGCGCATTCGAGACGCCGTTGTCGGAACGGGCGTTTGCCGCCGTGATCCAAAACTCGAAGAAGTGATCAGCTTACCGGGTAAACCGTGACGGGGGCCTTGCGGAAATAATTGGGGAAGGCGACCCGCAAAGCTTCGACCTTCGGAAGGTCGTTATAGACGATATAGGGGTAGTCCGGCTTCCGGGTCAGGAAATCCTGATGATATTTCTCGGCCGCGAAGAAACCGCGATAGCGCTCGACCTTCGTGACAATCGGCGCTTTCCACAGCTTTGTCGCGCCGAGCTGGGCGATATAGGCACTTGCGGTCTGCGCCTGCTGCGGCGTCGTCGGGAAGATCGCGGTGCGATACTGGGTCCCCTGATCGGGGCCCTGCCGGTTGAGCGTCGTCGGGTCGGCGACGACGGCGAAGTATATGCGCAGCAAGGTGCCGTAGCTCACCACCTTAGGATCATAGCTGACCTTGACCGCTTCCGCGTGGCCGGTCGTTCCGCTGCCGACGCTTTCATATTGCGCGTCTCCCTGGCGTCCGCCGGAATAGCCCGAGACAGCCGACGAGACGCCCTTCACATGCTGGAAGACGCCCTGTACCCCCCAGAAGCAACCTCCCGCGAACACCGCGGTCTGCGGTGCTGCTGCCTCGGCGGGGTCCACGGCTGGTGTCGGTACGCGGACGATCGGGCCGGCATCGACACGGGGCGCCGGCGCGATCGCGCCACTGCGGGTGGTCATCGTACCGGCGGCCGCGAGAAGCAGAAGCGCGGCGGCAATACCGGCGATGATCGGGCGATGGGGAACGTCGGTCAAACGACCATCCTTTTTTCCATTATGTGACGATATTGTCACAGAGATGGGGTTTGGTCGATGCTTTTAAAAGTCTGCCGCCCGCCGTTACAATAGCTGACGTTTTAGCGCAGCGCCGCCGTCGCCGTCTGAATCCGTTCGCAAGCCTGGGTCAGTATCTCCTCGGACGTGGCGTAGCTGACGCGGAAAGCCGGTTCGAGGCCGAACGCAGCGCCCTGCACCGCGGCCACGCGCGCATCGTCGAGGAAATAGTCGATCAGGTCGGAATCATTGGCGATCAGCTTGCCGGCCGGGGTCGATTTGCCGATCAATGCCGACACATCCGGATAGACATAGAAGGCGCCTTCGGGGCGCGGGCAATGGATGCCGCTCGCCTGGTTGAGCATCGACACGACGAGATCGCGGCGCTTCTGGAACGCATCCGCACGCACCTTGAGATGTTCCTGCGAGCCGTTCAACGCGGCCGTGGCCGCGGCCTGTGCGATCGAACATGGGTTCGACGTCGATTGCGACTGCAGCTTGGCCATCGCCTTGATCAGCGGCACGGGGCCGCCGGCGTAGCCGATCCGCCAGCCGGTCATTGAATAGGCCTTCGAGCAGCCGTTCACGGTCAGCGTGCGATCGTACAGATCGGGCGCGACCTCCGCGATCGTTGCGAACCTGAAGTCGTCATAGACGATATGCTCGTACATATCGTCGGTCATGATCCAGACATGCGGGTGGCGGCGAAGCACTTCGGCGATCGCCTTCAATTCGTCCGCGCCATAGGCCGCGCCGCTCGGGTTCGATGGCGAATTGAGCAGGAGCCACTTGGTCTGCGGCGTGATCGCGGCATCGATCTGCTCGGGCGTGATCTTGTAATTCTGCGCGGCGCCGGCCTTGACGAAGACCGGCGTGCCGCCCGCGAACTGGACGATATCGGGATAGCTGACCCAATAGGGTGCGGGGATGATCACCTCGTCGCCGGCGCTGACCGTGGCGACGAGAGCGTTGAACAAGGTGTGCTTGCCGCCGACGTTGACGCTGATCTGCGATGCTTCATAGGTCAGGCCGTTGTCGCGCTTGAACTTGCCGGCGATGGCGGCCTTCAGTTCGGCAGTGCCATCGACATTGGTATATTTGGTCTGGCCCTTGCGGATCGCTTCGATCGCGGCTTCCTTGACGAAATCGGGCGTGTCGAAGTCGGGTTCGCCCGCCGACAGGCCGATGACATCGACGCCTTTCGCCTTCAGCTCGAGAACGCGGCTCGTCATGGCGAGCGTCGGCGAGGGCGAGATGCGGTTCAGGGCCGGGGAAATAAAGCTCATGATTGCGCTTTCCTGGATCGACGGAGCGTGGAACGCGGGCGCTATAGCTCTGCGAATCCGGGAGAGAAAGCGCGAAAGCGCCGCTGGCGGCGAGGAAATTCTATCTCAGCGGATAAGTACAGCCGCAATCAGCCCGCGCAGCGAATTGCCGAGGAAGAAGCCATCTTTCAGATCGTCCGGAGTCAGATCCGCTTCCCGTGCTTTGCCCTCGTCGATCAGTTTGCCGCGCAGGATGCCCGGCATGAGCGAACCCAGCGGCGGTGTGAGCAGCATGCCGCCGCGCTTCACGAAGACATTGGTGAAGCTGCCTTCGGTCACAAATCCATCGGCGCGGACGAAGACGACCTCGAACGTCCCGGCCGTTTCGACAGCCCGCTGAAAATGCGCCCGGTCGCTTGTCTTGTGCCGCAAGCGCAGATCATCGGCGTCGAGCGGGAGGGCGGCAAGGCCCACCGCGACCGGACCGACGGGCTGCGCGGGCATCGGCCGAACCTCGATCGCGAGCGCGCCCGAGGGCGACAGCATCAGACGCACGCGGGCATTTTCCGACAGACGGAAAGTGGCCGCCTGCAGATCGTTACGGCAATCATGGCGGTTGAAATGAAAGCCTAGCTCGTCGGCGCTGTTCTTCATACGCTCAAGATGCGATTCGAGATCGACGAACCCGTCGAGCGCTTCGAAACGCATCGTCTCGATCAGATCAAACGTCGCGATCGCCATTCCGACGAAGCGCCCCCCTTTTTTGCCACGCGCCCCAGATCGAACCGAGTTGGTTTCGACTCGACAACAAGTTGCGACTCTACCGCAAGTTCCCCAAAATTCTGAGTTTTTTGGCGTGAGGCCAAAGGGCAAGGCGAATCGTGTGGCCCACTTGCATCAGCGTCAGGCTTTGGCCATCTCCCTACCATGACCAGCTCAACCGATCGGCCGCTCAAGGCCACCATCATTCCCGTCACGCCCTTGCAGCAGAACTGTACCCTGTTCTGGTGCACGAAAACGATGAGGGGTGCCTTCGTCGATGCAGGGGGCGATCTCGACATATTGAAGGAGGCGGCCAAGCACCACGGCGTCACCATTGAAAAGCTGCTCGTCACCCATGGCCATGTGGATCATTGCGGCGCGACCGGCGTGCTGGCCGCAGAACTGAACGTGCCGATCGAAGGGCCACACCCTGACGATATATTCTGGATCGAGCAGCTCGGCAGGGATGGCGACAAATATGGTATCGCCGCACAGCCGTTCGAGCCTGACCGCTGGCTTGCCAATGGCGATCAGGTGAGGGTCGGCGATCTGGTGCTGGATGTTTATCATTGCCCGGGTCACACGCCCGGCCATGTGATTTTTCATCATCCGGAGTCGCGATTGGCGATGGTCGGCGATGTATTGTTTCAGGGCTCGATCGGCCGCACCGACTTTCCGCGCGGCAATCATGCCGAACTGCTTGAATCGATCGCCAGCCGGTTGTGGCCGCTTGGCGGCGAGACGGCGTTCGTGCCGGGGCATGGGCCGATGTCGACCTTTGGCCATGAACGGCAGACAAATCCGTATGTCAGCGACAGGGCGCTGGCGAGGGGCGCAGGAATGTCGGGGCCGACAAGCGGCCCCGGCTAAGCTTATTGCGCCGTCGGCGCGGCCATCGAATCGCTGGTGACGGTCGTGATCGTGCCGTTCTTCGTCGTGTAGGGAATGGTGATCGCGTAACCCGCGAGCCCCAGCAGTACGATGAAGGTCGTGATGATGCCGACACCGCGCAGCGGGTTCAAGGTCGCCTTGTCGAGACCGAAGGGGTGAAGCACGCGGCCCAATATGTAGAGGATGCCCGCGGCCCAGAGCCAGGTCTTCGTGCCCACGGCGAATTCGATAAGTCCCAGGAGGATGAGTACGAAGGGGGTATATTCGACGAAGTTCAGTTGCGCGCGCATCCGCGTCGCCAGCAGCGCGTTGCCACCGTCTCCGACGAGGACCTTCGCCTTTGTCCGCACCACGATGATACGCACCGCCAGCCAGAAGTTCACGATCGCCGCGGCGCCCGCGATGGTCAGCGTTATAGGCAGGATCATTTTTCTCTCCGTTCGAACATACGTCTGATTGGCAGCTTGCGCCGATACTTGCAACGCGAGCCGAATTCGCTATAGGCAAGCCCGCTCGCGACGAGCCCGGCCGCTGGATGGTGACGGGATCTCGTCGCTTTATTTATTCTAGACAGGAACAGGTGCCGAGATGGCCGTCCCAAAGAGAAAAACTTCGCCTTCCAAGCGCAACATGCGCCGTAGCCACCACGCGCTCACCGTAGACGCGTTTCAGGAATGCCCGAATTGCGGCGAACTGAAGCGCCCGCACAATCTGTGCGGCGGTTGCGGCCATTATAACGGCCGTGAGGTCATCTCCGTCGAGGCCTGATCCAGGTCTGACGGGGGATGGCGATGGGCGAAACACCGCGAATCGCACTGGACACGATGGGTGGGGACGGTGGACCGGCGACGATGATCGCGGGTGCGGCGATTGCGCGTGCGCGTGATTCCTCGATTCGGTTCCTGTTGTTCGGCGACGCGGCGACGATTCAGGCCGAACTGGCGCGTCATCCCATGTTGGCCGACTCGATCGTGGTTCATTGCGACGACGTCATCACCGGCGACGACAAGCCCAGCCAGGCGATTCGGCGCGCCAAAACCACGTCGATGGGCGGCGCGATCCTAGCGGTGAAGGCCGGTGAGGCTTCGGCGGCTTTGTCTGCGGGCAACACCGGTGCGCTGATGGCGATCGCAAAGCTGACCCTGCGGACGATGCATGGCATCGACCGGCCGGCGCTTGCGGCATTGATGCCGACCCTGGGCGCCAATGATGTGTGCATGCTCGATCTCGGCGCGAACACGGATTGCGATGCGCGCAATCTCGTGGAGTTTGCCGTGATGGGCGCTGCTTATTCGCGGATCGCCGTCGGCGTGAAAAGCCCGCGTGTTCGGCTTCTCAACATCGGCACCGAAGAGCTGAAGGGCACCGGCGAACTCAAGGAAGCCGCCGCCATGCTGCGCGCGCAGACGAGCGGCGACTGGCGATTCGAAGGTTTTGTCGAAGCCGACCGGCTTGGACGCGGCGAAGTCGATGTCGTCGTCACCGACGGTTTCTCGGGGAATATTGCGCTGAAATCGATCGAGGGCACCGCCCGCTTCATCACCGATCTGCTCAAGCGCGCTTTCTCCAGCTCGTTCCGTTCGAAGATGGGCTTCCTCCTGTCGCGGCCGGCCTTCGCGCTGCTGCGCGGTCATCTCGATCCGAACAATCATAATGGCGCCGTTTTTCTGGGCCTCAACGGTCTGGTCGTGAAAAGTCATGGCGGCTCGGATGCCGAGGGCACCGCCAATGCGATCGGCGTCGCGGTCAAGATCGCGCGCGAGGATATAACGCGCCGGATCACCGAGGATCTTGAGAATTTTCGCAGCCTTACGCCGTCGGCAGAGGAAGTCGCGTGACGATAGATGTTGCACGACGCGCGGTGATCGCGGGTACCGGATCGGCCCTTCCAAAGCGCCTGGTGACCAACGCGGAGCTTTCCAAAACCGTCGATACTTCGGACGAGTGGATCGTTGCCCGGACGGGAATAAAGTCACGTTATATCGCCGGTGAGGGTGAGACGACGGGCACACTCGCCACCGAAGCCGCACGCAAGGCCATTGAGGCAGCCGGGTTGCAGCCGTCGGATATCGGCCTGATCGTGCTCGGAACGGCCACGCCCGATCAGACGTTCCCGGCGACCGCGACGATCGTTCAGGCATCACTCGGCATCGACGACTGCATCGCATTCGATGTTCAGGCCGTCTGTTCGGGGTTTCTCTACGCCTTGTCGGTGGCTGACAGCATGATTCGCGGTGGAACCGTGGATACGGCGCTTGTGATCGGCGCCGAGACGTTCAGCCGCATTCTTGACTGGGAAGATCGCACGACCTGCGTGTTGTTCGGTGACGGCGCGGGCGCCATCGTCCTGAAGGCAGAAGAAGGTACGCGCGGCGTGCTCGCGACCAGGCTCCATGCCGATGGCCGTCACAATCAGTTGCTCTACGTGGATGGCGGCCCTTCCACGACACAGACCGTCGGCAAGTTGCGGATGAAAGGGCAGGAGGTGTTTCGCCATGCGGTCACCAATCTGGCCGAGGTGCTGACCGAGGTGATGCACGATGCCGGGCTGGAAATGACCGATATCGATTGGGTTGTGCCACATCAGGCCAACCGCCGAATCCTCGATGCGACGGCACGAAAACTGCACCTTCCGGCGGACCGCGTGATCGTAACGGTCGATGAACATGCCAATACTTCTGCGGCTTCAGTGCCCCTCGCGCTGGACCGTGCGGTGAACGACGGACGCATCAAACGCGGGGACCTTCTGGTGCTCGAAGCGATGGGTGGTGGGTTCACCTGGGGCGCCGCGGCAATACGTTACTGAAATCACTGTAAATGGGGCTTGGATTCCCGCGAGAGTCAGCGATATGGTGCTTCTACTTTTGCTGGGGGGCACTATGGCGTTGGAAGTTGGGACTTTAACCAGAGCGGACCTGTCCGAACAGGTGCATCGCGAGATCGGATTGTCACGGGCCGATTCGGCATCGGTTGTCGAGCAGGTGCTCGAACATTTGTGCAACGCGCTCTCGAAGGGCCAGAATGTGAAGATTTCCGGCTTCGGCAGTTTCATCCTGCGCGAAAAGGGCGAACGTGTCGGGCGCAATCCAAAGACGGGTGTCGAGGTTCCAATCGCACCGCGCCGCGTTCTGACCTTCCGTGCCAGTCAGATGCTGCGGGATCGGATCGTTTCGGGCCGCTAGAGCGTTCAGCATCCTGTTGAATCGGATCGCCGCTACAGCTTTTTGATTTACCACGATTTTCAGCTTAGCAGATGATCCCATCTGATTGTAAATCGCGCTAGGGTAGATAGATGGTTTCCGGTGACAAGTCCGAAGACGCGTTTCGAACGATCGGAGAATTGTCCGAAGAGCTCGGCATCCAGCAGCACATATTACGCTATTGGGAAACGCGCTTTCCGCAGCTTCGGCCGCTGCAGCGGGCCGGCAACCGCCGTTATTATCGTCCGGCCGACGCTGCACTGGTGCGCCGTATCCACAGCCTGCTCAACGAGCAGGGCTATACGATCAAGGGCGTCCAGAAGCTGTTGTCGCAAAAGCAGGTGCCGATCGAACAACCGGCAGACGCGCCCCCTATCGCCCCGGCGCCGGTGCTGGTGGTTGGCCAGACCGTTCTTCCTTCAGCGGCACGGGCCGAGCTGCACGCGATTCGCGAATCGCTGATTCAGGCACTCGCGACCGATATTGGCTGACCTAGAGCCTGTTTCGGATAGATGGAAGCGCCGGGACGGAGCCGATTTTGGCCCAGCGCCAGGCGCGAGGAGGGAGCAATGTTGATGCATTGTGACCGACGAGCAACGTAGCGATGGGCCAAAAGGGGC
>Ga0268264_10000164_pt1 | contig 147861 bp, 119 predicted proteins | sample KBSSwiS32_FD_190357 | JGI IMG/M metagenome (GOLD analysis project Ga0268264, IMG submission 190357) | Switchgrass rhizosphere microbial communities from Kellogg Biological Station, Michigan, USA - KBS Switchgrass S3-2 (SPAdes) (version 2) | ecosystem: Host-associated > Plants > Roots >... | reverse complement strand
CCCATTATTTGCGGTTCGACACCGGTGTCAAACCTTCTTTTGAGGTCTTCTCACTTATGTTCAGTGCAGCGTGTACTTCACCCTGGCATAGACAAACCGCAGGAGCGGGTCACCGTAGCTGATGTCATAGCCGCCGACGAAGTTGTTCGTCGATGAAGCGTAGTTCGCGTACGGAGGCACCTTGTCAAACAGGTTCCGCACACCGACGGTGAAGTTGAACGACTTCAGCCCGGTGTACGACGCCTGCGCATCGACAGTGTCATACGCGGATACGTAGCGCGGCGCCAGCGAGATGGACGAGGGCGCATCGTGATACCGCTTCTGGTAGTTCTGTGTCACCGACACATTCCAGGTATGCGCCTCGAACACGGCCGTGGTGTTGTAACGGAATCGCGAAACGATACCACCGTTGGAAATGTTGTTGAGTCCCTTGTCCAGCTGACCGGTCCAGGAGCCATCGGCATTCTGCGCATCGAACTCGTAGAAATAGCTGCCGTTACCGTTGAGCAGGAGTGTGCCGAAGTCGCCCACCGGGAGGCTGTAGCGCAAATCGACATCCACGCCACTCACCTGGGTCTCAAACAGATTGGCGTTGGTCTGACTGATGGCGACGATGTTGCCCGCCGCATCCCGGCTGATGAGATTCGCGAACTGCGTGGCCGTCTGCGCATTCTGCAGAATGGCCGCGTAACCCAGGCCGCCCACCACAATCTGATCCTTCAGGTAGATCCAGAACGAATCCACGTCCACTGTCAGGTTGCGGACCGGCTCAATCACGGTGCCGAGCGTAAAGGTATGTGACTTCTCGGGTTTCAGGTTGGGATTGCCGCCGGTGAGGGTCGTGAACTGGAAGCTGCAGGCGGGATTGTTTGCATTGAACGTGGCGCATTGAATGGGATCACGGGTGCCGTTGCCGGTCACAGCGCGTCCCTGGGGCGCATACAGATCGGTCAGGGAGGGGGCGCGGAACCCGGTACCCACGGCGCCCCGAAGCAGGAACCATGAGACCGGCTGCCAGCGCAGGGAGCCTTTCGGATTCACGGTACTCCCGACCGTTTGATAATGGTCGTAACGCACGGCGGCGTCCGCTTCCAACCCGGTCAGCAGCGGCACGTTGAATTCCAGAAACCCTGACTCAACCGTGCGAGTGGCCGATTCCGGCAGAGTGTTGCCACCCTGGCCGGCGATGTCACCGATCTGGACAGCGGGCGCCGGGTTGAAGTCATAGGTTTCGCGACGCAGCTCGAGGCCCAGCGCGCCGGCTAACGGGCCCGCCGGCAGCGTGACCAACTGCCGACTGACCGTGCCACTGAGGCTCGCCAGAGAGGTCTTGGTGGAAATGTCCTCACCCCGGAACTCCGTGGCCTTCGCCGCCGCCAGGGCATTGGGATCCGTCGTCGGGCCGAACGGATTGATCACGCCGCTGTCGAGCAACGGCATGATCCGAGAGTACAAGGGATATCCCGTCAACAACTCGTCCTTCACCCTGACTTCGCTGTACAACACGGATGTGTCGTAGTCCCATCCGGATGCCGTTCCCTTGACCCCTCCAATGACACGCAGTGTGTTGGCAGTATCCAGCGCATTACGCAGGCCGTTCGCAAAGTCGCGATAGATCAGGTTGAGCGGCTGACCATTCACACCATTGGCGGTTGCGAACGCGGCCGGATAATACGGACTGTCAGGTCCCAACAGGAACGCGCCCGTGCCGGGAACGACGGCCGGATTTTTGTAGGTCGGATATTTCGTGGCCAGCAGGTTCGCGAGGTATGCGGTATACGGGTCACCCGGCAGCAGCGGATTCTGATACGACAGCGGCACCGGCTGCACCGTCGTCTGGGTTTTGACCTGGGAGAAGCCGAAGTCGCCGTAGAGTCTGCTCGTGTCAGTCAGCGCAAAGCTGCCATTGAGGTTGGCATTGAGTTTGCGATACTCCGGCACCAGCGAGTCAAACGGCGAGTTGTCGAACCGGCACTGATTCACGAAGTTGGGATCCGCCAGCGAGTCGGGCCCGCAGTTCGGGTAGGCCGGGTTGCGAGTTCCCTTGCCACCGGTCAGTGCCACGTTGGCCGGGAAGGCAAACGATGAAGTCACATCGTTCCCGTACCCCGGGCTGACACGGGTCGCGAAAGCCCGGTCCGAGCCCATCAATGCGTTCTGATGCTCGAAGTTGAGCCCGAGCTCGACGTTGTAGCGATCCGTCTTCAGGTCGCCCATGCCGGCGAGGGCCGAAACCTTCTCTTCGGTGCCACCCCCGGAATGAGTTGGCGTTCCCCCTTCCGCGGTGACTTCCACTCCCTGGAAGCTCTTCTTCAGGATGAAGTTCACCACGCCCGCAATGGCGTCACTGCCATAGATGGCCGATGCGCCGTCCTTCAGGACTTCCACGCGCTCGATCATTGATACAGGAATGGAGCTGATGTCGACCGATGAGCCGGCGGCTCCAGCCGACGATCCTCCATAGACCGTGGATCGCTTGCCGTCGATCAGCACGAGCGTGCGCGCGCTGGTGAGCCCGCGAAGAGAAATAGTTGAGATCGCACCTGTTTGAGCACCCGTGTTCGAGGCCGCGCTGCGGCTTCCCGCGCTGTCGACCGATGAGATGGTTCTCATCAGTTCTTCAGCGGTGCTCGCGCCCGTGCGCTCGATGTCTTGCGCTTTCAATACCTGGACCGGCAGAGCGGTTTCAGCGTTGATGCGTTTGATGCTCGTTCCGGTAATAACAACCTCTTCGAGCGGTGGAGCCTCCTCCTCAGCCGCTGAAGCTGTAGCAATCCCCAGAAAGATGACAGCAACTTTAGTCCCGTCCGCCAGACGGTTGACCAATCGATGTTGATTCATTCGCAACCCCGCGGCGCGGATCGTCGTCCGCTCGTGTCATGTCTGCCACGGCAATTGTGAATAACTAAACTGACTTTGACGATTGGCGCACGGTATTTTGTTGTTCCCGTCCGCGCCGCGCGTTCCTGCCTCGCCAGCGGCAATCAAACCGGCGTCGTAGCACCGTGTGATGTCTGTTGCGGTTGGTCTGAAGCCTTGAGCCGGCTCGGCTGCAGCTCGCCCGTGCCTTCGAGGACGCGGTAGGCGACCGAGCAGATATGCGAGTGGATACGTTTGAGGTCGCGCAGAATGTCCAGGTGCAGTGAGCTCGATTCGAGGCTCTCGACGCGGCCTTCACGCAGACGCGCAAGGTGACTTTCCGCGGCCGCCTGTTCGGTCGCGCGCAGCTGTGCTTTCTCGGTCACGAGCTTGCGGGCGAGCACGACATCCCCGGAGATGAAGACGCTGAAAGCCACCTTGAGGTTGTCGACCACCTCCTGATGGAATGCCTCGAGCTCCGCGGCGCCTTCCCTGGAGAACACGACCTGGCGCTTGATCTTCTTGGCGGCGAGCTCCATCAGGTTTTTGTCGATGATGTCGCCGACGTGCTCCAGGTTGATGGAGAAGGAGATGATTTCCATGGCGCGTGCGCCGTCGATTTCATTCAGGCTCTCGCGGGTGAGCTTGGTGACGTACAACTTCACTGCCTCATCGAGTTTGTCGACGGCGTCGTCCATCTGACAGATTTCCGCGACCAGCTTGCGATCGTCCGTCATGAGCGCGATCTGTGCCCGGCGCAACATCGTCTCGACGATGTCTCCGATGTGGAGTGTTTCCCGGGCAGCGCATGCGAGGGCAACAGACGGTGTTGCGAGCGCTGACTCATCGAGGTACAGCGGAGTCGAAGGATCGTTGGGCTTCGGGCGATCCGGCAGGAAGCGGGTCAGGAGCGCTGCGAGCCCGTTCAGGGGCAGGATGAACACCACTGCCAGCGCGAGGTTGAATGCGGTGTGGAAGTCTGCTGCCATGTGCGAGGGGTTGGGCTCGAGACGCATGAAGGCGGCTGCGATGGGGTTCAGGAAGGGCAGCACGAGCGCGCAGCCGAGCAACCGGTTCAACAGGTTTCCCAGGGGCAGGCGCCGGCTGGCCGGATTTTCACTCTGGCTGCCTTCAATGAGCGGGTTGATGGCGCTGCCGAGGTTGGCGCCGAGGATCAGTGCCAATGCGGCCACCGGCGTAATGAAATTCGAGAACGACAGTGACATGACGAGCAACACGACGGTCACGCTGGAATGGGCGGCCCAGGTCAACGCAGCCGCGATCAACAGACACAGCAGCGGCTCGTCGGTCATCGATTGGAGGAGGGCGTGAACCGCGGGTGCGTTTTCGGCCGGCGCCAGCGTATCCAGAAGAATGTGAAGCGAGAGCACCATCAGTCCTACACCGATGGCAACGCGCCCGAGGTCACGTGTCCGTGTCGTCCCGCCTCGCTTGAATGCAGTGACGCCAACGAGGAACAACAGCGGCGCGACCGCCGACACATTGAACGACAGCACCTGGACGATGAGCGTGGTGCCGACATTCGCGCCCAGCATGATGGCGAGCGCGGGAACCAGGTCGACGCTCCCGCCTGTAACAAACGACGCCGTCATGAGCCCCGTCGCCGTACTGCTCTGGAGCAGCGCGGTCACAAAAATTCCAGCCAGAAACGCCAGAAACCGGTTGCGCAGCGCCAGGCCCAGAAAGCGCCGCAGATCAGACCCGAAGGCACGCACGATCCCGCTGCGGACCATGTGCAGGCCCCACAGCAGCAGCGCCACTCCACCCATCAGGTCTAATAGGATCATGCCGCCTGAGAGTGAGTCCTCCCCACGCGCTGTGCAAGTGCAGGATTCTCACAGATCAGGAAATACGCCAACACCACCACAACGTTGGGAATCCACGAGGTGTAGGCGAGCCATACAGACATCTGCGGATAGCCTGGATATCCCAACATGAAGCCGATGGGAATCTGCAACCGAAGCGTTACGGCCCCGAAAGTCATCGCGTAGCTGAGCGACATCAGCAACCGGTGCAACTGCAGCCTGCGCCGCATGGCTGCGAACATCCCGCCCAGTGATGCAGCTACCCACAGCACTGCCAGGATGCCAAAACCCCAGCTTGCCACCGGCCCGCCCGAAGCGTGCAGGGCGGTCGCGAACCCGGCGATTCCAGCGATCACACAACTGGCCACATAGATGCGCCCCATATAACGGTGCAGACGCGGTGCCCGATTCCGTACGGATTTCATGAACTGGAACGGCCCCAGCGCAAGCGCCAGGGGCGCGATGAGCATGTGCGTGAGCGCCCGCAGGGGAAATCCGGTGACCACGCCCCGGATTCCGGTATCAATGAATGGCCAGAGGCCGTTGAAAACCGCGAAGAACCGCTCGGACCAGGCCGCGACGGCTACCGCCGTCACCAGCATGAAGCCAAATCCCAACCGGGCCACGATTGTTTGCATGACTGCGCTCCACGGGTTAATCTGAACAGTGTTTAGATAGTGTACGGGTGTGATTTGAACAGTGTCAAGATTAAATCTTCTCGCGCGCCGAAGAAGGCGAAGCGGGCGGCGTATCACCATGGCGACCTGCGCCAGAAACTGCTGGATGTGACCGAGGAAATCATCCTGGAAAACGGGGTCGACGGCTTTACCCTGCGCGAGGCGGCTCGGCGCGCGGGCGTTTCCCCGGCGGCGCCGGCGCACCACTTCAAGGACGCTCGCGGACTTCTCACCGCGGTGGCGCTGTTGGGATTCCGGGAGTTCGGTGCAGCCCTCCGGAACGCTGATGAGGCCGGTGGCTCCGATCCCGAGCGCCGGTTGCACGAGCAGGGTCTGGCCTACGTGCGCTTCGCGCTCGAGCATCCGGCGCGATTTCAACTCATGTTCCGCGAAGAGAAGCTCGATGCCATGAACGAGGAATTCGCCGCGGCGGCCAAACAGTCCTACGAGGTGCTCGAGGGGGCGGTGCGCGCCGCCACCGGCACGCCGCCGGCGCAACCGTTGTCAGAAAGCGGTTATGGCTTCCTGCTGGCGAACTGGTCGGTCGTCCATGGCTTCGCGCATCTCGCCCTGGGCTGCCAGCTGCGCGACGCGCAGGGTAATCCGCTAGCGATCGACATACTCACGCAAACACTTCTGCCTGCAGTGCTGCAGCATCTGAAGGGCGAAAAAAAACCCCGCTGATGCGGGGTTCTTTTGTCGCTTGCTCGTGCGAGGGAGCTTTTTTTGTTTTTGTCCGTCGTTACTTTTTTTATCCGTACCCGGTATCTGGGGCGATTTCCTTCCGCCGAACGCCTCAGACCCGTGTCTTCTTTTTTTGAAAATCCCGTTTCGTTGTTCTCGTGATCAGGTAGTTGCAACCCACATGCCAGCGGCTGCCACACCCGCCCCGATATAACATGTTGCGGCGCGAGCGCGCGGCAAATGTGACGCACTCCACGAAATGGACCCGCTTTGGGCCCCGTTTGGCCGGCACGAGGTCGAGTAGCCGCCACGCCAGGACACAGCGCAGCACGCGAGTGTCAAAAGCGTCGACACATTCGGCGTCCAAGCGCGTGAACCAGTCGCGCTACCGCTTCCCAACCTCTTGAAAATCCAGTCAATGCGGCCCCCCGTGCCTGCGTAAACAGCTTCGACAGGGTACTCTGTGACGCCATGAACAAAGGCGCTGACATTCTGGTGGCCGCCCTCGAAAACGAGGGTGTGGAGCGGATTTTCGGAATTCCGGGCGAAGAAAATCTCGACGTCGTCGAGTCGATCCGCAGGTCGTCGATCCAGCTCGTGCTCACTCGGCACGAGCAGGCGGCCGCTTTCATGGCGGCGACCTATGGACGACTGACCGGCAAGCCGGGTGCCTGTATAACGACTTTGGGACCCGGCGCATTGAACCTGACCACAGGAGCTGCCTACGCGCTCCTCGGCGCCATGCCGATGGTGATGATTACCGGTCAGAAGGGCGTGTTGTCCTCACGCCAGGCCCGGTTTCAGATCGTCGATGTGGTGGCTGCCATGCGGCCACTGACCAAGCAGTCGCGGCAGATTGTCTCACCCAACACCATTCCGACATTGGTGCGTGAGGCATTCCGGGTGGCGGAGGAGGAGAGGCCGGGACCGGTTCACCTGGAACTGCCCGAGGACATCGCGGGTGAGGAATGCGAACCCGTTGCGATGGTTCCACCTCATTCTCTCGAGCTTCCCGTTGCCAACGCGGACAGTATCGCTCGCGCCTCCCAACTCATTATCAACGCCAGGGCGCCGCTCCTGATGCTCGGCGCGGCCGCCTCCCGGCCCCGCTCAACGTCGGATCTGGCGCAGTTCGTGTTGAGAACGAAGATCCCGTATTTCACCACTCAGATGGGCAAGGGCACGGTCCCCGGCGGCACCGAGCTTTATATCGGAACCGCGGCCCTCTCCGAACGGGACTACGTGCACGATGCCATCGAACGGGCCGACCTCATTGTCACGATCGGCCACGACACGATTGAGAAGCCACCCTTCATCATGGGCAAAGGTGGCCCAAAGGTGGTGCACGTCGGCTACCAGCCCGCGACCGTCGAACAGGTTTATTTTCCGCAGGCGGAAGTGATTGGTGATATCGGCCCCTCACTGCGCCTCCTCGCGGATCACGTCGCGGGGAAGATTCCCAACGCCCAGGCGCTGCTGCCGTTGCGGGAGCAGATCCTCGGCCACATCACCGACCGCGCCACCGAAGATCGCTTCACGCCGCAGCGGATCGTGCACGATGTTCGCAAAGTCATGCCGGAGGACGGCATCGTTGCGCTCGACAACGGCATGTACAAGATCTGGTTCGCGCGCAATTACCGCACGCGGATGGCCAACACGCTTCTGTTGGACAACGCCCTGGCGACGATGGGCGCGGGATTGCCGTCCGCCATGGTGGCCGCGATGTTATATCCAAAGCGTCGCGTCATGGCTGTGTGCGGCGACGGTGGTTTCATGATGAACAGCCAGGAGCTGGAGACGGCCATCCGCCTGAAACTGAACCTGGTGGTGCTCATTCTCGAGGACGGCGCCTACGGGATGATCCGTTGGAAACAGGCCGTTGATCGCTTCGCCGATTTCGGCATGACTTTCGGCAATCCGGACTTTGTTCAGTACGCCGCGGCCTATGGTGCCCGGGGGACGCGCGTCACCGAAATCAGCAAGTTGGTTCCCGCCCTGGAGAATGCCTTCTCCACGGGCGGTGTGCATCTGGTCACCGTTCCGATCGACTACTCCGAGAACGAGCGCGTGCTGGTGCGCGAGCTGCAGGAGCGCTTCAAGCCAACAGCGTAATATTCATGTTCAGCTCCTGGACGGACCCGGGAGCGACTGAAAACGCACCGAGCTTATCTTTGAAGTCGCCCGTGAATCCGCTGGCATCGGCGATTCCGCGCCACGGCTCGATACAAATAAATGGCGCGTCCTTCGGCTTCGTCCAGATGCCCAGGTAAGTAGCATCGGGATAGTCCACGCGTAGTCGCGGACCGGTATCCGCGCCGTAAGTAACCGAGTGGCTGCGCAACTCGTCGAAAATCACGACGTCGTCTTTAAACAGGGAGTCATCGAGCTTCAGGCGCCGATCCACCAGGGGTGTTGGATGCTTCGCGGGCGCCAGCAGTCCCTGACTGTCGAGCCGGCGGATGGTCGCGCCTTCGCCGTTGGCGAACTCAATAAAGTGCGCTGCCCGCGGCTGCCCGTAGGGCAGGGGCCACCGGAACCCCGGGTGATACCCCACGCTGGCTGTCAGAGTGTCCTGGCCGATATTGCGGACCGAGCTCTTGATCGCCAGGGTCGCGCCGCTGAGTGCGAAACTGACATCCAACTGAAACTGAAATGGATACACCTGCAGGGTAGACTCGTCCGCGCTCAACCGGAACGTGGCCTCGGCCGCCGTCGCGGACACGAGCTGAAAGGGTTTGTTGCGCGCGAATCCGTGCCGGGGCAGTTTGTATGTGCCCGAGCCGACTCGAAACGCGCCGCCGGCGAGCTCGCCGATGATGGGAAAGAGGATCGGTGCGCGTCCCGCCCAGACGGCAGGGTCGCCGTCCCATAGCAGGTCGTTTCCCTTGCTGTCACGCAGAACCGACAGTTGCGCTCCGAACGGGTTGATGGCCGCGCTGAGCTGCGTCGATTGCAAGCCTATCCAGTCTTTTTGAGCTTCGGGCATGAGTTTCTCGATGACAATTTGAATCCGCGCACAGCAAGGCTGAGCCCGTAAACGTTAACTTATTACCGTGCTGAAACCTACCGAGGCCCGGGTCCCCAAGCCCGGCGCCGTGCTCCATCTGTATCGCGATCTCTGGCGGCTGCTGCGCGGCGAACGGCATATCTTCGTGTCCGCGGTGCTGCTGCTCGTGGCTGCGCAAGCGGTTCTCCTCGCCGTGCCGGTCATTTCCGGCCGCGCACTGAATGCGCTGCAGCTGCACGGCCGGGACGGTCTGCGCGAAGCGGGACTCTGGCTGTCCACGGTGTTGCTGGTGGCCCTGTCGAGTTGGGCCTTGCACGGTCCGGCCCGTATCCTCGAGAGACGCGCTGCGCTGACAGTGCGCCGCCGGATGTCCGCGGCGCTGATGGAACGGCTGTTTTCGCTACCGTTGGCATGGCACTCGGAAAATCACTCCGGCGCCACGGCTCACCGCATACAACAGAGCACGCTCGCCCTGTCAGGGTTCGCGCAGAGTCAGTTCATTTATCTCAACAGTGCGGTGCGCCTCATCGGACCGTTGATTGCCCTGTGGTGGCTGGATCCGGTCATTGGTTACGCGGCGCTCGGCGGATTCGCCGTGATCACCGTATCGGTCGTGGGCTTCGACCGCGCCATGCTGCGTCTCGCAAACGAAGAGAACCATGCGGAGCGGCGCTATACGGCCACGCTGGTCGACACTCTCGGCAATGCGAACACTGTTTATGCACTCCGTCAGGCAAAGGCCGTCGCCGCTCGTCTCGAGCGCCGCTTGCTGGCTGTGTTCGAGCCGCTGCGTCGTTCGATCGTGCTGAATGAAGCGAAGTGGTTCACGGTCGATATTTCGAGCCGGGTGTTGAGCAGCCTGCTGGTGGGGCTGTTTGCCTGGCTCGCGACTCGGCCTTCGGCTGATGGTCACGCCGCCGCCACATTGTTGTTGGGAAGCGTGTACATGGTCTGGGAGTATGCCCAGCAGTCGAGCAACGTCATTTGCTCCATTGCCTCGCACTTCCAGACATTTGCGCGCCAGAACGCGGACTATTCGAGTGCTGCCGCCATCACGGACCTGGCGCCGGCGGCGGTTCCCGCCACGAAACACTCCGCGGGCTGGGAAAGCCTCGCTGTTCGCGATCTGAGCTTCATTCACGCGGGGCATCGCGGCGAGCAGCTGGCTCTGGAAAAGGTGGCGTTGTCTCTCCAGCGTGGCAAGCGTTATGCGTTGATCGGCGGCAGCGGCTCGGGCAAAAGTACGTTGCTGCGTGTACTGGCCGGTCTGTACAGCGCGGAGCGTGTCAGCCTCGCGATAGACGGAGGCGCGATCTGCGTCGCCCCCGCGACAGCCGCCGCCTTCCTGAGAGCCAACGCAACCCTGATACCGCAGGACGCCGAGCTCTATGAAGGCACGCTCGCGGAAAACCTGTCCTTGTGCGAGTCGGTGACCGGCCCGCCGAGCCCGGCTGAATTCGGGCCCGCGCTCGCGACCGCCTGTGCCACTGATTTCATTGAGCCCAGCGGTGCCGGCCTGGAGGCGCCATTGAGCGAGCGCGCCGCGAACTGGTCCGGCGGTCAACGAGCCCGTGTCGCCCTGGCGCGTGGCGTACTCGCCGCAGCGGGGAGTGGCCTCGTGCTCCTCGACGAGCCGACCGCGAGTCTCGACCCCGCAACTGAAGCGCGCGTTTACGCGAATCTCTTTGAAATGCTCAAAGACGCCTGCGTGATTTCCTCCGTCCATCGCCTGCATCTGCTCGAAAACTTCGACGAGGTGCTGGTCATGCAGTCAGGGCGGCTGGTTGCCCAGGGCACGGTCGCGGAGCTGGCCCTGAACTGCCGGGAGTTCCAACGCCTCACTTTCACTGGCGAGGTTCGAGCCTCCAGCGCGGCTGCCTGACGCTCTGGTATCATTACCGGCTCCCTGACCCACTCGCTCAGTCAGAGCCTGGAACATGCTTCAGAGCATTCGAGACAAGCTGGAAAGCCAGAAATGGCTCACTTACGTCGTGCTGGGACTCCTGGCGCTGATTTTTGCCGCCTGGGGCGCCTACGGCCTCGTCAATTTCAATGCCGGCGGCACCACCTATGCCGCGGAGGCGGGCGGTCAGAAGATCCCCGTCGAGCAGGCCCGCAACGCCTGGCTCAACCAGCAGACCCAGTACCAGCAGCAGCTCGGCCGGGAGATTCCGCCCGACATGAAGGCGCGGATGCAGGATCAGCTGCTGGAGCAGATGATCCGCCAGTCCCTGCTCACCGAGCGCTCCAAGGAGCTCGGCTACCGGGTCAGCGATGCCGAGATCATGAAGGCCGTCCGCGAAGAGCCGGCATTCCAGATCGAAGGACAGTACTCGGCGGAAGTCGCGAAAGAGAAGCTGATGCTGGCGGGCATGTCCCTGTCCGCCTACGAATCGGACCTGCGCGACCGTGGAGTGCAGCAACAGTTGATGAATGGAATCGTCCTTTCCGACTTCCAGACACCAGCCGAGATCCAACGTACCCGCGCGCTTCAGAACGAGCAGCGCGAAGTTCGCTATGCGGTTGTTTCGCCAGACAAGTACAGCGCGGCCATCCAGGTGGACGATGCGGCGGTGGATGCCTACTACAAGGCGCATCTCGCTCAGTACATGGCGCCGGAGTCCGTGAAGCTGCAGTACGCCGAGTTGCGTCTCGACCAGTTGGCCGCGCAGGTCAAGGTCAGCGAGGACGATATCAAAGCGGCCTACGACAAGAACAAGGATCGCTACAACGAGCCCGAGAAGCGGCACGCCCGGCACATTCTGATTACCGTCGGCAAGGACGATGCGGCCGCGAAGAAACAGGCCGAGGCTGTGCTGGCCCAGGCGAAGGCCGGTAAGGATTTCGGGGCGCTCGCGAAACAGTATTCGCAGGATCCGCAGTCGGCCGAGAAGGGCGGTGAGCTCGATTGGGCCGACCGGCAGACGTTCGACAAGTCGTTCGCCGACGCTCTGTTCAGCATGAACGTGGGCGAGATCACCGGTCCGGTGAAAACCTCCTACGGCTACCACGTCATCAAGCTCGATGAAATTCAGGCCGGCAAGACCAAACCGCTCGAGACCGTCCGTTCCGAGTTGGAAGCGGACCTGAAGCGCAATGCGGCCTCCGACAAGTTCGGCGATCTGCAGGAGAAGATCCAACAGCGCCTGGAGACCGCCGGCGGCGATCTCAACCTGGTGGCGAAGGAATTCAACCTGGTCACGGGCGAAGTGTCACCTTTTCAGCGTGGCGCAGGTGGCCCGCCCTTGGGAACAGCTCAACCAGTACAGGACATTGTGTTTGGCGACTCCGCACTGCAACCTGGGCACATTGGTGGACCCGCGATGGTGGGAGAGGACCGGCTCGTGCTCGTGAAGGCGACGGATCACAAGGCGCCGAGCCCCCGGCCGCTGGCGGAAGTGAAGGACGGCATCGTGGCCGCGATCAAGAAGGACCGGGGCACGGAGGCTGCATTGAAGGCGGCCCAGGATGCCCAGGCCAAACTCGCGGCCGGCACTTCGTTTGATGACGTCGCGAAACAACTCGCCGTCACTGTCGAGCCGGCTCGTTTCATCGGCCGCGCGGACCCGACGGTTCCCGCCGAGCTGCGTGAATTTGTATTCAAAGCGCCGAAGCCGCTCGACAGCAAGCCGATCTACAAAGCGCTGTCCATGCAGACGGGCGGGGCGGCTGTGGTTGCGTTGACCCGGTTGCGCACCGAAGCGCCGGCCGCTGACCAGGACAAGGCGGCAGATCAGATCAAGCAGCAGGCCCTGACAGCCCGGCAGGATGCCATGCAGCATGGTCAGGGGGATGCGCGCGCGTACATCGAGCAGATGCGCCAGTCCGCCGTCGTCCGCAAGAACCCGAAAGCGTTCGAGTAGTCTGGGAGCGGCCGCGAGCTCATGGCCGCACACCAGGTTCGCCCTGTTTCCGCCACGCCCATTCTGGTGGCGATGGTCATCGGCGCCATCGTCGGCTGGTTCATAGGCCCCGAAGCGAAGATCCTCGGCTTCTTCGACTTCCTCGGCACCGCCTTCATCAACCTGTTGAAGATGGTGGTGGTACCGCTCATTTCGGCATCCATCATCACCGGCGTGGCGAGCGTCGGTTCGGGTCGCGATCTCGGCCGGCTGGGCATCAAGACGCTGGCGTTCTACGTTTTCACGACGTTGCTGTCGGTGGTAATAGCGCTTGCGCTCGTCGACATCATCAAACCGGGAATCGTGAACGGTGTCCCGGCGCGCGAGCTGCTCGCGCTCGAGGCGTCATCGGACATCGTCAACTCGAGTGTGCAGCAGAAAGCGTCGGTAACGGTTACGGACACTCTGCTCGGCATCATTCCAACGAACATCATTCAGGCTGCCGGCACCAACAACCTGCTGGGTGTGATGTTCTTCAGCGTGCTGTTCGGATTCTTCCTGGCGCGCATCGAGCTGCCGTACCGCCAGACGGTGTTGGACCTGGCGCAGGGCATCTTCCGCATCATGATGCGCATGACCATTTTCATCATGAGCCTCGCGCCGCTGGGGATTTTCGGTTTGACCGCCAAAGTGGTCGCGAAGTCGGGCATTCATGCGGCGGGTCCGATCCTGACCTTCGGTGCCTGCGTCGTCGGCGGGATCCTCATCTACGCGTTGGTCGCGTTACCCGTGCTGCTTCGCATGGCGGGCATCCGCAATCCGTATAGTCTGTTCTCCGCGATGAGTCCCGCGTTGCTGACCGCGTTTTCGACCGCCTCATCGGCGGCTGCATTGCCGCTCAGCCTCGAATCGCTGGAAAAACGCGCAAATGTATCTGAACGTATCGCAAGTTTTGTGATGCCGCTGGGTACATCCATCAATCATGCCGGCAGCGCGCTTTATGAATGCGCGGGGGCCATGTTCATCGCACAGGCCTATGGGCTGCATCTGTCGTTCGGTCAACAGTTTACGGTGGTCATCCTGGCGCTGCTGACCTCGATGGGAATCGCGTCGATCCCAGCCGCGTCCCTCGTTGCCATTGCCGTCATCCTGTCCGCGGTTGGTTTGCCACCCGAGGGCATCGGCGCGCTGCTCGTGCTCGACCGGCTGTTGGATATGGCGCGAACCGCAATCAACGTGTTTGCCGATGCCGCATGCACCGTGATCGTTGCCCGGTTGGAAGGTGAGAAGGACGTGCTAAAGTGGCAGGAGTCGAGCGACCGGCAGTTGTCATAATTTGAGTGGCAAAATCGCCGGAGCGGCTCGCGGCAGCACAAGGGACGCTCACGGTAATGTTACTCAGAATTGGAATCGCGGCGACAACACTCATGCTGGTCGCCTGTGGCGGCGGCTCGGGCAACAGCAACAGCAACAGCAACAACAACAACAACGACAACCCGCCGCAAGCCACGGCACAGGATCTGGCGAACGCCAAGGCGGCTGCCGTGGTGGGCCGCTACGATCTGACGAATCATATGATGACGCTCGCCTGGTCTGATGCGTTTGCCGCCGGCACCAGCTTTCAGATCGAGCAGCAGCAGTCCGACGGTTCCTGGAGCAAAATCGACTCGGTGCCGGGCCCCGGCGGATCGGCAACGGCGCTGACCTGGACCCGCGCCGTCAATGCAACGAGCACCTTGCGCATCGAAGCAGTCCTGGGCGGCTACAACGTGCCGTTGCAGACAGCGGGCGGACAGCAGAACGTTGTCGTAACGCCTCCCGGTACGCCGCCGACGCTGGTGTTCGGCGCGACCCAGCCGATTTCGGTTCAAACCGGCCTGTCACTCGCCAATGCCGGAACGTACACGACCGTCTCGTATTCGGTTGATGGCAACTCGATCGGCTCGACCACAATCGGACCTGACTACCGGGTTACGCTGGATCCCACCGGGCTGGTGGCAGGCGCTCACCAGATACAGGCGCAGCTCGCGCTCAACGCAGATGTCAGTCTGACCCTGGAGCAACAGGTCATGCTGGCGAGTCCGGAGTTGGGCATCGGTTTCTTCGTCGACCCCGGCACCCTCCAGGGGATTGATCCGGCTCATATCACCGGATCGCTGCTGATCATCGCGCAAGCCAGCTCGGATTTTGGCGTCACTTCGGTTTCGGCCGCCATTGACGGCAAGCCGATCGGTTCACTGAGTGCGCCCAATTTCTGTAATCGCGGCTGCCAGCTGGCGACCGGGGGGGAACCCAAGCCGAGCGATCTGAATTCGTATTCGTTTGCATTTGACACGATCGCGTTGGGATCCGGATTACATGTGCTGAGCGTAAGCGCGACCGATGGTCGGGGCGCGTCAGGGGAAGTACTCCACCAATATACTTTCAACAATCCACCCGTGCTGACGCTGTCGGCACCGTTCGATGGCGCGCTGGTCAATGGGAGCCTCACCGTCTCGGGCACGGCAACCTCGGACAAGCCGGGCGCGATCACCACGGTCGCCACGATCAACGGTACGCAGATTCTGAGCTCGCTCACGTCGCCGTTCTCAACCAACTACAGTCTCAACGGACTCGCCGCTGGAGATTACACGGTGGTTGTGACGACTACCGATGGAAGCGGAGCCACCGACCAGAAACAAGTATCAATTACGGTCACTTCAGCGCCGGCACTGGTATACGCGCCTGTGATCGTGCTCGGGACCTATGGAAAGGTCCTGGCAGCCGAGGGCCCGAATTTTGTATATCGGAGAGTTCGTGACATCGCCCGCTCGCACTCCGGAACCAGCGACGTGGCGCTCCCTCATACGCCCGCGTACACCATGGGGCAGAGCTTCCTGAGTAACGGTAAGCTCTTCGTTACCGCTAGCAGCGGCTCCGGCGACCCTACGCGAGTGTATATGGTGGCGGCGGCTGACGGAACGCTCACCAACCTCTCCGATGCGGCAGGCACCGGAACTGGTGATGCTCTGGTCGCCGTGCATGGATCCATTGTGGCCTTCAGCAACGGTGCCGATTATTCCGTGATCAACGGCGGCAATTCCTACACGCTCTACAATGTCGACACCGCTGCAAAGTTCACTGTACCAACACCGGTCGGAGCGACTTCCATCACGCCCAGTGGCGACTTCTATACTACATCCTCGGGGAACGTTGTCTTCTTCTATCCGGCGATCACCAGCGCATCGCCGACAACGGATATGTTCCGTTGGGATCAAACGACTGGCCAGTCCACGCATGTGACTAACGGCGGCGGCACATTTCAGCTCGACGTCCAGACAGACGGTAAACGCGCAGCTTGGTCATCGGCGCCACCGGCGGCCGTGCCATTCAACTCCATCCCCGCCGACCTGGTCAGTCTCGATATTGCGTCGAACACTGCGATCACCGTTTCCAACATCGCCGATATTCCTTTCCAGATTCCCTATATGCGGGATGGACTTCTGGTTTGGAAAGACAGCGCCGCCAGCGGTGGCGGAATTAAAGTATCCGACGGTGCGAACACGACGACTTTGACGGCACGACTGTCGTCCGTATTGTTCGGCACCAGCGGCGGATATGTCTTATATGAAGATCAGGGAGCGCTCTACGTCTGGAGCGCCGCGGGCGGTTCGAAGCTCATCTTCGATGCGGTCCCTGGGATGGCAATGATCTCGCAAAAGACGGTGTACTTCACCAACGGTCTCCAGGCCGCCTTGTACCAGGTTACTCTGCAATGATCTGCCTGTAGTGTGTGACCTCCAGTCGGAGGTTTGAACCATGCGGCGCAGAGACCTTGCCTTGACCGTCCTGGCCTCCGGGAGCGCGGTGGCGCTGCTCCCGCAGGAGACGAGGGCCGCAATCACACCAGAAGAGCGCGGCGCTGGTGTAGTGCCGACGGATTTATCCCATCCGCCATTGGATGCACGGCGTTACGGCGTGGTGGCTGATGGCACGGCGGACGATACAGCAGCATGGCGGCGGGCCATTCTGGTCGCACAGCAGGCCACCCTGAGTGGCGCCAGCGGCGCGACGGTCGATGCCACGAAAATAACCGGGATCACGATGGTCGGTGCGACAATCGTGTTGCCAAATCGCGTACGCATCAGGGGTCCAAACGCATCTGGATTGGTGTTCACCGCGACTTCAACCCATCCAGGCCCGTTCATGTTCCATGCATTGAACGGGGCAATCTTCGTGGCATCGATCTCCGGTACCACGCTGACGGTTACATCGGTTTCACATGGTGTTCTCGCGGCCGGTCAGGCTCTCATCGGACCGGGTATTACCCCCGGAAATGTCATCACCGCGCTGGGTACGGGTACCGGAGGACCCGGAACCTACAGGCTGAAGCTCTCCCAATCGATGCCCAGTGCCCCCCTCAGCAGCAGCATTGCGATGTTCGATTCCCTTCTGGAGGATCTGTTCATCGATTGCGCGGATGTTGCGGATTTGTCCGCTATTCGCGCCTCAGCGTGGCAGGAGAATTCCGGACTGCGCAACGTGGGAGTGAAGCGATTCCGTGTGTTTGGTGTGAAGCTGGATACGGGAGCGGGCGGTGCGGCGACCCTGGAATTGCACCAGTGCCAGTTGTTTCCATCGGCACAGGTTGCGGCGCTCGCCTGTATCCGGGTTGATCAGATCTCCTCGGTCGGTGCCTTCCTGCTGCACGTGCGGGACTCGACGCTTGCCGGCTCCGACACGATGCCGGTCGCGAGCGGGATCGACCTGGCGAATGATTCACTGCTGTGCGAGAACTGCCATTTCGAAGGTTGTGTGGATGCAGTGCGGACGGGCAGCGGTGCCGGCGGCGGACTGGGCTCGATCGTGATCGAGAACATCACCGGCTATGCCGGAATGACCAACATGTTGCATCTGGGGAGCCGCTTCGCGGGCAGCGTCAACATGCTCGGCTGCAAGCGCAACGGCGCCAGGAACCTCATCCAGAACGAGGCAAGCGGTGAAACGCTGGTCACGGACCTCGCCCAGTATGTCTATCCCCATGTAGCTACGCAAAACTCAGTCAAAGCCTGGTGTTCGTTCGATGGCACAATGGCAAAACCGGCACCCGCTCCCGGATCATTCAACGTCGCCGCCATCACCAGGAACGGTACGGGCGACTATACCGTGCACTTTGCCAGCGCGATGTTCAGTGCCGGTTACGCTGTCTGCGTGAGCAACAACGGCAACACTACCGACCCGATCTGGGCGTCGGTAGTTGAAACCAATGTTGGAAATACACGATTCACGATCCGGCGCGGCGGAGCATCATTGGGCGCGACGTTCGACGTGAGCAAGATCACCGTTATGGTTGCCGGCCTCGGTGGCTACACCTAGATCAGCCTTCCGCTTCCTGCGGGAAGCTCATCCCGACTGTGCTGAATCCACCATCCACATAAAGGATCTCGCCGGTGATTCCCGCGGCGAGGTCCGAGCACAGGAAGGCCGCTGCGTTACCGACGTTCTCCGGCGTCACATTCCGGCGCAGGGGCGCGATCTCGGCAACCTGATTCAACATCTTGCGAAAGCCCGCGATGCCCGCCGCGGCGAGTGTCTTGATCGGGCCCGCCGAAATGCCATTCACGCGGGTTCCTTCAGGTCCCAGATCGGCCGCCAGGAAGCGCACGTTCGCCTCGAGGCTGGCCTTCGCGAGGCCCATGACGTTGTAGCTGGGGATGGAACGCACAGCCCCGAGATAGGAAAGGGTCAGGAGGGCGCCATTACGACCGGCCATCAGCGGGCGAGCGCCGCGTGCCAGGGCGGTGAGGCTGTAACTGGATACATCGTGCGCAATCCGAAAGGCTTCGCGACTGGTATTCGCAGTGAAGCTGCCAGCAATCGCTTCCCGCGGAGCGAACGCAACCGCGTGGATGACGATATCGAGCTGACCCCATTCGCGCTTCAGCAGGTCAAAAGCAGAGTCGATCTGCCCATCGACGGTGACGTCCAGGGGCATCGTGAGCTTCGAACCGATGGAGTGGGCGAGGGGCTCTACGCGCTCCTTCATCTTGTCGTTCACGTAAGAGAAGGCCAGCTCGGCCCCCTCGCGATGCATTGCTTGCGCAATGCCCCACGCAATTGAACGATCAGTCGCCACGCCTACGATAAAGGCGCGCTTGCCAGCGAGAAATCCCATTGTTAAAGGCCTCCAGCCCGCGGATCGGGCAGTGGAGGCGCAGTTTAACAATGAAGGGCGGCGGGAGGGATTCTTACTGGTTGCCTTTGAGTGCCCGCACCTGCTCCTGCAGGTCCTTGATCTGGGCCTGCTGCTCCTGCATGGCTTTGGTCAGCAAGGCGACCATGTGGTCGTACTGCACGCCCGTGAGCTCACCACTTGCGTAGGTCGACAACCGTTTGTCCACTTTCTCGACGTCCTCCGCCACGAAGCCGATTTCAGCATTGCCGCTCGTCTTGCTGACATAGGAGACGGGGTTCAGCTTCATCACTTCCGTGAGACTGGGGCGCAGATGGCTGATATTGCCTTTGTACTTGCGCAGAGATGTGCACGCGGAAATCAGATAGAGCCCGTTCCAGGTGGAGCCGTTCAGGCAGGCAGTGTTGCTGGTGGAAGCAGCCAGCGTATTGAGCGCTACCGGTCCGTTATAGAAACCGAAAAAGGTGCCCGTGGTTGTCGAGAGATTCAATCCTCCGGAGGGCGTGGCCTGCAGGTACGCAACCTGATGTACTCCATTGGTGTCTATTCCTACCAATCCGAGCTCCTGTGAATAAGAGTTGGGAGTGGCGTTCACCGCGCCCAGCGAGATCCCGGAGCCGTTCGCGATGATGGCTCCGTCATCTGTCGTATAGCCCGCCTTCCAACGGCCTCCGCCCGGGGCCGCGACGATTCTCGCGCCCCAGGCGCTCTTCGGCTGGGCATCGAAATGCCCGAGTATCGCCAGGCCATTCACCTGCGTGTCCGGGTTTTCGACGTCCACATCGGTTTCCTGGCCATACATGACGATGCCTGTAAGGGCACCCTGATCGTTGCGATCCGTCACCTGCGGGTTGATGCCCCAGCAAAGGGTTGAGCTCTCATTGCAGCGAGCCGTGAAATAGCCCGCGACTGCAGCCGTTGCGGTGGAGTAATTATCTGCGAAGCCGTCGACGGCATTCGATTGAAACAGGCTCGCCGTGGATGGCACTTTGACAATGGCCGTCAGAGCATCGGCGAGCTTGTTGTTGGGACCCCAGATCTGCGATGGCGTGGTGCCACCCAGGAGGAACTGATTGGGTTGACTGAACTGAGTGTTGTTGAATACGCCGGCTTCGCTGCTGTTGACCCCCACGGTCGTCGTGAGCGCCTGGCCAAAAGCGGAAGAACTGAGTAGCAACGCGCCGGTGACGGCAGATGTCCTGAGAATCCCCGAAATCGAATGAGACATGGTCCTTCTCCCTGTGTGAACAAACACAGGGAGAAGACTGCTCAGCACTGCGAAATATCTCAGCCCCGGCGGCTGGCCATCCGGATCGTCAGCTTCTGACCCGGTGAGATGCCGTTGCGCGAGCCGATGCCGTTCCAGGACATGATTTCCTTCACCGAGCACTGGAACAGCTTGGCAATCTGCGTGAGCGTGTCGCCGGCACGAACTACGTAAGTGACCTTACGCGGGCCGGAGGCAGTCCGCCCGCCACCATCGCTGTTGGAAAGGCGCAGGCGCTGACCGGCGCGCAGCGGGTCGCCAGGCTGCATGCCATTCATCATGGCGAGCTTGTTTACGTCCATGCCGCTACGGCGCGCAATACTGTACATCGTGTCGCCACGATGGACCACATGCACGTGCGGGCGCTTGGACATGCGTGTCGTCGGGTTATCCACGCGTGCGGCCGCAAGCAACACTTTCGCGGGCAACGCGGCGGACGCTGATGGAACTCGCAGATCGGTTCCAACCGTCAGTGCGCCGGTAGGAAGATCATTCATCTCACGCACGACGGTTGGCGTCGTGTTGAAGCGCTTCGCAACCGAGGCGACCGAGTCGCCGCGGCCGACTGTGTATGTTTGAGAGTGCAGCCGCTGGTCTTCAGTCAGCTGCGCCACGTTCTGAGTGAACACCTGCGCGCCATCAACCGGCAGCAACAGGTAATGCGGGCCCTTCGGGTCGGTGGCCCAGCGGTGGAAGGCCGGGTTGAGCTCATAGAGCTCTTCATCGGTCACGCCCGCGATCTCGGCGGCCACTTTCAGTTCGATCTGGCCGCGGGTATCCACACGCGCGAAGTAGGGTTGGTTCGGAATCGGACTGATGGAGATGTCGTAGGTTTCCGGATCAGACACGAGGCGGCGCATCGCGAGCAGCTTCGGCACGTACGCCTGCGTTTCCTTCGGCAGCTTCAGGCTCCAGAAGTCGAGCGGCTTGCCCTTGGCGCGGTTGGCATCCAACGCGCGCTCAACCGCCATCTCGCCGCAGTTGTAGGCGGCGATGGCCAGCAGCCAGTCACCGTTGAATTCATCGTGCAGCGACTGCAGGTAGTCGAGCGCGGCGCGTGTCGATTCCACGACGTCGCGGCGGCCGTCATACCACCAGTCCTGCTTCAGGCCGTAGCGTGAGCCGGTGTCAGGTATGAACTGCCACAGTCCGGAGGCGCGGGCGCGCGAGTAGGCATACGGCTCGAAGGCACTTTCAACAACCGGCAGCAGCGCGATCTCGAGGGGCATGCCGCGCGCTTCGAGCTCGGTGACGATGTGATACATGTACAACTCGGCGCGGCCGAAGGCGCGCTCGAGATAATCCGGGTGCGAGGCAAACCACTTGAGTTGCTGATCGACGGCGAGGCGCTCTACGTCATCCAGCTTGAAGCCCGCGCGCATGCGGTCGAAAAGGTCGGCGTACTGCGCAGGTGTTAGCCCGCAACCTGTGTGGGCGCAGTGCTCAGCGTCGCATCGGCGGGCTCGGTGGCCTGGGCTGACGGAGGAGTTGGGGCTTGCGGGAGGGTGCTGCTCTGCTCTGCGGGCGGGATGAATTCCGTGGGGGTCGGAGCGGGGGCCTTCACCTGGCTCGGCGCGTGCGCGCATGCGGCCAGGGCCAGAGTAATGGCGGCCAAGACAGCGTTTTTTGTTACCAAGTTCCTTACCCTCTCACGGCGTGCTAATTTGACCCCGCCGAGGCAGGGGATATATCCAGGAACAGACGCTACTGTACTCGGGGCAATTAATTTAACCGGTAACTTCTCACTATTTCCAGCCTGAATTGTGCCAGTTCGCACTTCACGTATGACGGACCGCGATGCCGCCCTGACAGCCTGGTGGTCAGAATCACTGGGCCGTGCCCTGCTGGCCGCGGAATCCGAGCTGTTGGGCGAGGCGCTCGAGGACGTTTTTGGCTGGGAATTACTGCAAATCGGCGCATGGGGTGACACTAGGGAACTGCTCGCGGGAAGCCGGACCCGGCGTCAGACCATTGTCGCCGCGCCTGGGTTCCCAGGCGGAGCTGACATCATCGGTCGACCGTCGCAATTACCCGTCAGTAGCGACTCCGCGGATGCCGTACTTCTGCCTCACACGTTGGAGTTTGCCTCCGATCCGTACGCGATAGTTCGTGAAGTAGATCGCGTTCTGGTGGGTGAGGGACAGCTACTGGTTCTCGGTTTTCGCCCTTGGAGCTTGTGGGGAATGCGCGCTCGTGCCAGCCGTTCAGGTTTCCCACCGGGACTGCGGCGCGTGCTGCCGGAAAGGCGCGTGCGCGACTGGTTGGTGTTGCTCGGCTACGAAGTCGTGGCCTCGCGCAGTTACTTGTATTGCAGCCCGTGGAGCTCGGGACTTTCTCCGGGCGATGGCACTGGACGGATTCTCAATCGCGGCATCACGCATCCGCTGCCGGGCAGCGCCTACATGTTGAAGGCGCGCAAGCGCGTGTACACACTAACTCCAATAAGGCCGCGCTTCCGCGAGAAGCCCGCTGTGATCGGCGGCCTGGTCAAGCCGACCACGCGCTCTCAATCCTGATGGGATCCCGGCCGTAATCCGGTAGACTCGCGGCCCATGCGACAGATTGTCCTCGACACCGAGACCACGGGCCTCGAGCCTGATTTGGGCCACCGCATCATCGAAATCGGCTGCGTGGAGCTCGTGAACCGCCGGCCCACGGGACGTCACTTTCACAAGTACATCGACCCGGAACGGTTGATCGACGAGGGTGCCGCGTCCGTACACGGCATCACGCGCGAATTTCTACAGGGCAAGCCTAAATTTGCGGAAATCGTTGAAGAGCTGGTGCAGTTCATCGACGGCGCCGAGCTCGTTATTCACAACGCGGCGTTCGATACGGCGTTTCTTGACGCCGAGTTGCTGAGAATTCCAGGCGCGCAGCGGACAATTGCCAAGCTTTGCCGCGTGCTCGATACACTGGCGCTCGCGCGGTCCATGCATCCAGGGCAGCGCAACAATCTCGACGCACTGTGCAAGCGCTATAGCATCGATAACTCACGGCGCGAGCTGCACGGCGCGTTGCTCGACGCTCGGATTCTCGCAGACGTCTATCTTGCGATGACAGGAGGCCAGGCCGCGTTGGCACTGGCTGAATCCACAGCTGCCGCCGGCGGCGCTGAAATCTCGGTACGCACCATTGTACGTCCGGCCATACCGCTCGTAGTCATTGCGGCCGACGAAGCGGAGCTGGCCGCGCACGCCGCCATGCTCGCAGTGATCGCGAAGGCGAGTGGCGGCAAATGTTTATGGCCGGTGGCTAATGTCTAATCTGAAGATTCTCGTCACGGGCGCAGCCGGCTTCATCGGCTTTCACACGACGCAGAAGCTGTTGGCGCGGGGCTACGAAGTAGTCGGTCTCGACAACCTCAACAGCTACTACGATGTCACTTTGAAGGAAGCTCGGCTGTCGCTGCTGCGCCAGCACACCGAATTCCATTTTGAGCACATTGATCTTGCGGACCGTGAGCCGATGGCGAAGCTATTTGCAAAGGAGCGGTTTGCGCGTGTCGTGCACCTCGCGGCTCAAGCGGGTGTGCGTTATTCGTTGGAGGCGCCACATACCTACATTGACAGCAATGTCGTCGGCACGCTGAATGTACTGGAGGGTTGTCGGCACAACGGAGTCGAGCACCTCGTGTATGCATCGACGAGCTCTGTCTATGGCGCCAACACGAAGATGCCGTTTTCCGTTCACGACATCGCCGATCATCCCGTGTCGTTGTACGCGGCGACGAAGCGCGCGAACGAGTTGATGGCGCACACGTACTCGTGGTTGTTCAAGATACCGACCACGGGACTGAGATTCTTCACCGTGTATGGACCGTGGGGCCGTCCTGACATGGCGCTCTTCACCTTCACGCGGAACATCCTCGACGGAAAGCCCATCGATGTGTTCAACAACGGTCACCACAAGCGCGATTTCACTTATGTGGATGACATCGCCGAAGGTGTCGTACGCGCGAGCGAGCGCATCGCCCAGCCCGATCCCAACTGGAACAGCAACTCACCCGATCCGTCCTCGAGCAGCGCGCCCTTTCGGGTGTACAACATCGGCAACAACGAGCCGGTGCAGCTGATGCGCTACATTGAAGTCATCGAGGAGTGCCTGGGACGCAAAGCGCAGAAGAATTTCCTGCCGATGCAGCCGGGCGACGTGCCGGAGACCTTCGCGGACATCGACGATCTCGTGCGGGATGTGGGCTACCGGCCGGCGACTCCCATTGAGACGGGCGTGCGGCATTTTGTTGATTGGTTCTGCCAGTACTACGGTTATAAGAAATAGTCTGATCGAAGTCCCGCGATTTCGCGGGCCATCGAACAACTGCAACGTTCGCGGTTGACCATTTGCCTTTTTCGAATTGCGGGTCTACACATGCCGAAGCGGGCACTCATCACGGGAATCACCGGCCAGGACGGCGCCTACCTGGCTGAGCTGCTGCTCGCCAAGGGTTACGAGGTTCACGGCATCAAGCGCCGCGCCTCCTCATTCAATACGGACCGCATCGATCATCTCTACCAGGATCCTCATGAGCGCAATGTCCGGCTACGTCTGCATTACGGAGATCTGACGGATGCCACGAATCTCATCCGCATCATCCAGGAAGTGCAGCCAGATGAGATCTATAATCTGGCCGCGCAGAGCCACGTCGCAGTGTCATTTGAGACGCCGGAGTACACCGCCAACGCAGATGCGGTCGGCACTCTGCGGCTGCTCGAAGCGATTCGCATACTGAACCTGCGGGAGAAGGCGCGGTTCTACCAGGCGTCAACCTCCGAGATGTTCGGCAAGGTCCTGGAAACGCCCCAACGCGAGACGACCCCGTTCTATCCACGCTCGCCCTATGGTGTCGCGAAGGTTTACGGCCATTGGATCACCGTCAACTACCGCGAGGCTTACGGGTTGTACGCCTGCAGCGGCATTCTGTTCAACCACGAGTCGCCGCTGCGTGGCGAGACGTTTGTGACGCGCAAGATAACGCGGGGGCTCACGCGGATCCGGGAAGGCCTGGACAGCACGCTGTACCTGGGTAATCTCAACTCGCTGCGCGACTGGGGCCATGCCCGCGATTATGTGCGCGCCCAATGGCTGATGTTGCAGCAGGCGGCGCCTGAGGATTTCGTCATCGCTTCCGGAATCCAACACTCGGTGCGTGAGTTTGTGACCCGCGCGGCGGCGTACCTCGACATGCAGTTGGATTGGAAGGGTGAGGGCCTGGATGAGCAGGGCATCGATACGAAGACCGGGCGGGTGATCGTCAAGGTCGATCCGCGCTACTTCCGGCCCACGGAAGTGGAGTCGCTGTTGGGAGATGCCACGCGGGCCCGCGCGAAGCTCGGCTGGAAGCCGGAAATCAGCTTCGACACGCTCGTGAAGGACATGGTCGATACCGACCTCGAGATTGCCCGGCGCGACGCGGTCATCCGCCGCGAAGGCTTCAAGACCTACCAGCATCACGAATGAACCGCTCCGCGTCCATTTTTGTGGCCGGCCACCGCGGCATGGTGGGATCGGCCCTCGTCCGGGCTCTGCAGGCGGCGGGCTTTGAGAACCTCATTCTGCGCGATCGCGGCGAGCTGGACCTGACGCGCCAGGCGGACGTGGAGCATTTCTTTGCCGCGGCCCGGCCGGAATATGTGTTCATGGCGGCCGCCAAGGTGGGCGGCATCCTCGCGAACGACTCGCTGCCCGCGAATTTCATATACGACAACCTGGCAATCCAGACGAACGTCATTGACGCGGCCTACCGCAATGGCACGCGCAAGTTGCTGTTTCTGGGTTCGAGCTGCGTGTATCCCCGGCTGGCGCCGCAGCCCATCACCGAAGCGAGCCTGCTGACCGGGCCGCTCGAGCCCACCAACGAGTGGTATGCGCTCGCAAAGATCGCGGGCATCAAGATGTGCGAGGCGTACCGGAAGCAATACGGCTTCAACTCAATCAGCGTCATGCCGACCAATCTGTACGGCCCTGAAGACAATTTTGACCTGACCAGCTCGCACGTCCTGCCCGCGCTGCTGCGCAAGTTCCACGAGGCCGCCGAGCGCGGCAGTCCCACGGTGGAAGTGTGGGGCTCGGGAGCACCGCGGCGCGAATTTCTGCACGTCGACGATCTCGCCGCCGCCTGCCTGTTCCTCATGGAACGGCTCGATGCGGCGGGTTGGATCAACATTGGCGCCGGCACCGAGCTCACGATCGCAGAGCTCGCGCGGACGCTCGCCCGCGTAACCGGCTTCCAGGGGGAGATCCGTTTCGACAGCTCGAAGCCGGACGGCACGCCCCGCAAGCTCCTCGATTCCTCGCGTATCACCGGGCTCGGCTGGGCTCCTCGCATCGGCCTGGAGGCGGGCTTACGGTCGACCTACGATTGGTACCGCAGTCACTGCTGAGTACGCTGTACAATAGCGCCAGCGATCGCGGCCGAGGACCCTCATTGATGGATGCGGCGACTGCCCGGACCGGGCGGGCGTTTCTGCTGAGCAACCTGGAAGAACATCGGGCGTTGTTCAGTACCCTGGAGAGTCTCGCCCCGGCGGTGGAAGCCGCCGCGGACCTGATGGTCGCGGCTTTCAAAGGCGGTCGGAAAATCCTGTTCTGCGGCAACGGCGGCTCCGCCGCGGACAGCCAGCACCTCGCCTCCGAATTCACCGGGCGGTTCATCAAGGATCGCCGGCCACTCGCGGCGCTCTCCCTGACCACCGATTCCTCTGCGCTGACGTGCATCGCCAACGACTATAGCTTTGACGACGTGTTCTACCGCCAGGTACTCGGCCTCGGCGTCAAACACGACTGTCTCGTCGCGATCTCCACGTCCGGCAACTCGCGCAACGTTATCCGGGCCGCGGAAGCTGCTCGTGCCGGAGGGATACACACGATCGGTATGTTGGGCAGGGATGGTGGGGCACTCCGGGATCTGTGTGATGTGCCCATCGTGGTGCCGAGTATGAGCACGGCGCGTATCCAGGAAGCCCACAGCTTCATTGGTCACACGCTGTGTGGCCTGGTCGAGCAGGCCTTGGGTGTCGGCTGACTCGTGCCGGACCCAACCAACCTCGAGGAAAGACTTCAGCGTGCTCGCGTCCTCGTCGTGGGCGATGCGATGCTCGACCGCTATCTGTTCGGTGATGTAGATCGCATCTCGCCTGAAGCGCCGGTGCCTGTTGTCCGGGTGACGCGCGAAGAAGCGCGGCTGGGTGGCGCCGCCAATGTGGCTCTCAACGTCAAGTCACTCGGCGCCAGGGCAACCCTCGTGACCGTCGTCGGCAGCGACGAGCCGGCGGCGAAGCTGGAACAGTTACTGATCGACCAGGGTATCCAGGCCGTGCTCGGCAAGGATCCAAAGCTCTACACCTGCGTCAAGCTGCGCGTCATCGGCCGCGCCCAACAGTTGGTGCGGGTCGATTTCGAGAACCAGCCCGACCATGAAATTCTCGGCGACATGCTTACCGACTATACCCGTGCGCTTCCGGAGCACGATGCGGTTCTGTTTTCGGACTACGGCAAAGGGGGACTTGCGCACATTCCGCGGATGATTGAGCTCGCCCGCGCGGCGGGAAAGCCGGTGTTGGTTGATCCCAAGGGGGTCGACTACTCCCGGTATTCGGGCGCGACACTCCTCACACCGAACCGCTCCGAGCTGTCCCAGGTCATCGGCGGTTGGGTCAACGAGGACCAATTGCATTCGCGCGCCCAGGCGCTGCGTGAGTCACTCGGTATCGACAACCTGCTGCTCACTCGAAGCGAGGAGGGTATGTCCCTGTTCGATGCGAACGGGCATATGCGCGTGGCCGCGAAGGCGCGCGAAGTTTTCGACGTCACCGGCGCCGGCGACACGGTCATCGCGACCATGGCCGCCATGATCGCTTGCGGCTCGAGTGTGCGGGATGCGCTTCCGATCGCCAACCGCGCGGCCGGGATCGTCGTGGGCAAGTTCGGTACCGCGACCGTAAGTTACGCAGAGTTGTTTCTGTGAGGGTGGTCGTCACGGGTGCGGCCGGCTTCATTGGCAGCAACCTGGTGCACGGACTGAATGCAATCGGCATCGACGATGTCATTGCCGTCGATGACCTGACCGATGGACCCAAGTTCCGCAACCTGTTGGGCGCGCAGGTGTCCGACTACTTCGACAAGGACGATTTCTATCCGCGGTTCGCCCGGCACGAGCTGGGCGAGGTTGATGTCGTTTTTCACGCAGGCGCCTGCTCCGACACCCTGGAGCACAATGGACGCTTCATGTTGGAAAACAATTATCGCCGCTCCAGGGAACTGCTCGATGCGTGCCAGTCGCGCGGCACGCGCCTCCTGTATGCATCGTCAGCCGCCGTTTACGGCAGCGCGACGAAGTTTGTGGAGGAAAGTGAGCACGAGCAGCCGTTGAACGTCTACGGTTATTCCAAACTGTTGTTCGACAACATCGTGCGCCGCGCATTGCCCGGTTTGCGATCACAGGTGGCGGGTTTCCGCTACTTCAATGTCTATGGTCCGCGCGAGCAACACAAGGGCCGCATGGCCTCGGTGGCGTTTCACCATTTCAACCAGTTGCGCGAGCAGGGGCGGGTAGCGCTGTTTGGCGCGCACGATGGCTATGAAGCCGGCACGCAGTCGCGTGATTTCGTCTTCGTCGACGATGTCGTGGCGGTCAATCTCTGGTTTCTGCAACATCCGGAGCGTTCAGGCATCTTCAATGTCGGCACCGGGCGCGCTCAGCCGTTCAATGACGTTGCCCTGGGCACGATCAATGCGTGGCGCCGCGTAATCGGGCAGCCGCCGCTGAGCTTGCAACAGCAGCTCACCGAGGGGCTGCTGACCTACATTGCGTTTCCGGAAGCGCTGATAGGTAAATACCAGTCATACACTCAGGCGGATCTGAAAGCGCTGCGCGCGACGGGGTGCGACATCCAATTTGCCGACGTGGCAAGCGGCGTCTCACACTATGTGGACTGGTTGTCGCGGCAGTGACCGACTCCCTCCGAGCCAAGATCCTGAGCGCCGCATCGATTGATGCAGATCGATGGACACGGCCGCTCGTCTTTACTAACGGCGTCTTTGACGTCCTGCATCGTGGACACGTGCTCTACCTGGCCCGCGCAAGTGAGCTCGGTGCGACTCTTCTCGTCGGTGTCAACACTGATGCGTCCGCACGCAGGCTCGGCAAAGGACCGGATCGTCCATTGAACAACGAAGCCGACAGGATGTGGGTTCTGGCCGGCCTGGCCAGTGTTTCATTCGTCACGTTGTTCGACGAGAACACGCCCTGCGAGCTGATTCAGCGCTGCAAGCCCGATGTCTATGTGAAGGGCGGTGACTACGATGTCGAGAAGTTGGAGGAAACGCGCCTGGTGCGAAGCTGGGGTGGCCGCTCACTCAGCATCCACTTTGTGGCCGGTTATTCCACCACTTCGCTGGTCGAGCGAATCCGCGGGCCTCGCTAGTGGCGAAGGCGGCGTTCATTGACCGCGATGGAGTGCTCAACGAGGAGCGCGGGTTTGTGCATCGGAGCGCCGACTTCGAGTTTATTGCGGGCTCCGTTGAAGCTCTGCGCCAACTGCGCGCGGCCGGCTATCTGTTGGTGCTCATCACCAACCAGTCCGGGATTGCCCGGGGCCTGTATCCGGAAAGCGCCTTTCACGAGTTGAATGCGTTTATGCGCGAGCGCCTGGCGGCGTCCGGCGTGACACTCGATTCCGTCCAGTACTGTCCACATCTGCCGGATGCCCCACTGGCGCAATACCGCCGCGACTGCGAATGTCGCAAGCCTCGTCCCGGCATGTTGCTGACAGCATCCCGGTTGCTCGATATTGATCCTGCCCAGTCGATCCTGGTGGGGGATCGAAAGGCTGACATCGACGCGGGACGGGCGGCGGGCGTCGGCCGTTGTTACCTGGTTCGCAGCGGTAAGCCGCTTTCCGACAGTGACGTGACCGAAGCCGACGGCGTATTCGCGGATCTCGCGCACTGCGTCGCCGCGGTGCTCAGGTAAAATGCCACCGTCCTCCTGCCCCAAAGGGAAATTTCATTCGTGACGACACCTCAGATGCAAGTCCCGCTGCTCGACCTGAAACTGCAGTACGAGCCCCTGGCCGAGAAGATCCAGGCCGTGATTGCCAAGGTCTGCGCCAGTCAGCACTTCATCCTGGGGCCCGCCGTGAAGGAGCTCGAGGCCAGCCTGGCCACGTACAGCCAGTGCCGTTTCGGTATCGGCGTGTCGTCCGGAACGGATGCGCTGCTGGTGGCGCTGATGACGCTCGGTATTGGTGCGGGCGATGCCGTCATCACCAGCCCGTTCACCTTCTTTGCGACGGCCGGAACCATCGCGCGAACGGGGGCGACTCCGCTCTTTTGCGACATCGACCCGGTCACTTTCAACCTGTCACCGAAAGCCGTGCAGGAATTTATTCAGAAAAAGTGTCAGCGCGGGGCGGATGGCCTCTTTACCGCCAAGGGTGAGCGCATCAAGGCCATCATGCCGGTCCATCTGTACGGGCAGATGGCCGACATGCCCGCGCTGATGCAGATCGCGCAGGCAAACGGCTTGCGCGTCATTGAAGATGCCGCCCAGGCAATCGGCTCCGAGGATGCCCTGGGCCGCCGGGCCTGCAGTTACGCAGACGTGGGGTGCCTGTCGTTCTTCCCGACCAAGAACCTGGGTGCCTTTGGCGATGCCGGCATGTGTGTGACCAACGATCCAGCCCTGGCCGAGAAGCTGGACATCCTGCGCGTGCATGGCGGCAAGCCGAAGTACTTCCACTCCTATATCGGCGGCAATTTCCGGATCGACGAGCTGCAGGCCGCCGTTCTCAACGTCAAGCTCGAGCATCTGGACAAATGGAGCGCGGGCAGGCAGAAGAATGCAGCCTATTATGACGCCGCATTTGCGCGTGCCGACCTGGGGCGCGCCGTGCAGACACCGGTCGCGTTGCCCGGTCACCGCCACATCTACAACCAGTACATGGTACGAGTCAGGGATCGGGACCTGCTGCGCCAACATCTCACGGCGAACGCAGTGGGCACTGAAATCTATTACCCGGTGCCGTTGCATCTGCAGAAGTGCTTCGCCTACCTCGGTCACGGGCGTGGCGCGTATCCGGAATCCGAGCGGGCCGCCGAGGAAGTGCTGGCGCTCCCCATTTTCCCGGAGCTGACTGACAAACAATTACAATACGTCGTGGATACGATCGCGGCATTCTTCAGTCGCGGCTGAGCCATTCCGCAGCAGAGGTGCAATAGTGCAAATTGTCCCGGGCCCCCGTACCAGCACGTGGGCGGATCTCCTGTCCCATGCTTCCCGCCTGAGCGTCATTCCCACCCGCGAGCTGTTTGCCCGCGATCCGGGCCGATTCGAGCGGTTTACCCGCGAGGCCGTGAGCCTGCAGATGGATTTCTCCCGTCAGCGCATCGACGAGATGGTGCTGGGAAAGCTCACGGAGCTTGCCGGTGCGGTGCAGCTTCGCGAGCGGATCGATGCGATGTTCCGCGGCGAGAAGATCAACCAGACTGAAGACCGTGCCGTGTTGCACGTAGCCTTGCGCCAGCCCGCGGGCGCGAAGATCGGCGGCGCCGAGATTGAAAAGCAGGTGATGACCGAGCGCGAGCGGATGTTGTCATTCGCTGAGTCGGTTCGGAGTGGCCGCATCGTCGGCAGTACGCGCAAGAAGTTCGATCTCGTGGTCAACATCGGCATCGGCGGATCGGACCTGGGGCCCGCGATGGCGGTGCAGGCGCTTCAGCGCTACACCGGCGGCGCTCCGCGCTGTGAGTTTGTTTCCAACATCGACGGCAATCATCTCTACGATGTTCTGGCGACCGCCAACCCGGAAACAACTCTGTTCATCGTCGCCTCCAAGACATTCGTGACGCTGGAGACGTTGACCAATGCGCGCACGGCGCGCACCTGGCTGAAAGGCAAGCTGGGAGAGGAGGCGGTCCCGGCGCATTTTGCCGCCGTCTCGGTCAACCACGAGGCCATGAACGAATTCAAGGTTCACCCGGACTACCGTTTCCAGATGTGGGACTGGGTCGGGGGGCGCTATTCTCTGTGGTCCTCCATCGGCGTCTCACTGGCCATTGCCATCGGGCAGGAGAATTTCAATCGCTTCCTGGCCGGCGGCCACGAAATGGACGAGCATTTCCGGACCGCCCCCTGGCACTCCAACTTGCCCGCGCTCATCGGTCTCGTGGGTGTCTGGAACATCAGCTTCCTGAATCTGCCTACGCACGCCGTGTTGCCGTACGACGATCGGCTGAAGCGCTTTCCAGCTTACCTCCAGCAGCTCGAGATGGAGAGCAACGGCAAGTCCATCACCCAGGACGGTAAGCCCGTTGAATGGGTCACCGCGCCGATCGTGTGGGGCGAGCCGGGCAACAACGCCCAGCACTCATTCTTTCAACTCCTGCACCAGGGGACCCAGCGTGCGGCTCTCGACTTCCTGGTGCCCGCGAAGTCCTCCTGTGGCGATCAGAACCACCAGGACCTCGCGATTGCGAACTGTCTTGCGCAGGCCGAGGCGTTCATGGAGGGGCAGTCGGCGGACGTCGTGCGCGCGGGCCTCGAGAAGCAACATCTGGCGCCGCAGCGGATTGCCGAAATTACACCGCACAAGGTGCACGACGGCAGCCGGCCCAGCACCGTGTTCCTGTTCGAGAAGCTCGACCCGGCCATGTTGGGCCGGCTGATCGCGTTGTACGAGCACAAGGTGCTGACGCAGGGCGTCGTCTGGGGAATCAACTCCTTCGACCAGTGGGGCGTGGAGTTGGGCAAGAAGCTGGCCGAGCAGCTCGCGCCGGCCGTGAAGAATCCGGCCGAAGCGCATTCGGTGCCCGCTGGAGTGTTAAAGCTCCTCCAGCGGATCGACAAGCTCAGAAGGTGAGCGCCGCCCCGATCGCGAGCTGAGCGGCACTCCCATTGCGAACGGGCTCGAGTCGTACGGCCTCAGTAGGGTTCGGCAACCAGAAAATGACTGGCCTCAAAGACCGCCTCGTGCGCAGTCGCGGCGGCGGTTCCAGGCAGACCGGGGCCGTAAGGGGCCACTCCGGCGTAAGTGGCGCTGGCCCACGTAATTGCGTCCCGGGAAAGCGAGTAAATGACATTGCCCTCGCCTGTAAAGAGGAGGTCGGGCACTGCCTGTGAGGCGTCAGCTACCTGGAACGAGATTTCAGCCGGGATGCGCGGATGGCCGAGCAGGGCGCCAGTGGCGTCGTAAAGGCTATGACCAACGACATAAATGTTGTATTTGGCGTCATAGTCGTTTACCACCAGCCGGTTGTTGTCGATCCAACCGAATCCGGTGCCTGAGTGCGAGGTGACGAGCGCGCCATTCTTGAAGAACGTCGTGTTCGACCCCGAGCCGGGACCCCGCGGCAGGTAACTGTTCGCGAACATTGATCCATCCGGCGATAACATACCCAGATCGAACTGGCCGGACAGGGACCAGAGCGAAGCTCCGCCGGCTGAAGGGTACGCCGTGTATGTCGAAGCATTATCGACCAACACAACCACGTTTCCGGAGCCCGAGCTGAGGAAATCCGGCCGCGTGTAACCAGGCGGAATCGCCAGGCTGTTGCGCAGCGCTCCGGATGGCAACGAGTAGACATTGACGGCGTTCGGCACCTGAGCGAACAGCAGGCTGCCATCGGATGAAATGGCAACCTTGCTCGCGGACGCATTGAGGGTACCCAGCAGGTCATGAGTACCCGCGTCAAAGTACAGAATCTGTCCGGTCTGGGTCAGCGCCGCGAAGTAGCTGGCGCCGCCCACCACATGGACCAGCTTGCCGTAGTTGAAGAACCCCGGCGTTGCGACCTGGGCTCCGTCCAGCACCTGACCGGTGGTCTCGCCCGCTACCCATTGCGTGCTGCTGACGCCGGCAAACGGGGCGGTCCGCACCGGTACCGCATAGTCGACTCGCGTCGGCGCCGGTGCTGAGGAGAAATCAAACAGGCTGAGCGTTTCCGTCGTGTTGTGCAGATCATTTGCAACTATCGCCAACATGTGCCCGGAGGGCATCGCGGGGTTATTGTCGAGGTAACCGCTGATATTGAAAGTCGCGCTCGGCGCGGAGCTGGAACCGACCGTGTAGGTCGTCAGCGTATTGGAAGTGCCGGCACCCGCGGCGAGGGTCCAGAAGGAGTTGCCTTGTCCGAAAACATTGGTGGCCAGCGAGCCACTGATGATTACAGCATCCTGCTGGGCCCCGGTATCGGAATAGACATAGATGCGGTTGGCAGTCGTATCCCTGGTCAGAAAGTGGCCGCCATCAAAAAACCAGCGCAGAAAGCTACCCTGGAAGGCCGGGCTCACGGATGCGGTGCCGGCAGGCACCGCAATGCTCTCCACGACATTGGCACCCGCGGGCCCTGCCGCTACGACAATCTGTGCGGCCTGCGCAAACGGCCCGGAAGTCGAGTAATTCCCATCGCGGGAAAACAGCAACTGACCCGTGGCCGTCGACCAGGCTTTGAGCGACGTCTTGTTGGCTCCGCAGATGTAACTGCCATCGCTCGACAGCAGCCACCAGGCGAGGTCTGGTGCTGCGATCGAAGCGATCAGATGACCATCCGAGGCCGCCCGGACATCCAGACCCGCCACCGTGCCGATCACTGCCGCAGGCCCCGCCAGGTCAACTGGCAATGGCGCGGGCAGGAGCGTGGTGTCGGTACAAGTTCCTTCGCAGGCGGCCACCGTGCCGCCGGCAACCTGTGCGTGCGTGGCCTGATTCCAGATGATCCAATGGCCCGCGGCATCCTGGCTCAGAGCTCGGGTTCCAGCGATCCGCACCGCCGTGATCCGCGCTGTATGACCGAGGTCGAGCACCGGCCCCGCCACTACCGCAAGCTTCAGTGACGCGCTTGCCTGACCGCCCGAGTTGGTTGCGGTTACGGTGTAGGTTGCAGCGGCCGCGGCGCCCTCGGGCGTACCGGAGATGCTGCCGTCGGTGTTACTGAGGATGAGGCCGGTGGGCAGATCCGGTGACACCGACCAACTGACAACCGTGCCCCCGCTGACCGTGGGCTTGCCTATCTGACCGCTCACACCGGCCGTGAACGTATATGACGGACTGACATAACTGATTGCCGCGGGCACATCCGTCACGACAATGGCGATCTGCGCGGTTGCGTTGCCGCCCGGGCCGCTTGCCGTCACCGTGTAGGTCGTCTTGGGCGTAATAGCCGTGGGCGTTCCGGAAACAACACCACTGGAAGCGTTGATGCTCAATCCACCAGGCAGCGCGGGATTGACGGCGTAGCTGGTGACGGTTCCGGTGATGGTGGGTTGCAGAGGCGTGATCGCCTGGTTTATGGCGAACGCCGGTGGCACGGGGTATGAAAATCCGCTCGGAGCCGGTGTTGGAGGCGGTGTCGGGCTGCCGCCACCACCGCTACCACCACAGGCAGTGTTCAGCAAGGCAACGACAATCGCAATGAAATAGAAACGGAAAGCGCGCTCGACTAGCATTCCCTGCACCTTGAGTTGTAGTTATGAGGACTCGATTCGCTTCCGCCTAAATTAACACCTTTGCCGTCCGCGGTCTGTAGCAATGTGTACACGCGAAGCTGTTCGCATTACGGTAAAGGAACGGCATATAACGTCTGGGACGCGCCGTTGGTGAAGTAGGCGGTCCTGCCGGAGAACAGCGCATGCCCGGGTGTGCCATCAAACAGGGTCTTCGCGCCTCCCGCGGCGCTCCAGTATTTCAACACACCGGCGTCTTCGAACAGTACGTAGCCCATGCCGGACCCGTACAGGACCGAGGACAATCGGTTCGAGACAACAGTCTGATTGGTGCCGTCCGACACGGTAACGCCGCCCGCGCTCGCGGATTTTTCCTGCCAGGACAGCAGGCCGTCAACCAGATAGAGCGTGGAGTTGAGAATGGTCGAAAGTGCTGTCTGGGTGTTCGAGGCGATGTCGAGCGTCACGAGGTTCGCGGGAGGAGTTCCAAAACCTGTGGCCGACGATGCCCAGGCAGCACGCGTTCCATCCGTCTGCACGGCTCCCTGCGTCAGTGTGGCCGTGGTCAGTTGGGTTGATACGGCAGTCGCCTGGTCCCAGCGGAAGATATCGCTGGCGGGCACGGCCGACGCCGTTTGACCTGTAACAGCTGCGTAAAAGAGCACGAGGTTGCCGCCTGACAGGAAAAAGTCCCCATCACTCGATAGTTTCTGGGCCGCCGCCGGCTTGGGAATCGACAACTTCTGCGCGGTGGTCACGTTGTAGAAGCTATATGAGGTGGTGTCGTTCAGGAAAGCGACCCACGGTCCACGCGCCGTAACGAGTTGATCCGAGCTCACGGTAGAACCGGCCACCGTCGAGAGGTTCTTACGGGATCCATCCGCAGCCCACCAGTACACGCTGGTGCTGGAAGGAAGGCGATCATCGCCGGTGGCGGTCACGAAGACGTTCCCGTTGGCTACCTTCCAATTGTGCGGGAGGGCCAACGAGCTGGTGTTCTGCAGCGTCGTATCCGTGGATCCGGAGCGCAGATGGAACGAGCCATCCCCCATCCTCACGACTACAGTCGAGCCTTCGGCCGCCAGGGGAGTTCCAGTCTCACCGAGGGTGGCGAGGGGCGTGAAGACCAGGTCCGCTGCCGAAGTGTTCGTGACTGTCTGCACAACGATCGTGGCAGTGCCGTCCGCATCCGTGGCAACTATCCGTAATGAATAGGTACCGGCTGCCAGCGATCCGAGGCTGTAGGTGGTCGAGAGACTCGTGCTGGTAGTACTGAGTATCTGCGTACCGTTGAGTGTCACGACGGTTGTCAGTGTTCCGGTCTTGTCGGTTGTGGCGGTGCCGGTCAATGTCAGGTTGCCGTTGACGAGTGCGCCGTCGATCGGCGCTGTGATGCTCACGGTCGGTGGGTTGCTATATACCACCTGTTGGGAGACCGATCCCGTCTGACCATTGCCGTCGGTTGCATGGACACTGATGAGGTGCTTGCCGGAACCGGCGGTGATGGAGTTGGTGTCGAAAACGTACTCATCGAGTATCGGCGGATGGTTCGCGGCCAGCTGACACTGTTTGCTGCAGCCATTCGGGGATGTCAGCACTCCGAGCGACTTCGAGTCCTGGAAGGCTTCCACCGCCGTAATGCCGAAATCGGAGCTGGCCCGGGCGATGACCTGGAGGTGGCCCGGACTGTCCGGAAACGGACCGCTCATCTCAAAGGACACCGCGAGCTCGGGACTGGCCAGCTGCACCGACTCGGCCAGCACCAGTGTCAGGTCAGTGCTCACCGTCAGCAATGCCTGCAGTTGATGCGCGCCGACGACGAATCCACCTGGATTCAATGACACCACATACGCCGGCCCCACCGTGGTGGTTCCCAGAGTCTGACCATCCAATTTGTAGGTGACATTCGAATACGTACCGCCGCCGGCGATCGACAGATCGGTCGGAACGGCAATCGGTTGCGTTGCACCGAGAGTGATCGCGGTTGCAGCCGCCGGGGGGGTGAAGTCAACGGACTGTGCACTTGCGGCTGTGCTCAACGGGACGTTGTAACCGCTCATCACGGCCTCGACCCGAAATTTTCCGGCCGTCGTGACCGCACGGCTCCATGTCAGGGTGGGTTGTGATCCCGAGCCGCCCGGTACCGAGTCGAGCTTGCTCCAGGTACCGTCAGCCTGCTGTTGCTCAATCTGAAACCCGGTGGTCGCCGCGAATGCGTCTGTCCAGGAAAGCGTGAGTGAGTGGCTGCCGATGTCGTAGGCGGCGGTCATCTTCGCGGCCTGAGCGTTCGCCTGGTCCTGCGAAGTGGGCGAGGGTGGCGGCGCAGTCGCAGTCCCGGAGCCACCACCGCCACAGGCGGTGAGCAGAAGAGCCGTGGCCAGGCAGCCGACCATCCCAGGTAACGTTTTCATCGATTGAGCCCACCCGACTTCCATTCTCTACAGCCTAGTATGCCGCTCAACCGCGACGGCCGGGTGGACACCCGTCGCAAAATGTTGCTCAACCGTCCAGTGCGGCTCGGACTGCCTTCAGGGTCTCCGGCCGCAGCGGGCGCGAAACCAACCATTTCAACACGTGGGGCGCTCGCGAAAACGCGGTCGAGAAATTCTCAGGAGGTGCGCCACTGTGCGACTTGCGATGCCTGAGCAGCCGCGTCGCCTTGACGAGGCGCCGGGCCACGTGCTCCACCATCTCGCCCGGCGATTGAGCCCACCCCAGTCCCGGAAATGCCTCGAGATAAATATAGGATAATGAAACATCCGATAGTGTTCGTGTTTCACCGAGTTGGCGCAGCCACCAGGCACAGTCACGGCTCAGACTGTCGAGCACGCCCGCCGGAACCACCGAAGGGTGGTATCGGGCAGTCAAGCGCAGCGGCGGCAATGCCCACCACGCGGTTGTGTTGCGATCGGGAAGTTTGAGTATGCAATCCCAGTCGGCCGGGCGCATGCGTCCCGACAACAATGCAATGTCATGCAGATGTAACATCCGCAAGGACCGGTACGCCATCGCCCCCGCCGCGTGCAACAACAGGTGCCTCATCAGCGCGGCGATTGAAGGATAAGAGTTGAGTCCCGGATGAGGATGTTGGGGAAACGTCAACCCCGTGATGTCCGTCAGGCGCGAGGGCAGGATTTCGCTGATCCGCGTGTGCAGCTCGACTTTCAGATCATTGCCGGCATGCTCGCCGAAATCGTGGGCCGGCCGTGCGTCGCGGCGCGTGAAAGTAAGATGCTTCCAATACGCCTCCGACTGCTCGAACCCGAGCGTTTCGAGCATCCGGCCGACGCGGGGCGCATCCGCTTCGAGGACCAGCAGATCGATGTCGGCCATGGGGCGCTCGCCGGCGGTGTAGATCCCCAGATCGTGCAGGGCGACTCCCTTCAAGGCCAGCAGCGGGACTCCTTCGCGATTTCCACTTTCATCGATCGAAGCCAGAAACTCCTGGATACGTAGATGACGGCTGAGCGTATGAGCCTTCTGTTCCTGGATGAAGCATTCCCAGGCAGCGGGGCCGCGCCACTGGAGCCGGGTTGCAAAGAGGGCGGACGCCCCGTGGATCGCCGCAACCGCGCGGGCGATCTGCCAATCGGGATCGGTCCAATCGGGGCCAGTCAGGCCCGGCCGGGCGAGCTCGCCCGCCAGAAACTCGGTCGTCCGGCGCAGCGTGGCCTCGAGAGCACGCGGCGCCGGATTCGCTGTGTCACGCCTCATAGGCTGTGAGTGGAGCCCAGGGGCTGGAGGGTTCTCCTTGCTGTCTGCGCCGGTCTCAGAAATGCCGGCTGATGGCAACCGTGGTGCGCCAGACGTCATAGAAGCTGTCCGGCCGCCCGCCCTGGGGGTCTGTGGGCAGCACGTGGTCCCGCGCGAGGCTATCGTCATACCGGACTTCCGCGCCGATATCCCATCCCGGCAGAACATTGCGCCACTGCAGACCAGCGCCGAAGTAGACGCCGTAGGCGGGAGTGTCCAGCGAGTAGCGGGCGGCGCCGAGGAATGCGCCAAGCGCAACCGGGAAGTTGAAGCGATAGCGGTAATCGATCAACCGGATACCCACCAGGCTGTGGCTTTCGATGTTATCGATGTCGACCCGGGTGCCCAGGTCGTTGTGCTCGGACACGGCCGTGCGGGCACCCACCGCCACGTGATAACCCGTTTTGCGCGGCAGGCTGTTTCTCCCGGACTCGTCCGTGATATCGGATCGCACCCGGTACGAGTTGATGCCAGCGTCCACGAACAGCTCGGACCGCGAGTCCTCGCGGGCGGTGGTGCCGCTCAGGGCTTCCATCATGCGGGAAGACAGTCCCACGCCGGAGTCGTCGTAGCGTATGAATGCCGCCAGGCGCGAGAAGTTGCCACCAAACACATCGCGGCCCGCATCCAACTCACCGCCCACCACCGTGCCGTGCCAGGGACGCGAATAGCCAAGTGACAACTCGTGGAAGCGCTTGTAAGCGTAGCCACCGTAAGATTGATTCTGCAGCGTGCGGTAGCGCAGCTCCACCTGGCCGCCGAACGTAGCATCCCAGCCGATACGAGCCATCTGGCTTCGCCCGCCGACGCCGTCGTTGAAAACACGCTCATCGCCGAACCAGTGACCGATGACCTTCAGATAGTTGGTCATGCCGTCCTGGTAGACATTGTGTACGTACCAGGTGTTCTGCCACTCCGAGATCTCATAAGTGAATTCAAACCGCTGCCACAGGCGCGGAAAATGAATTCCCATGGACAGAGCGGAATTGCCGAGCAGATAACTCCTGCCCCGTGAGGTGTCTTCGCCCGCGTATTCCATGTAGACGGAGAACGGTACCTTGCCGGAGTAGAGGTAACTGCTGGTGAAGGCGGCCTGCTCGTTACCAAACTGCTGGTCGATGGTCAGGTCCGGGTTGGTGTTGTCGTATCTGGACGGATTGAAGAAGGCCCGCACCAGGTCCTTCAATGAAGACGGCCGGCCGGCGCCGCCATATTGCAGCAGCCGGTTGACCGCGAATGACCAGCCGCTGCCGTTGGGCTCGACACCCAGCTGGATGCCCGCCAGGTCGGGCCGGCCCGATTTGTAGCCGCCTCGAAACTGAATGTGGTCCGACTTGGACATGCGGGCATCGAACAGCTGATAGTGCAGTCCCAGTGAGGTGATCGGCTCGTAGTTGGAGAGTGTCACCGACGGCAGGGTCGGCGCCTCCGTGCTGATGAGCATGCTGCTGTCCGTCATGGGGGACAGCCAGTGCGGGCGATAGCCGATATCGAGCTGCGCGTAACTGAAACCCAGACTGATGATGGATCCAGTGAAATCCGTCTTGCCCTGGTAGAGATTGGCGCCGCCGTTCACGAGCAGGTAGTCGCTCGGTTGCCAGTAGGCCTGGGCCGACAGATCGAACGAGCTGTCGTTGTCCATCCCATAGCGGTTCGGCAATACGACCGGGTCGCCCCGCTTCGCGGCCAGTTCCGCGCTGGCGTGCGTTACGCCATTGTTGTGAGTGAAGCGCGCCAGGTAGCGGGCGACGCGCTGGCACAACTGTTCGTCAACTTCGCAAGCCTTCGGTAGCGCATCGAGGACGGTCGCTGCGGCTATCGGCCGCGACATGACGGGTTTGCCGGCCAGAATGAGCACCCGCTCGATCTGATTTTCCATTTCCGGCTCGAGGTTCAGCGGCAGGTAAGGGGTGACGCCCCTTCCAAACACCGATGCGTGCCACGCCATCAGGAGCATGGGTGCCGCGAATCTGCTTCTCTTCATAGTTCTCCAGGCCCGATAGGGGAGCCGCGCGAAAGTATCGCACGACGCCCGGGGAGGGTCGTGCAACGCTGAACATGGAACGTTGCGTGGGCGCCGCAGTCTAGAAGGCCGGACGCTCATGGTCACGCAAGAGGACCGCGCTTCAGTACAATCGCGGCTCCGTCGCGGGGTGTGCCGCCGGTCTTTGGCTGTTCAGCAGCCCCTGGGTTCCGCTCCATGCATTTTCGAAAAGGCAATCGATGCGCTTGATGCAACGTTTTTGGACTGTTCCGGCTGCTGTCCTCATCGCCGCGATTTCATTGTGGACTCCCTGTCAAAAGGCCCTGGGGCAGGGCGGGGTCCCCTCCGCCGACCAGATCGAAATTTTCCGCAGCCTCTCGCCCGATCAACAGGATGCCATTCTCAAGCAGCTCGGGAGCGGAGCCTCCGGTGGCGGCGCGCTCGGCGGATTGAGCTCGGGTGGTGGCGACCGGCAGCAGGGCGACCGTGAGCGGCCGCGTAACCAACAGGACCTGAATGATCAGGCGCGCATCCAGAACCGTTCCGACAGTGGCGAGACCAATTCGCTCGGCATTCCCACCCTCACAAACGATGATTGGGTCATTGTCGAAATCGACTTTCACCTGCCGCCGCGCCCGGCTGCGTTGGCCCTGCAGCAGCTTTACGCGCTCCCCGGAGTCCAGACGGGGCAGTCCCTGCAGGGACTGCCGGGCTCGGCGCTTGCCGGCGGGTTGGCGCCACAACAGGCAGGCGCGCTGGCAGCCGCCCAGCAGCAACAACAGCAGACGGGTCAGTCTGACAGTGATCTGACCGAGTCGGATCGCCGCCAACTGCTGGCACTGATGGAAATGATCCGCTCGAAGAATCCGTACCAGCTGGGACGCGATGGCTCTCTGAGCCTGCCGGGCTTCACGGGCATTGCGCTGGCGGGGCTGACGGAAGAGCAAGCCACGCTGCGGCTCAAAGTCGAGCCGGCCTTCAGGCGGCTCGACGTACGGGTGACCCGGCTCCCCCTGAAGAAGAGCGGTGCCCAGGCGCTCAAGCCCTTCGGCTACGACCTGTTCGACAAGGCACCTTCGACGTTTGCTCCGGTCACCAATGTGCCGGTTCCCTCAGACTACGTCATCGGTGCCGGTGATGAGCTGGATATCCAGCTGTATGGAAACCAGAACCGTAATGTGAAGCTCGTCGTGAGCCGCGACGGCACCATCAACTTCCCGGATCTCGGCCCGATCAACGTGGCCGGCCAGCGTTTCACCGCCATCAAGAGCTCGATCGAACAGCGCGTCGCGCGTCAGATGATCGGGGTCCAGGCCAATGTTTCGATGGGCGATACGCGGTCGATCCGCGTCTTTGTGCTGGGCGAGGCGAAACGGCCGGGCTCCTACACGATCAGTGGCCTGGGCACAATCACTTCCGCGCTGTTTGCGTCCGGGGGCGTCAGCAACGTCGGCTCACTGCGCAAGATCGAGCTCAAGCGACAGGGGACTGTCGTGCGTCAGCTCGATCTGTACGACCTGTTGATCCGGGGTGATACCACGGATGACACCAAGCTGCTGCAGGGTGATGTGATCTTCATCCCCTCGGTCGGCCCTACCGTCAGCGTCGATGGCGAGGTGCGGCGGCCCGCCATCTATGAGATCAAGAACGAATCCAACGTGTCAGACCTGGTACGGCTGGCCGGAGGCCTCTCGGCCGAGGCGAATACCGGCAACGCCGTACTGACCCGTATCAACGCGAATCAGCAACGCGTTGCCATACATGTCGACCCGACCCTGGATGGCCCCAGGTCGGAGCGTCTGCTCAACGGCGACCTGCTGCTCGTGCCGCGGTTGAAGCCCACCCTCGATTCCGGTGTCACCGTGCAGGGACACGTTTTCACACCGGGCGTATTCGCCTATCGGGACGGGCTGCGGCTGTCGGATGTCATTCATTCAGTGGATGAGCTGCGGCCGGATGCCGACCTTCACTACCTGTTGATCCGCCGTGAATTGCCCCCGGACCGCCGGATCGCCGCTGTATCGGCGGACCTGGCTGCCGCGCTGAAAGCTCCGGGGTCACCGGCTGACGTGCAGTTGATGCAACGCGACCGGATCATCGTCTTCGATCTGGCCTCGGGCCGCGACCGGATCATCAAACCCGTCCTCGATGAGCTGCGGCTGCAGAGCGGTGCCCAGCGGCCCACCGAGGTCGTGCATATCGATGGCCGTGTCAAGGTACCTGGGGAGTATCCGCTGGAGACCTCAATGACCGTCGCGGATCTCATCCGCGCTGGCGGCGGCCTGGCTGATGCCGCGTATGGCAGCAAGGCGGAGCTGACGCGTTACCAGGTGGTCAATGGCGAGATGCGACGCACCGAACTGATTGATGTCGACCTGGCGGCCGCCTTGCGCGGCGAGCCGGTGGGGAATATCCGGCTCGAGCCGTTCGACAACCTGAGCATCAAGGAGGTCCAGCAGTGGCAATCGCAGGAAAGCGTGAGTTTGACGGGTGAGGTCCGCTTCCCCGGAAACTATGCGATCCGCCGGGGCGAAACACTCAAGTCGGTCATACAGCGGGCCGGTGGACTCACCGATTTTGCTTTCCCCGAAGGCAGTGTGTTCACACGGGACGAGCTCAAGAAGCGTGAGCAGGAGCAGATCGACATGTTGTCCGACCGTATGCAGCGCGACCTGGCGCTGCTTGCGTTACAGAATACGGCTGCGTCCGCAGCGACGGGCACCGGCGGAGGCGGCGCGGCGGCCCTGTCTGTCGGGCAGTCGCTCCTGTCACAGCTGCGCGGTACGAAGGCCGTGGGCAGGCTCGTGATCGATCTACCGCGCACGCTGCAGTCGCCGGTTGGCTCCCCTACCGATGTCATTCTTCGCGGTGGCGATAACCTCATCATTCCGCGATTCCAACAGCAGGTGACCGTCATCGGCGAGGTCCAGAATCAGACATCTCATCTATACAGTGCGGGTCTGACGCGGGATGACTACATATCGCTCAGTGGCGGGATGACCCGACGCGCCGATCACAAGAAGATCTACGTGGTGCGCGCGAACGGCAACGTATATGCGGCTGAAGGCAACCGCTGGTTCGAGAACAGCTCGAGCATACCGATCAAGCCGGGCGACACGATCGTGGTACCACTGGATGCCGAGCGCATTCCTCCGCTGCCGTTCTGGACGGCTGTAACTACGATCATCTACAACGTGGCTATTGCTGCGGCTGCCGTTCATTCGTTCTGAGGACAAAGGTCACACATGTCAAAACGGGTTCTGGTGACCGGCGGCGCCGGCTTTCTCGGCTCGCATCTGTGCGCGCGCCTGTTGCAGGAAGGTGCGGAAGTCCTGTGTGTAGATAACTTCTACACGGGGCGGCGCCGCAATGTCGCCGCTCTGTTGAACAATCCGGCGTTTGAGTTGATGCGCCACGACGTCACGTTTCCGCTGTACGTGGAAGTGGACGAAATCTTCAACCTGGCATGCCCGGCTTCGCCCATCCACTACCAGTTCGACCCGGTGCAGACCACAAAGACCAGTGTCCACGGGGCGATCAACATGCTGGGCCTCGCCAAGCGCGTGAAGGCGAAGATTTTCCAGGCTTCCACGAGCGAGGTGTACGGCGACCCGAGCGTGCATCCGCAGACCGAGACGTACTGGGGCAACGTCAATCCCATCGGCATCCGCTCGTGTTATGACGAGGGCAAACGGTGCGCCGAGACGTTGTTCTTCGATTACTACCGCCAGCATTCCGTGCGCATCAAGGTTGCGCGGATCTTCAATACCTACGGTCCCAACATGCTGCCGAACGATGGGCGGGTGGTTTCAAACTTCATCGTGCAGGCGCTGTCGGGTGAGCCCATTACCATCTATGGCGATGGCTCGCAGACCCGCTCGTTCTGTTTCGTGGACGATCTGATCGAAGGTTTCGTCCGCCTGATGGCGAGCGACGATTCGGTTACCGGCCCCGTGAATCTCGGCAATCCGCACGAATTCTCCATGTTGCAGCTGGCGGAGGAGATTCTGCGCATCACCGGCTCGCGCTCGAAGCTCACATTCAAACCGCTGCCGATGGACGATCCAACCCAACGCCAACCCGATATCCGGCTGGCGCAACAGCAACTCGGCTGGTCACCCACCGTCAACCTGCGTGAGGGGTTGCAGAAAACCGTGACGTACTTCCAGGGTTTGCTCGCCGCCTGAGGCGTCCGCGGGGGCGGCGTTGACACCTGCAGGAACCGTGCCTACACTTGCGTTCAACGGTTGAGCGCATGGGCGCTGCGGGTGGAGTGACTGCGGTTTGGTGTCCGATGACGTGCGTTACAAGCTGATGCGGCTCCTCGAGGCAAATCCGCAGATGAGCCAGCGGGACGTGGCGCGCGCGTTGGGGATCAGCATCGGCAAAGTCAACTACAGCCTGCGTGCGCTGGTGCGGCGGGGCTGGATCAAGGCGGCGAACTTCACCAACAGCCGCAACAAAGCCGCCTACATGTACTTGCTGACACCGAGCGGGATCGATGCCAAGGCGAGCATCACCGTGCGTTTTCTGCAGGCCAAGATGCGCGAATACGAGGCGCTCAAGGCCGAGATCGAGCAGATTCGCGCCGAGGCCGAAGCGGCCGCCCAACGGCAACGACGCAAGCGTTCCAACGATTCCGGCCTGCAGTGAGGCACCCGGACGAATTCGTGCACAGGTGAGTTTCGGATGTTTAATGACAAGTCGATTCTGATTACCGGGGGCACCGGCTCATTCGGGCAGCAGTTTGTGCAAACCCTGCTGCAGAAATACCGGCCGCGGCGCCTGGTGATCTATTCGCGCGACGAGCTCAAGCAGTTCGAGATGCAGCAGAAGTTCAATGACAGCTGCATGCGGTACTTCCTCGGTGACGTCCGCGATGCGGCCCGGTTGCACCGTGCGCTCGAGGGAATCGACATTGTGGTACATGCGGCCGCGCTCAAACAGGTGCCTGCCGCCGAGTACAACCCGTTCGAATGTATCAAGACCAACGTGCTCGGCGCGCAGAACCTGATCGAAGCCTGCATGGACAGCGGCGTGAAACACGTGGTGGCGCTCTCTACCGACAAGGCCGCGGCTCCCATCAACCTGTACGGCGCGACCAAGCTGTGCTCCGACAAGCTGTTCATCGCCGCCAACAACGTCAAAGGCAAGCGCGACCTGAGTTTCAGCGTGGTCCGCTACGGCAATGTCATGGGCAGCCGAGGCTCGGTCATTCCGTTTTTCCTGGAGAAACGCCGCACCGGCGTGCTGCCCCTCACCGATCGCAACATGACGCGATTCAACATCTCGCTGGAGGAGGGGGTGGAGATGGTTTTGTGGGCCGTCGCGAACGCGCGCGGTGGCGAGATTCTGGTGCCGAAGATTCCCTCCTATCGCATCCTGGATGTGGCCGAGGCCATCGGGCCGGATTGCCGGCACGAGGAGGTGGGCGTGCGCCCGGGTGAGAAGATCCACGAGGAAATGATCACCGCGAGTGACAGTTTGAACACCGTGGACCTGGGCCGCTATTTCGCCATCCTGCCCTCATCGGCGGAGGCCCTGCGGGCACATTACCTCGCCCAGGACAGTGTGACCGCCGTGGCGCCGGGATTCGCCTACGATTCCGGAAGCAACACCGATTTTCTCACCGTGCCGCAGTTGCGCGTATTGATCAGGCAGCACGTCGACCCGGATTTTCCTCTGTGAGCGCGTCGTGATTCCATACGGCCGACAATCCATCAGCGAGGCAGACATCCAGGCAGTGGCGGGGGTGTTGCGCTCGGATTTTCTGACTCAGGGGCCGGCGGTACCGCGCTTCGAGCAGGCGGTCGCAGCCCGTTGCAATGCGCGGTTCGCGGTCGCGGTCAATAGCGCAACGAGTGCCCTGCACATCGCCTGCGCTGCCCTGGGGGTAGGCCCCGGCGATGTTGTCTGGACCAGCCCGAACACGTTTGTCGCGAGCGCCAACTGTGCGCGCTACTGCGGCGCCGAGGTTGATTTCGTCGATATCGATCGCGCGACCCACAACATGTCCCCGGCCGCGCTGAGCGACAAGCTCGAACGGGCGCGCGCTGCCGGCAAGCTGCCCAAAGCAATCATTCCGGTGCATTTCGCGGGCCTGCCGTGTGAGATGCGGCGGATTCACGAGTTGGCCCGCGAATACGGCGTGCGCGTCATCGAAGATGCCTCGCACGCGATCGGTGCGACCTACGCTGACACCGTGATTGGCGATTGCCGTTACAGCGACATTACCGTGTTCAGCTTTCACCCCGTCAAGATCATCACCACGGCCGAGGGCGGACTGTGTACGACCCAGTCGGAAGCGCTCGCCCGTAGGATGCAGTTGTTGCGCTCACATGGAATCACTCGTGAAGCGACGGAGCTGCAGCATAAGGAGGAGGGCCCGTGGTACTACGAGCAGCAGCTCCTCGGTTTCAATTATCGCCTGACCGATATGCAGGCAGCACTCGGGCTTTCGCAACTGGAGCATCTCGAACAGTGGATCGCGCGCCGGCATTCGATTGCCGATACGTACGATCGTGCGTTCTCGCAGCTGCCCCTGATTCTGCCGGTACGACCGGCGGGATCCCGATCCGCCTTGCACCTGTATGTCATCCAGGTCGATCCTGCCCGCACGGCCATCAGTCGCAAGACGGCATTCGAGCGGCTGCGGGCGGCCGGAATCGGAGTCAACGTTCACTACATTCCCGTGCACTGGCAGCCTGACTTTCAGTCACTGGGATTCCGGCGCGGCCAGTTTCCGGTCAGCGAGGCGTACTACTCGGGCTGTATATCGTTGCCGATGTTTGCCACGCTGACGGATGCTGACCAGCAGACTGTCATCCGGGCGGTCGGGCAGGCTGTCGTCTGAACAACCGACTCGCATTGGGAACCGTGCAATTTGGTCTGCCTTACGGCGTGGCCAACCGCGCCGGGCAGGTGAGCCGCGATGAGGCGGCGGCGATCCTCGCTACGGCACGGACCGCCGGTGTAGATACCCTCGATACCGCCATCGCCTACGGTGAAAGCGAAGCGCGGCTGGGCGAGCTGGGGGTCAGCGAATGGCGGGTGATCTCGAAGCTACCCGCCATCCCCGCGGACGTTGTGGACGTTGAGGCCTGGGTGCAGCAGTCCATCGCCGGATCGCGCCGGCGGTTAGGCGTGAGCTCACTGTATGCCATCCTTCTGCATCTCCCGGAGCAACTGTTGGGTCCGGCGGGCACGGCTCTTTACCGCGCCTTGCTCGCGGCCCGCGAACGGGGCGAGGTGCGGAAAATCGGCATCTCGATCTACGGTCCGCAGGACCTCGAGCCGCTGGCGGGCCGCTTCCAGCTGGACCTCGTACAGGCGCCGTTCAACATCCTGGATCGTCGTATGGACACGAGCGGGTGGTTGCAGCGGTTGCGGGAGGCGGGAACCGAAGTTCACGCCCGCTCACTGTTTCTGCAGGGATTGCTGCTGATGCCCGCTTCCGGGCGGCTGCCGAAGTTCAATCGCTGGCAGTCGCTGTGGACGCGATGGGACGACTGGCTGCGAGCCAACGATCTGACTGCCCTCGAGGCCTGTGTGCGCTTTGCTGTTGCCAACGATGGTTTTGATCGCCTGGTCGTTGGCGTGGACAGCCGGGCGCAGCTCGAGGAGATTCTGCGCAGTCTCACCGCGGCGCCCCTGGAAGTTCCCGGGGAACTGATGAGCACGGAGGCCGACCTGATCAACCCGGCCCGCTGGAACCTGTTATGAAAACTGTTGCCATTGTGCAGGCCCGCATGGGCTCGGTCCGCTTTCCGGGCAAGGTGCTGCAACCTGTCTGCGGCACGCCGCTGATCGGCTTGCTGTTGGAGCGGCTCGGGCGCTCGCGCCACATTGACCAGATCGTGCTCGCCACATCGGAAGACGCGCGCAATGAGCCGCTCGCGAGCTATGTGACCGGGCTCGGTGTGACCGTATTTCGCGGCAGCGAGAAGAACGTCCTGGATCGGTACTATCGGGCGGCCCGGTCTGTCGCCGCCGATGTCGTCATCCGCATCACCGGTGACTGCCCGTTGATTGATCCGCAGCTGGTTGACACTGTCATCGAGAAATTCCGTGCCTCGGGCGCCGATTACGTTTCCAACACGTCGCCCCCGACCTATCCGGACGGGCTGGACACGGAAGTGTTCCGGTTCAGCGCCCTGGAGACCGCCTGGAAGCAGGCGAGCACGGACTTTCAGAAGGAGCACGTGACCCCGTTTCTGCGTGAGTCGCCGCAATTCACAAAATTGACCATCACCCACGACACGGACGTATCCACCGAGCGCTGGACTGTCGATGAGCCCGCCGACCTGGATCCCGTGCGCCGCGTGTTCGAGCATTTTCACCCGCGCCGCGACTTCGACTGGCTCGAAGTGCTCGCCGTGCGCAATTCTCATCCGGAGTGGTTCATGAGCAATCGCCATCTGACACGCAATGAAGGCCAGGAACTGGGGACAGGCCAGAAGCTGTGGAAACGCGCCAAGCAGGTCATTCCAGGCGGCAGCATGCTGCTGTCGAAACGCGCCGAGATGTTCCTGCCGGAAAAGTGGCCGGCGTATTTCAGCAAGGCCAAGGGCTGCCGGGTGTGGGATCTCGATGGCCGCGAATATCTCGACATGACGCTCATGGGGATCGGCACCAACACGCTGGGCTACGGTCACCCCGAGGTGGACGAGGCTGTGCGCCAGACAGTGACGGCCGGCAACATGTCCACTCTCAACTGTCCCGAGGAAGTGTATCTGGCTGAACGCCTCGTGGAGCTGCATCCGTGGGCCGGGATGGTACGGCTGGCGCGCTCGGGCGGAGAAGCCAACTCGATCGCCATCCGCATCGCTCGCGCGGCTTCCGGCCGCGAGAAAGTCGCCATGTGCGGCTATCACGGCTGGCACGACTGGTACCTGGCCGCGAACCTGGGCGATGAGCAGAACCTCGCCGGCCATCTGCTGCCCGGCCTCGAGCCGAACGGCGTTCCCGAGAGCCTGCGCGGTACGGTGCTGCCGTTTCACTACAACAACTTCGAGGAGTTGCAGGCCCTGGTGCGCAACCACCCGATCGGCGTGATCAAGATGGAAGTGTCGCGTAACAAGGGGCCTGAGCACGACTTTCTGCACAAGGTGCGCAAGCTGGCGACCGACAACGGCATCGTGTTGATTTTTGATGAGTGCACGTCGGGCTTCCGGCAGACTTTCGGCGGCCTGCACAAGCATTACGGCGTCGAGCCCGACATGGCGATTTTCGGCAAGGCGTTGGGCAATGGTTACGCCATTACCGCGGTGATCGGCAGGCGCGAGGTGATGGAGGCCGCCCAGACGACCTTCATCAGCAGTACCTTCTGGACCGAGCGCATCGGGCCCGCGGCCGCGCTCAAGACCCTCGAAGTCATGGAGCGCGAGAAATCCTGGGAGCAGATTACCCGCATCGGCACCAACATCGGCGCCCGCTGGACGGCGCTGGCCGCGCGACATGGCCTGCCACTCGTGCTGAGCGGGCTGCCGGCGCTCACCGGTTTCAGCTTCCCCGTGCCGCGCATGCTGGAATACAAGACGCTCATTACGCAGGAAATGTTGAAGAAGGGGTTCCTGGCGACCAACTCGATCTATGTGTGTATCGAGCATACCGAGGCGCTGTTGGATCAATATTTCGCGGCGCTGGATCCGCTATTCGCGCTGGTAAAGGAGTGCGAGAACGGCCGCCCGGTCGAGCCGCTGCTCGAGGGACCGGTCTGTCATGCCGGGTTCAAACGCCTGAACTGAGCGCGCCGGACGCTACCGAAGGTGAATGTTGTCTTTCGAGCTGATGCCTCCAACACGATCGGTTCCGGTCACGTCATGCGCTGCCTGACGCTGGCGGATGCGCTGCGGCGGTCGGATGATGCGAACATCTCGTTTGTATCGCGTCAGAATCCGGGCCACTGCTGTGACCAGATCGAAGAGCGGGGCTACCGTGTCAGCCGGCTGCCGGCGCTGGCCACGCAAACGCGCGGGGGTTGGCAAGAGGATGCCGTGCAGACCCGCCTGGCTCTGGAAAGTAGCGGCTCGCGCCCCGCCTGGCTGGTTGTCGATCACTATGCGATCGGCCAGGAGTGGGAGCGCTCTTGTCGTGAGGTCGCCGACCACATCCTGGTCATCGATGATCTCGCGGATCGGGCGCATGATTGCGACGTGCTGTTGGACCAGAATCTCGTTGCCGGCCTGCGCGATCGCTACCGCGGTCTCGTTCCCGATGGTTGCGCGCTGTTGTTGGGTCCACGCTACGCGATGTTGCAGGCGGGGTATGCGCAAGTGCGAAGCGTCATGCAGCCGCGGACCGGCCCGATCCGCCGGCTGCTGATTTCCTTCGGCGGCGCGGACGTCGACAATCTCACGGGACGTGCCCTTGCCGGTGTCCTTGCACTCAATCGGCCGGAGCTGCGGATCGACGTCGTCATTTCAGACAGTTCGCCGCATGCGGGCGCGATCCGCAGACTTGCGGCGAGTCACCCCCAGGTCGCCGTGCAGGGTTGGTTGCCGACACTGGCACCCTTGATGGCCGAGAGCGATCTCATGATTGGGGCGGGCGGCGCTACGAGTTGGGAAAGGTTGTGTCTCGGGTTGCCGTCACTCGTGGTGATCATGGCCGAGAACCAACGGCCGATTGCCGAGGAGTTGCAACGGCTCGGCCTGGTTGATCTGTTGGGTGACAGTGCCGGTGTCAGTGAATCGACCTTCGGTTCGGCGGTAATGGCCGCACTGGATAAGGGCAGGAATGAAGAGGCGATTGCAGCGCGAAAAGCGCAAGTCGACGGCAACGGCGCCCGCAGGGTGGCCGCGGCGCTGACTGTCAACGCGGCAACTCCCCTGATAGCCCGGCATGCTGAAGCGGCCGATGCGGCCTTGCTGTTGGACTGGGCGAATGATCCTGCGACACGCCGCAACAGCTTCAATACAGAGTTGATTTCCTGGGAAACGCATTGCCGCTGGTTCAGTGCCCGCCTGCACGACAGCGCCGCATGCAGCTTCTACATCATCGCCACGACGGACGGCGCCGAGGTAGGGCAGGTACGTTTCGAGAAAGAGCCGCGTGCGTGGGAGATCCATTATTCCATGGCGCCGGTGTTCCGGGGCCGTGGTCTGGGACAGTCCCTGCTGGAAGCGGCGATACAGCGGTTGTGTTCCGAGCGGGATGTCCCGCTCATCCGCGGCCGGGTCCGATGCGACAATGTGCCCTCGCGGCGACTGTTCGAGCGGCTCGGCTTTGCCGCCCTGCCCGGTACGGGTGCTGATCTGATCGAGTATGAACGTCCATTTGAGCTGCGCGCGGCGCGGGGAAAACCATCATGAAGATAGGTAACCGATCTATTGGCAAGGATTCGGCGCCACTGGTGATCGCCGAGATGTCGGGCAATCACAACCAGTCGCTGGAGCGGGCGCTGAGCATCGTGGATGCCGCCGCCGACGCGGGCGCTCATGCCCTGAAGTTGCAGACTTACACCGCTGACACGATCACCCTGGACGTGCAGGGTGGTGAGTTTTCCATCAATGACAGCAAGAGCCTCTGGAACGGCAAGAACCTGCATGCCCTGTATGCACAGGCCGCCACGCCGTACGAGTGGCATGCGCCGATCATGCAGCGGGCCGCGCAGCGCGGCATGCTGTGTTTCAGCTCCCCCTTCGATGAGTCGGCTGTTGATTTCCTGGAGAGCCTGGGAGTGCCGGCGTACAAGATCGCTTCATTCGAGAATATCCATCTGCCGTTGATCCGCAAGGTCGCGGCCACGGGCAAGCCGATGATCATCTCCACCGGCATGGCGAGCATCGCGGAAATTGACGAGGCGGTGACTGCCGCCCGCGCCGCGGGTTGCCGCGACCTGGTACTCCTCAAATGCACCAGCACCTATCCGGCAACACCCGCGAATACCAACATCTCGACGATTCCGCACATGCGCGAGCTGTTTCGGTGTGAGGTGGGCCTTTCCGATCACACGATGGGAGTGGGTGTGGCCGTTGCCGCTACGGCACTGGGCGCGAGTGTCATCGAGAAACACTTTACGTTGCGTCGTGCCGATGGCGGTGTCGACAGCGCGTTCTCGCTCGAGCCAGCCGAGCTGCAAGCACTGGTGACTGAGACTCAGCGTGCATGGGAAGCGCTGGGCCGGATCACCTACGGACCCACCGAGGCAGAGAAGCCGTCCCTGGTATTTCGGCGTTCCCTCTATATCTCGGAAGATATCCAGGCCGGGACTGTGTTGACTGCGCGCAACTTGCGTTGTGTGCGACCGGGGCTGGGGCTCGCGCCCAAGTACTACGACGTGCTGCTCGGCCGCCGCGTCAGCCGTGATGTCAGGAAAGGCACCCCAATGCAGTGGGATCTCCTCGGTTCATGAGATTCGGCATCACCAGCCTGTTTTCCTTCCGCCCGCACGTGGAGCACATGGCCTGGCTCGCCGGCCTGGTGCGACAGGCCGGGCACGAAATCAGGGGTTTCTCCTGCGATATCGGCGTCAAGGATTGTCACAGCAAAGAGTTGCGCCGGAACGCGGGCTTGATGCACTGCGTGGCGTGTACCGCTGGCGGCATCCGCAGCTTTGACGTGCCGCGGGTTTCAACTGTCCGCCGCGAGTATCGCGCGCCTCTGGATCTGCCTCGGCTCGAGAAAGCAACCCTGTCGAGTGCGGCCACGCGCATGCGTACCGAGCCGGGCACCGACCTGGAGACGCCGGAGTTTCGCACCTCGCAGCGGAAAATGTTCGAGTCGGTTGAGACTGTGTATGGCAGCGCCAGGCGCTGGATTGCACAGGAGCGCCTGGATGCGGTGCTGTTGTTCAATGGCCGCATGGATCTCACCGCGGCCGTGGTTGCCGCTTGTGAGGACAGCCGGATCCCCTATGTCTCGGTGGAGCGCGCCTGGTTCGGTCATGGCCTGATGTTGATTCCCAACCACAACTGTCTCGGCCTGGGGCAGGTGCAACGCCTGTCTCGGGAATTTCGCGACCGGCCGCTGCTCGCCGGGCAGGCTCAATACGCCGGACAGATTGCCGCGAGTCGTTTCAAACAGCAAAACAAGCTCGAGTGGCGCCTGTACAACCAGAATGCCGTGGCGGTCGATTGGCCGGGTGCCGCGGGCGCCACCCGGGTGCTGATTCTGCCGAGCAGCAAGAACGAGTTCGAAGGTCATCCGGACTACGACACTCCCTGGGCGGATCACACGGTCCCCATGCAGCAGGTATTGGAAAAGCTGAACCTGCGGCCGGAAGGCTGTGTTATACGCTGTCATCCCAACTGGGCGGAGTACATCGGCCGCAATACCGGCTGGCCCTCGGAAAAGCACTACACGGACTGGGGCAGGAAGCTCGGTATGCGCGTCATCGGCGCAGCCGAGAAGGCGAACACCTACTCGTTGATCGAGCAGGCGGACCTGATCATCGTGAACTCGGGCAGCGTGGGCGTCGAGTCGGGACTGCGGGGCAAGCCTGTCGTGTGCATCGGACACGCGCCGTACGAATTCGGTGGGTTCAGCACGCACATCATCGATGAGAACAGCTTCTCGCGGCTGGACGAGTTGGGCCGGCACGATGCCGAAATGAGCATACGGTATGCTCTGCGCTACGTTTATACCCACGGCCGCCGCTTCACGCAGTTCGTGGACTACGTTCGTGCGGTGACCACCATGGACTATGAATATTTCGGCGGCGCGGATGCCGGCCGGATCGAACGCATGTGCCGCACCGGACTGCTCGAGGCAGATGATCCGCGATTTGCGACGACTGAGGATGCGGAGTCCGAAATCGTTGCCCTGGTGCGCGATGCGCAGTGGGACACGCTCAGTCAGTGGCGCGATGAGCCGATGATCGCCGCGCCGCGGATGAAGGTGGCGCGCCGGTTCGGGTTCCGCTGGGTAGATACCGTGCGGTCACACCTTCCGCGGGGGGATATCTGAATGGCTAATCTCGTGGATGTAGCGCGAACTTTCGCGAAGTATCCGGGCTTCGTGCTGATGCGATCCATCGCACGCTTCGAGCCGGTCCGCAGCGCCGCCGTCCAGGCGCAGAAAATGTGGCGCGAGCCGTTGGAGCGTTATGTGGCGCGATTGCGTACGCGCCGCTCGGAGTTTTTTCCCGAGTTGGACCCGGTCGCGATCGCCGCCGCGGTCGAGTCGGACGGGTTTGCCAGGAACATTGCTCTCCCGCAGTGGGCAGTGAGCGAGCTGGTGACATTCGCACGCAACACCGAATGTTGGGCCGAGCGCAATCCCATCCTGGGATTTCCGCGCGCCCAGATCGATGCCGCCCGCCAGAAGCTGGGGCGCCGATTCCTGCTGGCGCATCACTTCAACGCGCGGCGGCGCTCGGCGCTCATCGGCCGTCTCACCGAGGACCCGGTGTTGAGGGAGATCGCGGCCCGCTATCTGGGCACTGTGCCCAAGCTCGTGGGGGTGTCGCTGTGGTGGAGCTTCCCCGAAAGCAGCGATGCGGCCAGCCGCAATCGCGCCGCGCAGATGTTTCATTTCGATCTCGATGACTTCCGCTTCATCAAGTTCTTTTTCTACCTGACTGACGTGGATGACACCTCCGGGCCACACGTGATCGTGCGGGCCACTCATCGCAACAAACAGCCGCTGCCATTGAAGGATGCGCTCAAAGCGCGGCGCTTCACCGATGAGGAGATCGAGGCGGCCTATGGAGCGGGGCGCATCGTATCCATCACCGGTCCGGCCGGAACCGGTTTCGCGGAAGATACGCTCTGCATTCACAAGGGGCAGGCCCCGACCGGAGCCGAGCGGCTGGTTCTGCAGGTGCAGTACGCGCTCAATGACTTCGGTAATCAACACGATGACGTCGACGAGTCGCAACTGTCGATGATTGTCTGATCAGGGGAGACGATGGAAAAATACCGGGCAATCGAACAGAGCGAGCTGACCGCCGGCCGCGCCTCCGGTGCGGAAGGGGTGCTCGTTTTCGTTCCCAACGCGGAGACCCCCGCGAAGCTCGCCTCGCGCGCGGTTTTCACCGCGGCCCGCGAGCAGAAGTGGCTGCACATCGGTCTGTTTCTGCTGAGCATGGTGATTGCCGCCGGCTTCGGCTTTCTGCCCAAATCGGTCTGGCGCGCCCAGGTCACCGTGCTGCGGGTTTCCAACAACGACCAGCAGGGGCTCCTGTCGAGCCTGGGCAGCGGGGGCGGTGCCGCCGCGCTCGCGGGCCTCGCGGGCATCAACCTGGATATGGACGATTTCAAGAAAGAGTCGCTCGCGCTGCTCACCTCAAAGGACTTCACGCTGCAGTTCATCCAACAGGAAAATCTGCTGCCGCTGCTGTTCCCGGACAAGTGGGACGCGCGTGCCGGTCACTGGCGCTCCACCGACCCCGACGAGATTCCGACCTTGGATCAGGCGCTCGAGCTGTTCGACAAGGAAGTACGGTCCGTCACCGAGGACAGGCGCAACCAGCTCACCCTCGTTTCGATGGATTGGTATGACCGCGAGCTGGCGGCGAAGTGGGCCAACGCCTACGTGGCGCGCGCGAATGCACAGCTGCGGCAGCGCAATATCGAATACTCCAAGCGCAGCATCGATTTTCTCAACCAGAAGCTGGCGGAGTCGACTGTCAGGGACATTCAGCAGACGCTGTACAAGCTGATGGAAAACGAGCTGCGGCGGATCACCCTGGCCTCCGTTCGCGAGGAATATGCGTATCGGGTCATCGACTCGGCGCGGGTTCCGATGAAGAAGAAGCGTGTCCGTCCGCACCCGGCTCTCGCTCTGCTGAGCGGGCTCGTCGCCTCGTTGCTGGTGTCGAGCTGGCTCGCCTGGTTGCGAGCCCGTTCGCAGCTGGCTGCCGGCGTACAGAGCCCGGGGTAGAACGTGGCGGGGTTCGCGGCGTTGGTGGCGCGGAGCATCCGCTCAACGGCCAACCGCGCCTATCTGTGGTACGCACCCATCCTGTTCACTGCAACGGGCTTGTTGTTTGCCAAGAGCCTCGTGTACGCGCGGCTGTTTTCTGTTGAAAGCTTTGGCGCACTGAATCAGGCGCTGCTCGTGGCCACGACCTTCGGCAACTTCGCCGGCGCGGGTCTGCAGTTACTGGGGCACAAACTGCTGCCCCAATACTATGCGCGGGGGCAGGCGGACCTCGCCGCAAACCTGCTCGCCTGCAGCAGCCGCTTTTTCGGCGTGGCTGCCGTGATCGGCGCCGTCGTCATCGGCGTCGCGGTGTTGTTTGGTTGGTTGCACGGGGCGGGCTTGTGGAGCGCTGCGCTGCTGTATGCCGTCGCGCAGGCCGCTTTCATGCTGCGGCTCATTGATATCAAGAGCCGGTTGCGTTTCCTCGAGCATGCAAGGCTCTCGTCGGCGCGCGCGGTCATCATTCTCACCGTGGGCGGTACAATCGCCGCCACCTCGCACAATGTGACAGCGACGCTGGCCGTGGAAGGGCTGGTGACGCTGCTGCTGGCAACGCCTCTTTACTTCGGATCCCGGGGTGGAGAAATCCGCCGCAAATCATTCGGATCACAGTCGAGCGATGGCTGGCTGGCCGCCAATCTGCCCGCCGCCCTGAGCCTGCTGTGGTTGAACGGCACGCTGACCCTGTTGTATGCCATTGACCGGTGGGCCGGCATGGCACTGCTGGATCAGCATGAATATGGGATTTACTCACTGGGCCTGGTGATTCTCGTGGTGTTCGAGACCCTCCAGGCGGTGGTGAATGTGGCTGCCTATCCGTTGATGGGACGCATGATCGCGGAGGGCCAGCACCAGCGCGCTTTCCGGCTTGCGACGCTCGCCACGCTGGTGGTTGGCAGCCTGACCGCGGTCCTGTACATCCCCTTCGTGCTCGGACTCGATTCCATCCTGCGCGCGTATCTGCCGGCGTATCTTGCCTCCAGCGCGGTGATCAAACTGGCCGTGTTGGCCGGCTCGCTGCGGCTGGCGGATTTCTATGCATCCTTCGCAATTCTGTGCAACGAAGAACACCGTCTCGCGTGGCTGTTCGGCGCGCTCACGCTGCTTGCGACCGGCGGCTTCCTGATCGCGAGCCGGGTAGAGCACATTCAATTTGACCCGTTCCGCATGGGCTGTGTGACCCTGACTGTTGCGATTTGCGCGTTCGCTGTAAATCTTTCGGTCGCGACCCGGGCGTGGCGCAGGCTCTCGCCGTTGGTGCTCGCTTGAATGCGTTCGCACGCCGCATGATTGCGATACTGCGTCATCACAGCCGCCTCTGGAACCTGTTACGAGGCATGAGTCACGTGCTTCGTGGACGGCGCATATCGTTGGGGGCATGGCTGTTTGTGGATGGCACGTTGACTCTGGGCCGGCGTGCGACGGTCTCGGACGGTTGCCGCATCACCGTGCCCGCGGGCGGTATCCTGGAGATTGGCGAGGGTGTGTGGCTCAATCAGAATGTGCAGATCGACGTGTTGGAGCGGACCGCGCTCGGAGCGCAGACCACGGTCCAGCGCAATTGCAGCTTGATCGGCGACATTGAGATCGGGCGCGGCTGTCTGTTGGCGCCGAATGTGTTTATTTCCAGCGGGCGACACTATTTCGATCAATGGCCCGAGCTGCCGATACGGGTCCAGGATCAGCGTGTTGCGAATGACGCGACGCTGCGGGCCCAACACAGCCGTCCCGTGCGCATCGGGGATGACTGTTGGCTGGGAACGAACGTAGTTGTGCAGGCGGGCGTAACCATCGGCCGTGGGGCGGTTGTCGGCGCCAATGCCGTCGTTGTCGCTGATATTGCGCCGTATGAAATCGTTGGCGGCGTGCCCGCGCGGCGATTGCGGCAGCGATTGGACTTTGTACCCCCGGTCCAGGTCGACGGCATGAATCAATCTCATGTGCCGTACTTCTACTCGGGATTTGCCATCCAGGCGATATTGCCCCCTGTTGCGGAGGGCGACTTCGTGTTGGCGCTGGCGCTGTACGGCGCCCGATCAGTTCGGTTGTGGTTGCGTAATCTGAGAGACAGCGGCACGTGGGTCGAGTGCGGTGAGGTGCGCCATGTGTTGCACGCAAGCGCGTCGATTGAAGTTGACTGTCCTGTGGACCCTGCACGGGCAGCAGACCGGTTGAGCGTGAGGATGTCGCCGGGTAGCCGCATCGCCGTGCTGCGCGCTGTGGTAAACCGGGCGGAAGGAGGCGGAACGTGAATTCAATTCTGGGCGCATTCGCCGCAACCTGGCTGTTCTACTTCGTGCTGCTCGTCCTGCTGCCAATACGTTACACCTCGGGCGAGTTGCCGCAGGCGCTCCTGGTGTTGGGAATCTATGTGGCATTGAGTCTTGCAGTTGCGCTCGGCATGCGTACCTGGCAGCAGAGCAAGCCCGTGGTGCAGTCCCGGCACCCCCGCTTGATCCGGCCTCTGAGCGACCGGGAAGTCAATCATCTGGTCCTCATGGGCATTGCGGCATCCGCAATCGGGATCGTGCTCATCGCGTATGTACGTGTGTCAGTGCAGGGCATCGATTTCTCTCAGGGTCTCGCGGTTGCCCGCGAGCTGTGGCGCAATGAAGGTGAAGAGCGCTCCGGGGTGGCCTCACCTTTGAGCATTCCCGGCTATGGATTGGGTTTTTTCTTTCTGGCGGCCACGTTCATCGGCCATCTGCACTGGGAGTCGCTCAAACCTCTGACGCGCCGCCTGCTGTTGTTTTCCACGGTCATATTCGTTGCAGGCTATTCGGTGCTCACCGGCGGCCGCAGCATATTGCTCCTGCAGTTGATCTCCATGCTGTCGGCGGGAGCAGTCCGGCGCGCTCAGGGCCGCCTCGGATTCCCGGGACGTTTCTGGCGCAACCTGATTTCGGGCCTGGTGGTGTTTCTGGTAGCCATCGGCTACGTGTTGTACGTCTTCAGTGACCGCGCCGCCAAGAGTGGAATTTCGGCCGACCTGTACGCTCAGGGCGCGATCAACTACATGGGAGGGGAGGCTACAGACGGTTTTCGGGCGATTGGTTTCTGGCCGGAACCGGCCTCCTCCATAACCTACTTTGCCGTGATCACGGGCGGATATATCACTCATAGCGCCGGGACACTGGCGAGCGTAATGGAGTATTCCTCCCGGCCCGGCATCACGATGTTTGTGGGACTGCAGTTGCTGCTGGCGCGGCTGGGGGCCGTGCAGCCGGCGGACGACAGCTGGGCCCTGTCGGGAGCCTTTCTGTCCTTGCCCGGGTCTGTCTGGTATGAGTTTGCGCTACCCGGAGTGATCGCGGCGGCACTGGTCACCGGCGCCTGTCTGGCCGTCAGTAGTCGCTTCGTCAGTGGCAGCGCGGGCGGCGGGCTGTCCGTGGCCTTTTCGGCTGCTTCCCTGATTGTCGCCATGACATCGCCGTTGATTTTTGTCCCGGACGCGCTGGCGTTTCCCTTCATGGTGCTGGGGTACGTCGGGTTGAGCGCCTATTCGCAGTTCAGGTTTGGCGAGCGGAACTGGTGGCGTGTCGGGCACGAAGTCCGGGTGGCGTGCCTAACAGAAAAAAACCGTTGAGAGCGGCGAGGTCCCGATCCGAGTAAGGGCGGAACTGCCGGTCCATGTGCTGGCGATCCAGGGCAATTTCAGGGACCACGGCGCGGTTTTCCGCAATCAACAGCTGCGCGTCGCCGAAGATGCGCTCGAAGTCGCTATGTCGCAGCCGGTTCTGATAGTGATTCGGAGGGCTGAGGAATCGCCAGACGGCGGCCGGATAGCGGTAGAAATTGATACGGCTGATGGTTGGATCGGCGGTGGCGTAGTGATCATGGTAGTCGATGATCATGCTCAGTGCCGCAGCGGGCCGGCAGATGCGCCGGCATTCAGCCAGGATCAGCCGGATGTCGTTTTCCGGAATGTGCTCCAGGACCGAAGTGGAGCACACAAAATCGATGTGTCCGTCCGGTAGTCCCGTGTGGCGCGCATCGGCGGGAGCCCGGTACTGAATGCGGTATTTGTGCAGCAGGTCCGCTTCGAGGTCAGTAATCTCCGGCCAATCACCTCCCCGGGTACGCAGCTGGCGGATGACGTGATTGACCTGATCCAGCGTCGCGATGCGGTTGAGGTCGTAAGCAAACACTTCAGCGGCGCCTGCTGCGCTCAACAGCAGCGAGCTCAACAGATTGCTGCCGCATCCGAATTCCAGTGCCCGTCCGCCGGGCGCGAATTCCTTCAGCGCGTTGGCGTGAACGCTGTACGCCGCCAGCTCATTTTCCGTGACATTGAAGAGGAATCGGCCCGTAACACGTTGCTGCAGGGCGCAGTACCACCGCCGCGGCGCGAAGCGCAACACGTGGAAAGCCACGCATTTGATCCTCCAGTCCATCGCTAACTCTCCGCATTGCGAGCTCCCAGCACCCGGACGATCGTTCGCCAGAGGATGAGAACATCCCCTGTAAGCGATTGGTTGCGTACGTACTGCTCATATAGTGCCAGCTTCCGGGGCAGAATGTCCTGCACATAAGTGGCATGAGGATCGCTGGAGCGGCCCAGCAACTCACTCTCGTCACGAAACAGAATGGCCGCTTCATCGGTGATTCCAGGCCGGACGGATAGAACCAGGTCGCGCGTGGCCGGCGGGTACAACTCAACGTATTGCGGCACCTCCGGCCGCGGGCCGACCAGGCTCATGCTGCCCGCGAGCACATCGAGCAACTGCGGCAGCTCATCGAGCTTGTAATGCCGTAAGAAATGCCCTGAGCGGGTGATGCGGCGGTCGCCGCCGGCGGTGATCGCGGGTCCGCGGGCCGGCGCGTCCGCCACCATGGTACGGAATTTGTGGATCCGGAACAGCTCGCCGAAGCGGCACACGCGCTGTTGACGAAAAAACACGGGCCCCGGCGAGTCGAGCTTGATCCAGACGGCAATGGCAATCAGTACTGGCGCCAGCAACAGCAGCCCGATCGAGGCCACTATCACATCGAACAGCCGCTTCATCACTCAGCCGAGGATGGAGCGAAGGGCCGTGATCACCCTGGTTTGATCGTCGTCGCTCATCTTTGTATAGAGGGGCAGGCTGAAGCCGCGCTCGAACAGCTTCTGCGAGTTTGGAAACTGCGCCGGAGCCAGGTTGTATCGATCGCGCCAGTACGGCTGCAGATGCAGAGGAATGTAGTGGACGCTGCAGCCAATGCCGAGCTCGTACATCTTTCGCACCACTTCATCGCGCTGCGCGCTCGAGTCATCCGCGAGGCGCACCACGTACAGGTGCCAGGCGTGTTGCAGCCCGTCACTTCCCGAGGGTGGCAACACCAACGGCAGCCGGGCGAGCTCCTCGTTATAGCGCCGGGCGAGTTGGGTCCGGCGCGCCAGGAAGGCCTCGGCTTTACGAAGCTGATGGATTCCGAGCGAGGCCGCGAGATCGCTCATGTTGTATTTGAAACCCGGAGCGACCACCTGGTAGTACCAGCTCGGCTTGTTGGAAGTGTAGCGATCGAAGGCATCCCGATCGATTCCATGCAGCCGCATGACCCGGGTGCGCCGGGCGATTTCCGGGTTGCGCGTGACGAGCATGCCGCCTTCGCCGGTGGCAATCGTCTTGGTGGCGTAGAAGCTGAACACCGTGCAGTCGCTGTCGAGCGTGCCGATCAACTGGCCGCCATGGCGGGCGGGGAAGGAGTGGGCTGCATCCTCCACGGTCCGCAGGCCGTGTTCCCTGGCCAGCGCCAGGATGCTGGTCATGTCACAAGGCAGGCCCGCGTAGTGAACGGGCAGAAGTGCACGCGTTCGCGGGCTCACGGCGGCGGCCATTGCCTGCGGATCGATGCAGTAGCTGTCGAGATCGATGTCGACAAACACCGGATCCGCGCCGAGATACCTGACTACCTCGGCGGTTGCCGTAAAGGTGTGGGTCGTGGTGATGACTTCATCACCCGGTTGGACGCCGACGGCTTCCAGTGCAAGGTGCAGGCCGGAGGTGGCCGAGTTGACGGCGATGGCCTCGCCGCTGCCCCCCAGGAAGGCGGCGAAGTCGCGCTCGAAGCGTTGAGTCTTGGGGCCGGTAGTGATCCAACCCGAGCGGAGGGAGTCGATGACCTCCGCGATCTCTTCCTCGCCGATCTCCGGCAGCGCAAAGGGCAGAAACGATTTATCCATGTTTGTCAGATTGACTTCACGTAGGTGTTCATAATGCGGCCATCCGAGCGGGTGGTGGTGGCCGACAGCTCAAATCCGAGTGAGCGGTAAAAGCGGTTCACCCCCTCATTGTCGCGATTGTCAGTGGTGAGATACACGCTCTTCAGTTTCGAATCGCGGGCTACAGCACAAAAAGCGTCCACCAACTGTCGTCCCACACCGAGTTGCCGCGCTTCCGGCGCCACTCCCAGGCTGCTCAACAGCGCGCCCGAGCCGATCTGGCCGGCTGGTGGATCTCCCCGATAGCGTACAGCAGCAGCGAGACGGCGGCCAACGACCAACGGATGTCTGAGAAGGGCGAAGGTTGCTGCCCAGGCGAACGCAACTCCGCGATGGAGCAGGGCGCGGCGAAAGAGCATTGCAGGCGCGCTCGATCCGGCGATGAAACCTACGATACGGGAGGTTTCCCCGGCGGCCGCGCAGTGGGCGACCAGACAGATTCCGTCCGGATCCTGGACGAACGTTCGATATAGCTGCCGCAGGAATCCGGCTCCCAGCCGCGACAGAAAGAAATCGGGAAATGCGGCGAGGTGCACCCTGACAATGGCTTCGACATCGGCCGGCCCGGCAGCCCGCAGTTGAATTGCACCACTGTCCAAGGCTCAGGATCTCAGCGGTTGCGGGCTCGCCTTGCGACCCTGCTGTGCGATAGGCAGGATGAAGTCGCGAGTCATGTGCTCGAATATGACGGAGGATTCGAAGTTCTGCTCAAAACTACGCCGGATGCGGGAGCGCGCCGCGCGACTCAGGTCGACGTTGGCAACTACTTCCTGCAGGCACTTCATGAAGCTGTCGAGATCGCCTGCGCGATAGGTCGCGCCCGCCTGGTAGTTGTCGAGCAGTCGCGCGGCCTCTTCAGGCAGCGAGCTGACGACGAACAGCCCCATGGACAGGTAATCGAAAATCTTGGTAGGCAGCGACTGGGTGGCGGCGGGCCCATAACAACACAGCCCGACCTGGCACTCCGCGGCGACAGCATTGAGTTCCTGGGGACTGAGCCAGCCGAGTAATCGAACATTCGGCAACGGACGGGTGAGCCTCTCGAGCTCCGCGCGTTTGTAGCCGTCACCACATATTACAAACTCGATATCCGTGCGCCCGGAAGCCGCAAGACGCGAGGCCGCGGCTACGATCAGCTCAACGTCGTAGCTGAGAGAGAACTGGCCGGCAAACAGACAACGGACGGTTGCCGGCACTTCCGGGACGGTTTGCACATCGAAATCGGGGTTGCGGCACCCGAGGTAAAAACACTTGAAGTGCTCCGGATCCTTTCTGCCGCCGCGGTTCTTTGCCCATGCGAGATACATCTCGCTCACCGCAGTCACATGCGACGCCCAGGCGAATGTGAAGTGCGACATCCAGAAGTAGGGGGCGAGCAGAACCCGGCCCAGCCAGCGCAGGCGTTTGGGAAAAGCCTGCACATACAAGTCGGGCCAGGTATCGATGACATCGATAATGACGGGTATTCCGTGGAATCGGCCGTAAGCTGAGACGAGGAACATTTGCTCGACCGGTCCCATGCAGACGACGACATCCGGCCGCCAGGGCAAGCGCCGCAGGTGCGCGAGCGTCGCCAGACTCAAACCCAGGTAGCTGATAAAGCGCCGCAGACTGACGTTCTTCAGATATGGCAGCGTGCGGATCAACTCGATGTGATCCCGGTCCTCGGGCGGTAGCATCTGCGGGGTACGCCGGCGATGGGACCAGTGATGAAAATCACTGCTCAGCCACCGTACGTCGCAGCTGCGCTTGAGGATCTGGTAAAGAAAGGTGTAACGCTGATCGCGGAAATCTTCGCCAGGAATCTTCTCAAACGCATTGATCAGCAGGACGCGCGGCTTCGGCGGGTTCATACCAGCGACGTCGTCTCGCAGCGACAATCCTGAACGGGGAAATTGAATAGATGCAGCAGCATGTATAGGCGGTATTGTCGCACAGCAAAGCTATTGCCGTACGGCCATGTCCGGCTTAGCAGCCATGTAGCCGTTTGTAGCTGCGCTGTGTTGCAAATTTGAACAGAAATGCTCGATGAGGACGCATAGCCTGCCCACAGAGTCGTTCCCTTCCGGGCGATCGAAGAGTGGATACGGTTGCTGGGCCCGGGACTTGCTGTGGTCAACTCGGATCGGTTAGGCGCGTTGAGTGCTGTTAAGTGTGAGACGTGTTTGACAAGTATTTGAACCAGTTGTCGATTGGCTGAAACGATTCCTTTACAATCGTGTCGTTGACGAGCCCGAGCACAAGTTGGCGTTTTCCATGGGATGATCAAGCGACCCTCGGGCAGGGGTGAGATTGTATGAAGGACAAGTACGAAGCCGGAGCGCGCCCATCCATGAGTGCTACGGCTGCGGAAGCGCTACTGGCGTTACCTCGCCAGCAGAAGCGCCTCATCATGCTTCTCGCCGACGCCGTGGCTATCCCCTTGGCGCTGTGGTCGTCGCTGATACTCAAGTTCGATCGGTTCGATCCGTATCTCGAACGCACCGCCGCCTACTTCCTGGTGGCCGTGGGCGCGTCGCTGGTCATTTTTTCGATGCTGGGCCTGTACCGGGCCATCATTCGCTTCATGGGGCCCCGCTCCATGTTGACAGTCGTCACGGGCGTGACGATGTCAGTCGCCGTGGTCGTCGTTTTCGATCGCTTCACATCGGACTCCCAAGTGCCCCTTTCGGCCTTTGCCATCTTCTGGGCACTGGCGTTGCTTTATACGATCGGCAGCCGATTTCTCGTCCGCTACCTGTTCTCGACCACCTTGAATGGCAAGTCCGCGGCCCGCGTGGCCATTTACGGAGCGGGAGATGCGGGCGCCCGCCTGTCCTCTGTACTGCTCGGCGGGCCGGACTTCGAGCCGGTTGCCTTCATTGACGACAAGAAGTCCCTGCAGGGCAGCAGTATCAACGGCCTCACCGTGTTGGGATTGGATGCACTGCCGCAGATGGTCCGCCAGATGCGGATCGAACGGATTCTGCTGGCGATGCCGTCCGCGTCGCGGCGCCGCCGCCGCGAAATACTCACAGCCCTCGAGCCACTGGGGCTGCACGTCCAATCATTGCCGCACCTGACAGACCTCATCGCCGGCAAGGCCCGCATCGATGAGTTGCGCGACGTGGATGTGGGCGATCTGCTGGGCCGCGATCCGGTTCCCCCGAATCCGCGGCTGTTTGGCTCCTGCATCCGGGGCAAGTGCGTGCTGGTCACGGGTGCGGGCGGCTCCATCGGCTCCGAGCTCTGTCGGCAGATCCTGCGGCTCGCGCCGAGCCGGCTCGTCCTGTTTGAGATGTCTGAGATCGCCCTCTACACCATTGAACGCGAGCTGAATGAGATCGCCGCGCGCGATCAACTGGATGTGGAGGTCGTGCCGCTTCTCGGCAATGCACATCACCGGCAACGTGTCCGTGAAGTTCTTTCCGCTTACGGCGTGCAGACTATCTATCACGCCGCCGCCTACAAGCACGTGCCCATCGTCGAGCACAACGTGATCGAGGGCATTCACAACAATGTGCTCAGCACGTGGTATACCGCCGAGGCGGCCATCGAAACGGGCGTGGAGACTTTCGTCCTGATCTCGACTGACAAGGCCGTCAACCCGGCCAACGTCATGGGCGCAACCAAGCGGCTGGCGGAGTTGGTTCTGCAGGGCCTGCAGGAGCGCTCGAGCAGTACGCGGTTCTGCATGGTCCGTTTTGGCAACGTGCTGGCTTCTTCGGGCTCCGTCGTTCCATTGTTCCAGGAGCAGATCCGCCGCGGCGGCCCGGTCACGGTGACTCACCCGGATGTGATCCGTTATTTCATGACGATTCCCGAGGCCGCGCAGCTGGTCATCCAGGCCGGCTCCATGGCGAAGGGCGGCGACGTCTTCGTGTTGGATATGGGCCGCCCCGTGCGCATCGACGATCTGGCGCGCCGCATGATCAACCTGACGGGCCTGACCGTCAGAACGGCTGATAACCCGGAAGGGGACATCGAGATCGAGTACACGGGCCTGCGGACCGCCGAGAAGCTGTTTGAGGAGCTCCTGATCGGGACCAATGTAACGGGGACCGACCACCCGATGATCCTGCGGGCGATGGAGCATCGCCTGCCCTGGATGCGGATGCAGCAGCTTCTGAACGACCTGCTGACCGCGCTGTCCTCCTTCGATTGTCATCGGGCCCTCGCTCTCCTCACCGAGGCCGTGGCCGAGTACAACGGCCAGGGCATCGAGATCAGCGACTACGTCTGGACCCGCAAACAGGCGCTTCCTCACATTTCGGACGCCAAAATCGCCGATTTTGCGGCTAAGCGCCGCAGTTCCGAGGCGGCGGGCAAGCCCAGCCACGAACAGCGCCCAGCTTGAGCCTGGGCCTGAAAATAAGACCATAGGCCCAGGATTTGCTTCGCTTTAGTATCGTCCCGCTTGAGGGCAGGGCGGGCTTGCTTTACTCTTTCATCCTTTCCCCCTCACTATTCAAGAACTTACGGAATGCGTGTAACCATTTTCGGCTCCGGCTACGTGGGCCTCGTCACGGGTGCCTGCCTGGCGGATGCGGGTAATCATGTCGTCTGTGTAGACGTCGACAAGAGCAAGATCGAACGTTTGAACCGGGGTGAGATCCCCATTCACGAGCCCGGGCTCGATGAGTTGATCAAACGCAACGCGGAAGCCGGCCGCATCGAATTCACCACGGACGCCGTCAAGGGTGTTGAGCATGGTCTCTTCCAGCTCATCGCCGTGGGCACTCCTCCGGACGAAGATGGCTCCGCCGACCTGCGTTACGTTCTGAGTGCCGCGCGCACGATCGCAACACACATGAATCGCTATGCCGTCGTCATCACGAAGTCGACGGTACCGGTTGGCACGGCTGACAAGGTGCGTGCGGAACTGACAAAGACTCTGGCCGGCCGTGGCGCCAACGTTGAGTTTGATGTCGTTTCCAACCCCGAATTCCTCAAGGAAGGCGCGGCCATCCAGGACTTCATGAAGCCTGACCGGGTGGTCGTCGGCACTGACAACCCGCGCACCACTGAGCTCATGCGGGCCCTTTACGAGCCGTTTATCCGCAATCACGATCGGCTGATTGTCATGGACATCCGCTCCTCCGAGCTGACCAAGTACGCGGCCAACGCCATGCTGGCCACGAAGATCAGCTTCATGAACGAGCTGTCCAACATTGCCGAGCGCCTGGGCGCGGACATCGAGAAGGTGCGCGTGGGAATCGGTTCCGACCCGCGCATCGGCTACAGTTTCATCTATCCGGGCACCGGTTACGGCGGCTCGTGTTTCCCCAAGGACGTGCAGGCGCTGATCCGCTCGGCGCATGAAGTAGGTCACACTCCGGGCATCCTGGATGCGGTCGAGTCGGTCAACAACCGGCAGAAGGAGGTGCTCGTCCACAAGATGAAGCGTCATTTCGCCGACCAGTTGCAGGGTAAAACCATTGCGTTGTGGGGGCTCGCGTTCAAGCCGAACACCGATGACATGCGCGAGGCCCCGGCCCGGGCAATCATCGATCTGCTGCACAAAGCAGGCGCCAACGTGCGTGCCTATGACCCGGTCGCCGGCGCGGAAGCCAGGCGCATCTACGGTGACAGAAAGGACTTTGTCATCACGAAAAATGCCTACGAAGCGGCTGACGGGGCGGATGCCTTGTGCATCGTCACGGAATGGCAGGAGTTTCGCAGCCCCGATTTCGACCGGCTCAAGCAGATATTGAAGACAGCTCTCATTTTTGATGGCCGAAATCTTTATGATCCCGGCATGGTGGGTCGTTTCGGCTTCACTTACTACGCAATCGGGCGAGGTAAAACAGTCACGCCCAGCTAATAACTAAAGCTAAAGGTGACCTGATGCTGACGCCAGTCATTCTGTCCGGGGGGGCGGGCACGCGGTTGTGGCCGCTGTCCCGCGAGTTATATCCAAAGCAACTTCTGGCCCTGACCGGTGAGCGCACCATGTTGCAGCAGACGGCCTTGCGTCTGTCGGGCCTGGCGGCGGCCTCACCGGTAGTCGTTTGTAATGATGCCCACCGCTTCCTCGTCGCGGAGCAGCTGCGGCAGTTGAAGATGGATACCCGGGCCGTGGTGCTGGAGCCGTTCGGCCGCAACACCGCTCCGGCGATCGCGCTGGCCGCCTTGGCCGCTTTGAAGATGGCGGCGGGTGAGGATCCCGAGTTACTGGTTCTGCCGGCTGACCACGTCATCCGGGATGTGCCGGCGTTCCAGAAGGCCGTGCGCACTGCGTTGCCGGCGGTCCAACAGGGGAAGCTCGTGACCTTCGGCATCGTGCCGAGCGCCCCGGAGACCGGATACGGTTATATTCAACGGGGCACGGAAACAGCCGCGGGCGCGGGTTTGTTTCAGATCGCCCGTTTTGTCGAGAAGCCCAATCTCGAGCGCGCGCAGGAATTCCTGAAGTCGGGTGACTACCTGTGGAACAGCGGTATGTTCATGTTCCGGGCCAGCCGCTACCTGCAGGAGCTCGAGAAGTTCGCGCCGCAGATTGCCCGTGTTTGCCGGGCTGCGTTTGATAACGCGAAGGCCGATCTGGACTTCATGCGGATCGACGCCGAAACGTTCGAGAACTGTCCCAGCGATTCCATCGATTACGCTGTGATGGAAAAAACCTCCGACGCCGTGGTCGTCCCGTTGTCCGCCGGTTGGAGTGATGTTGGATCGTGGTCCGCTTTGCACGAGGCCTGTGATTCGGATAGCCACGGCAACGTGTCACGGGGCGATGTCATATCCGAGGATTCCAACGGTAACTATCTGTATGCCGAGAGCCGGCTGGTAGCGACCGTAGGCCTGCAGAACCACGTGGTCGTGGAGACCAAGGATGCCGTGCTGGTCGCTCCGAAGGATCGCGTCCAGGATGTGAAGAAGCTGGTGACGCGCCTCAAGGAGGCCGGCCGCTACGAACATTCGCTGCACCGCGAAGTGTTCCGTCCCTGGGGCAGCTACGACAGCATCGAGAATGGCGAGCGCTTCCAGGTGAAACGCCTGAAGGTGAAGCCGGGTGCGACTCTGTCCCTGCAGATGCATCACCACCGCGCCGAGCACTGGATCGTCGTTTCCGGAACCGCGCGCATCACCCGGGGCGAGGAGGTTTTCCTGCTGGAGGAAAATCAATCCACCTACATTCCCATCGGCGTGAAGCACAGGATCGAAAACCCCGGCATGATTCCGCTGCACATCATCGAAGTGCAGTCGGGCTCGTATCTCGGTGAAGATGACATCGTGCGCTTTGATGATCGCTACGGCCGGCAAGGGACCACAAATTGATGAATCTCAACTCCTTCAAGGCCTACGATGTCCGCGGGCGCATTCCCGATGAGCTGAACGAGCAACTGGCGTATGACATTGGTCGTGCGTATGCAACATTTGTGAAATCACGCCGGGTCGCGGTGGGTCACGACATTCGCTTGTCGAGCCCGCAGCTCGCCGAGGCGCTGAAGCGCGGTCTGATGGACAGCGGCTGTGACGTTCTCGATATCGGGCTGTGGGGCACTGAAGGCGCCTATTTCGCAGCCTTCGCCGAGAAGCTCGATGGCGGCATCATGGTGACCGCCAGCCACAATCCGCCCGACTACAACGGAATGAAGTTTGTGCGCGAGGATGCCCGGCCCATCAGCGGTGACACCGGGCTGATGCAGATGAAGGCGCTCATCGAGTCGCAGTCCTTCCCACCCAAGGCGGTTACGCCGGGTGTGGAGCGTCCGCTGGATCTGCGTAAGAAATATCTCGATCACCTGTTGAGCTACGTCGACCTTTCCAAGCTCAAAAAGGCGGGGTCGCCCCCGCTCAAGGTCGTGGTGAACGCCGGCAACGGTGGGGCAGGGCTCATCGTCGATCAGATAGAGCCGTTTTTGCCCTTCGAGTTTGTAAAGGTTAACCACGAGCCTGACGGAACGTTTCCGAACGGTATTCCCAACCCGATGATCATCGAGAGCCAGGCGGCCACGGCGGATGTCGTTCGCAGCACCAGGGCCGATGTAGGCCTTGCGTGGGACGGTGACTATGACCGCTGCTTCTTCTTCGATGAGCAGGGTCAGTTCATTGAGGGTTACTACCTGGTCGGCCTGCTGGCGGAGGTGTTTCTGAAGCGCGAGCCGGGTGCGCGCATCGTTCACGATCCGCGCCTGACCTGGAATACCCAGGACATCGTGAAGCGGGCGGGCGGCGTGCCGGTGCTGTGCAAGTCGGGGCACGCCTTCATCAAGCAGAAGATGCGGGAAGTAGACGGGGCCTACGGTGGCGAGATGAGCGCCCACCATTACTTCCGCCGGTTCTCCTACTGTGACAGCGGCATGATCCCCTGGCTGCTGGTGCTGCAGGTCATTTCCGAGAGCGGCAAGAGCCTGTCCCAGCTCGTCGGCGAGCGGATGCGTCTTTTTCCCGCCAGCGGCGAGATCAATCGGCGCCTGAATGGCGATCCGAAGGCCATCCTGGCCCGGGTGAAGGGTCTCTACGAAAAGAATGCCACGGCTATCGATTTCACGGACGGCCTGTCCCTGGAATTTCCGCAATGGCGATTCAACTTGCGCAGCTCGAACACGGAACCCCTCGTGCGACTCAACGTGGAGTCGCGGGCGGACGTGGGCCTGATGCAGGAAAAGACGGCAGAATTGCTGGCATTGCTGGATTCCTGAACCAGGAACGCTACTTGCTCACCACGCGGCGATGGAACAAAAGTCTATACGCGTTCTGATCGCTGAAAACCATCGCGACCTCAGTGATGTGATGAGCCAGCTCATCGATACTGAGCCCGACATGCGTTGTGTCGGGCAGGTGACCGATGCTGCCGAAGTGCTGCCCAAGGCACGGGAGGCGGCGGCCGATGCGGTGATTCTCGATCTCACCCTGCAGGGCGGCAGCGGTCTGCCACTGATCGAACAGCTCACGACCGCGATGCCCGATCTGCGTGTGATTGTGTTCAGCGGTCTGGCCAATAGCGAGGAAGTGTCGCGCGAGGCCAAGCGCCGTGGTGCGGCCGCGTACGTCTGCAAGGGAAGTGACATTCAGGTTCTGTTCGAAGCGCTGCGAACACCTGCAACCGCAAGCTGAGCCCCCATTATTCGTCTTGGTGGCAACCGGGGGGTCAGTCGTTATGGATAATGATACGATTGTGCGGTATGCATCAGTTTTCAAATCCCAGCGCGTGGTACAACCGCCCGCGGGCCGTGCTGCGGCCCTGCAATCAAGTAGTTGATAGCATCTGTCTGCTCGGGGACACACTGGTCGCTGGTGTCGTCGGCAGGTAATTTTCCCGTCCCAAACCGAAAGGGGCTACTCATGGCGCTCTGGAAAGATACGACCTCTCAGCCTGGCACGACGCCGGCTCAAAGCTTCACCAACCCGGCTGCCGCGCCGCAATCCCGCGAGCCGGAAAAGACTAACGTCGCGCCGCTCAGCCCTGACGCTGCCCGTCGTCCGGTGAAGGAAGCGCAGAGGCTCGACATGAAAGAATCGGTCATTGCTTCCGATCTGGCGATCGAAGGCAAGATCATCGGCTCCGGCCACGTCCGGATTGCCGGTCGCTTCAAAGGCGACGTACAGGTTGACGGCAATGTGACGCTCGATACGGGCGCGCACCTCGAAGGGCTCGTCAAGGCAAGCGTCGTCGTCGTCGGCGGCGAGCTCATCGGCAACATCGAGAACGCCAAGCGTGTCGAGTTGCTCGAGGGGGGCGTCATCAGCGGCGATGTGAAGGCCGGATCGCTGACCGTAGCGGCAGGTTCGCGCATGCGCGGCCAGGTCGAGTTTGGTTGGGACAATGAAGGCCGCAGCTCTGCCAAGGGATACGGCACCGGTTCATGAGTGTAGCCTCTCGCCCGGTATCCACGGGCAAGACGCGCACCTGTCCGCACTGCAAGGCGACGATTCTCGAAAGCCTCAGTATCTGCCCGGGCTGCATGCACCACCTGCGCTTCGACTCAGAAGCAGCGAAGCGACAGGTGGCGGCTGCGCCCGCGTTACGCGTGGAGGGGATCATCCGGCATCCCCCGAACGAGCAGCCGCTCGAGTATTTCGTGATCATCGCCATCCGCAACGACCGCGGCGAGGAAGTGACTCGCCAGGTCGTGAATGTCGGGGCATTACAGGCCGCTGAGAAGCGGACCTTTACGATGTCGGTGGAAGTTCTGCCGCCGTCAGCCCCCGTCCCTCCGCAGAAGCAGAATATGCCCACGGGGGCGTTCAAGACTCCTGCCAATCCTTCTCCGCAGCCGCAGCCGGCGCCGTCTCAGGCTCGTGTGGTCAGTCCGCCTACGGCACCGACACCATCGGCACCGACGACGCCTGCGGTACCTGCCGCTTCCGGCACGACGCCAGGGGCACCTGGCACATCGGGCGCCACTCCTCCTGCCTCTGGGGCACCCACAGCTTCTGGAGCGACCCGGTCGCCCACCCCTGGATCACCCGCAATGTCCGGGACGACCCGGTCGCCTACAGCCCCTGGGTCACCCAACACGCCGAAGGGTCCGGCTCAAAGCAGCGCTGGCGCCACGACTCCGGCCAACAAGTCCGGCGCGGCCAATCCTGCCAATCCCGCCAGCCCGGCCAACCCGGCGAGTCCCGCAAAGCCGCAGAGCGGGTATGTCCTGAAGCCGCCCAGCCCCGGCGGACCGAAGCGCCATTAGGTAATTGGCTTCCCGTTTCGCGTTATATTCTCCCGGACATAACGTGGGAGGATTGATCGTGGCACGTCTCTTTGCCTTTCTTCTGGCCGCTTGTTTCATCAGCGGCGTCGCGGCTGCCGACGAGAACTCCGTACTGGTGTTCGACGCGGCTTCGCTGACAAATGTCATCGACGATCTGTCAAAGGCATTCACCGGAAAGACTCATGTGCCCGTGATATCGTCACCTGCCGCGAGCTCCGCGCTGGCGAAGCAGATCGAGGCGGGTGCGCCCGCGGACGTGTTCTTTTCAGCGGACCTCGAGTGGATGGACTACCTCGATCAGAAGAAGCTGTTGAAGCCGGGCACGCGGCACAACGTGGTGGGCAACGCACTGGTTTTGATTGCGCCGGCGGACAGTACGGTGGCTGTGAAGTTGAAGAAGGGCGTCGACTTCGGGCCCGGAAAAATTGCGACAGGCGATCCGGACTCGGTGCCCGTGGGCAAGTACGCAAAGACCGCGTTGGAAAAGCTGGGTGCCTGGGACAAGGTGTCAGGGCAGATCGTGCGCGCTGAGAATGTGCGTGCGGCGCTGGCGTTTGTTGCCCGTGGTGAAGCTCCGTGGGGCATCGTCTACAAGACTGATGCTTTGGCGGAGAAGAAGGTGCGCATCGTGGCTGAGTTTCCGGAGGACACTCATCCGCCGATCACTTATCCCATTGCCGTGACCACGCATGGTGGCGCGACCGCACAGCAGTTTGTGGACTTTGTGCGCACGAAGCCGGCGGGCGAGATCTTCAGGAAGTACGGGTTCCAGCCGCGGTAAGCGCCTGCGGCGCCCGTCGCCGCGCCGATCGGACGATATGTTGTACGATCGGACACAAATGGACGTTCCTCTACACCGCGCGCCGGCCGCGCCTCCGCTGCCGGCCACACCCTTTCGTTTTGTCCGGTACTTCGCCCGGCAATACCGCGGCTGGTACCTGTTGATGATCGCGCTCGAGACCATCAACTCAACCTGCGGCATTCTGATTCCGTACGCCACTGGACAGATCATCAAGGCCGTCACAACGGCCCACGAGCAATCCCTGTCTCTCGTGGAGCATCTGAAGGGGCCGCTGTGGCTGTTCATCGCGCTTGCGATCGGCGAGGTGGTGTTCGCCCGCGCGGGGGGTGGTGTTCAGATTGTCATCGGTCCGCGGCAACGCCAGACGGTGACGCGCGCGATGTATGCCTATTTGCAACATCACTCACACCGGTTTCTGAGTAACGACTTCGCTGGCGCCCTGGCACACAAGATCAGCGAGACCTCGATGGGGTACTCGCAGACCATCTGGACGTTGATTTTTGACTTCTATCCCATGCTGATTGTGTTCAGTGTGGCTATTTTCATGCTGGGCCATGCGCACCGGGGGCTCGCGGAGTTCGTTTCGATCTGGGCTGTTTGTTTTGTATCCCTGTCGTTCTTTCTGGCCACCCGCACGCGGCCGTTTGCGGTGGCGGCTTCCGCGGCGCGCAGCGAAACCACGGGTAAGGTCGTCGATGCGGTGACGAACCTCACGAGCACGCGGTTGTTTGCGCGGTTGGACTATGAGAGGGAGTACCTCGACGGTCAGTTGAAGAAGGAGCTGCAGGCGGTCCGCCGGTCCAACTCATATTCGGAGCGGGTGCGGTGGTTTCAGTACTCGGCGGCGGCGGTGCTGAAGATTGGAGTGCTGTATTACGCTCTGCAGTTGTGGGGGCGGGGCGAGATCACCGTCGCGGAGTTCGTGGTGGCGAGCACTACCACGCTGTTGATCATCAACGAGGCGCGCAATCTCAGCCGGCGGTTCCTGGAGTTCTTCGAGTACATCGGTAACGTGTCCAATGGTGTTCACACCCTGATCAAACCGCATGAGGTGGTGGATCAGCCGGGTGCCCAGGGCATGGCCATCGAGCGCGGGCGCATCGAGTTTCAGGATGTGTCGTTTGGATACTCCGCCGATCAGCTCATCTTCCAACACCTGAATGTGGTGATCCCGGCCGGCCAGCGGGTAGGGTTGGTGGGCTTCTCGGGGTCCGGGAAGTCCACGTTCGTGAGCTTGATATTGCGCCTGTACGATCCGCAGGGTGGAAAGATTCTGATCGACGGGCACGAGATCCGGGCGATGACCCAGGAGTCGCTGCACTCGCAGTTGAGCCTGATCCCGCAGGATCCCAACCTGTTTCACCGCACGCTGATGGAGAACATCCGGTACGGGCGGTTGGAGGCGACTGATGAAGAGGTTGTGGATGCCGCGCGCAAGGCGCATGCGGATGGGTTTATCCGGGGGATCAAGGACCAGTACTCATCGCTCGTAGGCGAGCGGGGTGTGAAGCTCTCCGGCGGCCAGCGGCAGCGGATTGCGATTGCGCGTGTCGTGGTGAAGAACGCCCCGATCCTGATTCTGGATGAGGCGACCTCGAGCCTGGATTCGATTACGGAGCAGGCTATTCAGGAGACGCTGAACGAGGTGATGCAGGGCAAGACGGTCATTGTGGTTGCGCACCGGTTGTCTACGATTGCGCATCTGGATCGCATTCTGGTGTTTGATCAGGGGCGTATCGTGGAGGATGGGACGCACGCGGAGTTGCTCGCGCTCGGTGGCTCATACCACCGGCTGTGGAGCCGGCAGGCGGGCGGCTTCGTACTCGACGATGGCGCGGCGGACGAGTCCGCCAAGGATGAAGAGCCGGCTGAGTCTGATGATGCGCCTGAAGAGGTTGTTGGGAATGACCGGCGGCGCATTCAGCGGCGGATCTACTGAGCCCGCCATCTGAGTGCTGACTTTGCACTACTGTCATTCTCCCAATGACTACCGCGCAATCCTGCCTAAACGCGACGAGTTGAATACCGAGCGCACGTCCGGTGCAACAACAGCGCGCTTGAACCAGCGTTCGAGCGTCGCAAGCCTGGCGCGTTGGATTCGCTTTCGCAAAGACGGTGCCAGTGCGCCGAATCTCTCAACCAACAGACAGGCAAGTGCCTCGGCCTTGCCTTCGGCCTTACCTTCGGCCCTACCTTCGGCCCTACCTTCGGCCCTACCTTCGGCCTTTCCTTCGGCCTTGCCTTCGGCCTTGCCTTCGGCCAGTGCCTGTTGCCTCCAGGCTCTACAATTTGCCACCAGATTGGAATTCATTTTCATCTCCAGCAAGTTGATGGATTCCGGCACCTTTATTCCGAGCTCCTGGTAGGCCCGGCGAACCAACTCGGCGAACGGGCCTCGCAGCCGCCCGTGGTCCGGATGCTGACGGAACCAGTCGCTCAATTCACCTCGCAACTCTTCGATCTCCTGGGGCGCAATCGGCCGTTCGAGCCGAAACAGCAGTGCCGCGAGACCGCGGCGCCGCGCCAGCTCATCGCCAGGGAAGGCGCTCATGTCCAACATGACATAGCGGATGTTGGGCTGCCAGGGCTCCAGTGCCGAATCCCGCGATAGCGTAATGAGTTTCCTGATCTGGGTTGGTGCCTTCCAGGACCTCTGGCCATTATAGAGCACCAGCATCAGAAGCGGTGGTAATCGCGCGCCGGTCTCGAGCTTGCGTTCGTCGACAATCTGCTGCCATAGCAGACCCATGTAGGTCTGCGCGCGCACGGCCATCCACCAGTCGATGCGGCTCTGAAATTCGATGAGTAGATAGATGTCCGTACCTTCGCGGGTCGGTAATCTCCAAATGACATCGCCCTCGCGCCGGCGAGCCGAACGCTTTCCGGTGTGAAACTTGGCGTTGACTCGCTGTAACCGGGAGAAGTCCAGACCGGCGGCCAGTGCTTGTGGCACGAACTCGCACACGAGCATCTCCACCATGTGTGGAATGGAAAAGAGACGGTGATACAACGAGTCCGAGTCGGGCACGAGTGAGTAGTGAGTCCATAGGAGCGCGAACGAAGCGGGCATCTCAGCGCGGGCGGCATCGAAAATCAATTCTGAATTTGTGTTGAAAAACACTGAATATGGAGAGAAATTTCGCGTATATCAAACAGCCGCAACGTGGGATGTTGCGTATCGCACAGACATACAACTCACCACGTGAACTCTGCAGCAGGTAAACAGACGTCACGTTTGCAGGTATTTACCACCGTGAGTTCGTAGCCGCAGTCGGTAGTGGGCGGCGGCGTCTGGCAATAGCGTCAAGCATTCACTCGATGCCCAGCCGCGGGTTTCAGCGTACGCGGGCGCGTACCAAATGACGACGCTCAAGTATCCGTCGGTACAACACAGCCAGAGGGTGTTTCATTCAACGTGGAGTTTTCGGTCGCACTCCTGCGATCTCGCGGTCTGCGAGCGGCTGAAATGCACCCAACGCCCGCAGGGTGCGGGTGGCTACGGCCGGTGAGCATAGCAACACGCACTTGGCTAGCGCGTCTGCCACAAGCGCTGTACTGGCAATGACCGCGGCGTAGCTGACAGCGGGCACTGCTTGCGTCCCGGCTGTTGGTGCGCCGGTGTCGACAGTGCGCACGTAGTAACCCTGGTGCTCTGGTGGGCGCTGTCCGCTCATTGTATCGCTCACCGCCAGCGCGGCGTCGACGAGCTCGATGGCCGTCAGCTTACCGGCGGGCCCTCGCACAAACACCGGCTCATCCCGCGGGCCAAACACCCTCATGTCACCACCGGCGTTGACCAACCCCGCCGTGCATCCGCCAGCCACCAATGCCTCAACGGCGCAGTCCACCGCATAACCTTTCGCAAACCCACCAAAGTCCAACGCTACGGGCGCATGGCAGACAACCTCGGTCTCATCATCTGATACCTCTACGTCGCTCAACCTTCCCGGTTGAGCCGGCGTGCACGGATCGAACACTCCCTCAGTGCGCGTGTGAATTCGCTTCGCGAGACTCAGCAGTTGGCCAATGCTGGCGTGAACCTTGGTAGGGGCGTGCAGCGGCGCGCGATTGATTCGGGCGAGGTCGCTGCCTTCTGCACTGGGGTGCATGAGGCGGTTGACCTGCTCGATCGCCTCGAAGGCACGCTCAATGGCGGCTTCGGCGGTGAGAGTTTCAGTCGGAACGACCTCGGCCGTTGCTTCGATGGCAACCAGCGTACCGAGCGACACTCGAAGGCGCTTGACCGTACTCACAGAAGCGTCAAGAATGATTCGCATTTGCGTTACTGTCAAGGCGACCCGTGCCCCGAATTCCGTTTCTGGCCGCTTCTGGTTTAGCCGCTCTCGCCATCCCGCCCGCCCAGGTGGCGATCGCCGCCGACTACCTGTCCGTCGACGCGGCCCAGCGTGGCTTTTTCGCTCAGGCGGACCGCTTTGACGAGGTGGTCCTGGCGCTGAACCCTGACCAGAAGCAGACGGTAACGCAGCTCGCCGGCCCACAGCCTCCGCACCGTTCGCTGCGGGCGTGGAAGGCGATGCGCGGCAATGACGTCCTCGGCTACGTGTTCGTCGACGAGGTCCTAGGACGGCAGGACATGATCACTTATGGCATCGGTATCGACGCCGCGGGGAAGATGAGCGCCATCGAGGTGCTCTCCTACCGGGAAAGCCACGGCAGCGAGATCCGCGGTACCGCGTGGCGTCGCCAGTTCGACGGCCGGCAGGGGTTGGAGCACCTGCGTTTCGGCACGGACATCAAGAACATCGCTGGCGCGACGTTGTCATGTGAGCACGTCACCCAGGGGGTCCGTTGGATCACGGCGCTGTGGCAGGTGACCCTGCGTCCTGCGCATGCCGTGGCGGCTTCGTAGCGATCCATGGCCACCGTCATCCCCCAGCGCATGTCGATTGGGCTCCGGTCAGCAGTGATCGGGGCGTTCGGGCTACTGTGGCTCACGGGCTGCCTGTGGCTGGTGCTCCATTACTTTTTTGCCCAACCGACCGATTTCGGGCCGGTGGAAAACCCCTGGAGTCCTGTCATTTTGCGTATCCACGGGTGGATCGCCATTTCGGGGGTGTTCCTGCTGGGGTGGGTCACCGCGCGCCACGTCAGCGACCGGTGGCCTCATATGATCAAGCGCGCGTCCGGAATTTCCATGGCCACCGTCGCGGTGATACTCGCCTTGACTGGATACGCGCTCTATTACACGACCGATCGCCTTCATGACTTAGCCGGTGTCACTCACGAGATTATCGGCGTGGCGGCCTTCCTGCTCGCTTTGACGCACTGGCGCCGTTACCGTCCACCACGCAAACGTCGCTGAGGAACGAATCCCATGCGCTACATAATCTATGTATGCGCGTTCATGCACTATTCACTGGCCCGAGCGTTATATAACGTAGCAGTGAAACTAGTTTGAGATTGAGGGGCGCGACGCATGAGCATCCGATCGATCTTCGTGGGCCACCGAGCGACGCTTGCGGTGCTGGTGTTGCTGTCAGTGGTCGGCACATCGGTTGCCCTCGCCGACGACGAATCCGACCCTCCTGGTCGGGTCGCCCGCCTCAGCTATGCCGATGGGTCCGTCTCCCTCCAACCAGCGGGGGTTGAAGACTGGGCCGACGCGACTGTCAACCGTCCGCTGACCACCGGCGACAAACTCTGGGCCGACCAGAATTCAAGGGCTGAGCTCGACATCGGCTCCGCGGCCATCCGGATCGGAAGTAACACCGGTCTGTCGTTTCTCAATCTCGACGACCAGGTCGCGCAGGTCAATGTCACGGCAGGAACCGCGATTGTTCACGTGCGCGACGTCGGTGAGAACCAGTCATTTGAGATTGATACTCCCAACGTCGCCGTGTTGGTTCAAAGCCCCGGTGACTATCGCGTCGAAGTGAACGACGCCGGCAATGGCACTGTGGTCAAGGTCGCCAATGGTGAGGCGCAAGTCAGCGCCACCGGTCAGACCGTGCCGATGCACACCCAACAGGCGTTTGCTTTCAGCGGAACCGAACAGGTCAATGTTGACCAGGCTTCCGTGGGCGCACCGGATGCGTTGGATTCCTGGTCGATTGAGCGCGAGCACCGGTCAGAGCAGGCCCGCCAGCAGAATAGTGAGTACCTGCCTCCCGATGTGGCCGGTGCTGACGACCTTGCGCAGTACGGCACGTGGGAATCGACTCCCGATGACGGACCTGTTTGGACGCCGACCGTCGTCGCGGCCGGTTGGACGCCGTACCAGGATGGTCGTTGGGTCTGGGTGTCGCCTTGGGGTTGGACTTGGGTCGACTCCGCTCCTTGGGGCTTCGCGCCTTTCCACTACGGTCGCTGGTCGTATCGTGGCACGCGGTGGTGCTGGGTCCCGGGTCCGCGCCATGTGCGACCGGTATACGCGCCTGCATTGGTTGGCTGGGTGGGGAGTCCGGGTGCCAGCGTGTCTATTACGGTTGGTGGTGGCCCGGGGGTTGGCTGGTTCCCGCTCGGTCCCCGTGAGGTTTACGTCCCTGGCTACCGTGTATCTCCCCGCTACGTCAGAAACGTCAACGTTACGAACACCGTGATTGTGAATAACACGTACATCACGAACGTGTATGAGAACAGAGTTACCAACATCACCTATGTGAACCGGAACCGACCAGGGGCGGTGGTGTCTGTTTCGCGGGATACCTTTGTATCGGGCCGGTCGATTGCCGGGCGCACGATGCGCATCCCGCCGAATGAGCTCTCACGGTTCAGCGCGCACGGTGCTGGACCGGCAATTCCGCCGTCGCGGGAAAGCGTGCTGGGCCACCATCCAGATATGAACGTACGCCGACCACCTGCGGCATTTATGAATCGCCCAGTGGTTGCTCGCACGGCGCCTCCGCCAGCGCCTATATCGTTTGATCGTCAGCAGGCGGCCATTCGTGAGAACGGCGGACGGCCTTTGGGCCGCGAGCAGTTGAACGCGTTACGGCCTCAACAGGCTGCGGCGATGAACCAACAGCGGGTGAGGGTGGTTGCGCCGAGCCCGATCCGACCGATTCAGGGCGGGCAGCGGTTTGGGACAGCTCGGCCCGATGGCGGCCGTTCGGCCGAACCCAACATGCAGGATCGCGAGCGCGCGCTGCACGCAACGCCGATCAACCCTGGGCAGCCTTCGCGCGGTGAACCGTCGCGCCCCGAGCCGCAGCAGAACGCCGGCCAGAATTTCCACAACGATCGCCCTCCGGGCGTTCAGATGCGGAATGACCGGATGCAGAACAACGATGAGAGCCGGCGCCAGGCTCAAGAGGAGCGGCCAACACCTCGGGCAACGCCCGTGGAGCCGCAGGCGCGGCCGTTCCAACAGCGTCCGGAAGAGCAGCAGCGCAACTTCGAGCAGCCGCACGCCACGGAACAGCAGCGCAACTTCGAGCAACCGCATGCCACGGAGCAGCAGCGGCCCGCGGATCAACCACGCAACTTCCAGCAGTCGCGCCCTTCGGAACAACAGCGCAATTTTGAGCAGTCGCGCCCGAATGAGCCATCGCGCAACTTCGAGCAGCAACGGCAGCAGTTCAACCAACCGCAGCGCTTCGAGGCGCCGCACCCGGCGCCGCAGGCAACACCGGTTCAACCGTCGCGCCCCGTTGAGCAACCGCGGGTTGAGCAACCCCGAGCTGTCGAACAGCCGCGCCCGGTAGAGCGCCCGCAAGTTCAAATACGCCCCATGGAAGCTCCGCGGCCGATGCAGCAGCCACAAGCGCGCCCCGTAGAGCCGCAGCGCGCCGCTCCTCAGCAGCAGCGTCAGGCTCCGCCCCAACAGCGTAACGACGACCGCCGCGGCGGCCGCCCCGATCCGCGACGTTAGCGAGCACTCGGGCCGGGGGGCGTCCGGCCCGCGGCGGTGGCAAGCAATCGCGCCCCGAAGGCCGCCCCGACCCGCGATGCGCGGTGGTTGAGCAATGGCGCAAGCGGTTGCCGAACACGCGCCAGCAGTCGCCGGGTAGCGGTGCGCCCGCAGGCGTCAGCGGGGCGCGAGTGTTGAGGCCTGGGGGATCGACAGCGTAAACACCGCCCCTCGAGGCTCGTTTGAAGCGGCCTCGAGTCGCCCATGGTGGGCGTGAGCGATCTGCCGGGCCAGGCTCAGGCCGATTCCCGAGCCGCCGGGCTTCGTCGTGAAGAAGGGCACGAAAATGTGCTCCAGTGAGCCACTCTCCAGGCCTTTCCCGTTGTCACTGATGCTGATGACACAATCCTCATCGCGAATCTGACATCGCAGCTCGATTCTGGGGTCCGCCGCTGCGGACAATGCCTCCATCGCATTGTGCAACAGGTTGATCAACACCTGCTCCAATAGCCCTCCATCCGCTCGTACAGTCAGCTCAGGCGGTTCAACGCTGCTGGAATAGGCGATTCCTCGACCCTCCAGGGTCGGCCGCATCAGTTGATCGATGCGGTGAATGAAGTCCCCAACAGGCAGTAGCTCCAGAGCAGGCGGCGGCAATTCCGCCATCGTCCGATAGCGTTCCACGAAGCTCATGAGCCCGGCGCTGCGGCGGGCGATAACGTCGACCGCGTCTGCGACATCGCGTAGTCCACCATCGGGTTCCTCGGCAACCGCCGCACTCAACATTGGCCGCACACTGTCAGCCAAAGATGATATGGGCGTCAGCGAATTCATCATCTCGTGCGCCAACACACGCAACAGATCCTGCCATGCCTGCAACTCTACCGCATCCAACTCGTTGCCGATGTTCTGCAGCGAAAACACCCGTAGCTGAGAGCCTCCGGCACAGAATCGCGCCGCCGAGGCGAGCACGCGCTGGCCACTCGCCAATCTCACAATCTGCCGTTGCCCTGGCGCGAGCCGCGACAACACTTCGGCAGCCGATTCCCCAATGGTACTCAGATGCTCGAGCTTGCTGATCGCCCGCCCAGCCAGCCGTCGAGCAGCATGGTTGGCCAAATTGACTTTGCCAGTGTCATCCAACGTGATGATGGCCACCGGGACAGTATCAATCAGCGTCTGCAGATGATCGATTTGTTGTTGCGGCCGCACACGCGCGGCATCGAGTGTCGTTACTGCGCGCTCAATGGCGCCCCGCAACCGCTTGAACCCACTGACTCCGCGGGCGGGGCGCTCGAGCTCGCCGGCGGCGAGCCCTTCAACAAAGCGTTCCAGCATGCGATCGCCCTTGGCGACATATCGCGCCAGATCCACGAGAATCAGCGCGGCGATCCCGCTCAGAACAATCGCTGTGGCATACAGATGTTGTGTCGTCAACAGCTCCAGGATCGCAAATGCGATGGTGCCTACGAGGGATGCCCGGACCCCGATTCCAACAGCAAACACAATGCTCACCTCTTTAGATTCGGTGCTTGGACATACGGCGATACAGCGCGGGCCGCGTCAGCCCCAGGACCGCAGCGGCCTGTGAGATATTGCCATCGTACAATTTCAGCGCGCGCTCGATCGTGCGTTTCTCCGTGCGCTCCAGGTCGAAATCCTCCGCGGGGTCCAGGGGTGGCGCCGGTCTGTGAAATGCGAACGGGAAGTCCTCGGGCGTCAACCGATCGGAGTGGGCGAGAATCGTGGCCCGCTCGACCGCGTGCCTCAATTCGCGGATGTTGCCCGGCCAGGAATATCGCTCGAGCAGGGCGAGGGCATCTGCTGACATCTTGCGCCGGGGAACGTCGTATTTACGCGCGTAAACCGACAGGAAGTGCTCCAACAGAGCCGGTATGTCCTCCGCCCGGTGGCGCAGCGGCGGTAGGGTGATTTCCACGGTCCTGATGCGGAACAACAGGTCCTGCCGCAACACTTCTTCATCTTCCAGCTCACGGGCGGAGCGGTTGGTTGCGGTAATGAGGCGGATATCAATGGGAGCCGGATTGACGGCGCCGATGGCAACGACCTCCCGCCGTTCGAGCACAGTCAGCAGCTTGCGCTGCAGATGCAGCGGCAGGTTGCCAATCTCATCCAGAAACAGCGTGCCGCCGTTGGCTGCCACAATCCGTCCCGCACGATCCGAGTCGGCACCCGTGAAGGCGCCTCGCTTGTGACCAAACAGCTCACTTTCAAACAGGGAGTCAGGCAAAGCTCCCAGATCAACACTGACAAAGGGCCCACGTGCACGACGCGACAGGCGATGAATCTCGCGGGCGGTCAGCTCTTTCCCTGTGCCGCTTTCACCGAGCACCAGTACGTTTGCGTCGGTCGGGGCTGCCCGACGGATGATGTCGAAGACCTGCCGTAGAGGTGCGGCACTGCCGATCAATTCGCCCTGCGGCGGTGTTGATTCCGAAATGAGAATATCGTGCCGGGTCTGCAGTTCCGCGGCCTTGCTGCGAGCTCGAGACAGCGCGACGGCTGACGACATCGTGGCGATGAGTTTGTCGTTCTGCCAGGGCTTCAGGACAAAATCGACGGCGCCATTCTTGAGTGCCTCCACGGCGAGAGAGACGCCGCCAAATGCGGTCATGAGGACAACTGAAGCAGAGGGCACTGCGACCCGAAGGCGCCCCAGCCAATCCAAGCCTTCGCGACCGGTGCGCTCCCCCGGCGCAAAATTCATATCGAGCAGAATGGCATCCGGAACGAGAGTTTCGAGCGTGCGGCTCAAATCCTCAGGGTTCTGAAGAGTAACGACCTTCTCGAAATGAGGGGCCAACGCGAGCCGTGCGGCCGTGAGGACGTCGGAGTTGTCGTCGACGACGAGGAGGTTGCCAGTCTGTGCCATGTCCGGAAACGTACACTGACTGTCCGATTCCGTACAGGTCAGAGCCCCTCCCGTAGACGTAGTGTATTGATTTAATTGAGATTGGGGGCTTGGCCCCAGGCTTGCAGCGGAGGCAGCCATGCAACCTGCGGCGGCATTCACTCAGCAGCAGCCTTCGGGCATGGACGCGCCATTACCCCAGCGAAAGTGGCGGCGGCGACTCTGGGTAATTGGGGCAACGATTCTCGTCATCGTCGCGGTCGTCCTGGCCGCACGAACGCTCCGGACCGGCAGAACCGTCAGAATGTCCGCGAACTCGGTGACGGTCGCGACTGTCCAGCGTGCAGTCTTCCGCGACTTCGTGCCGCTGCGGGGGCGGGTGGTCCCGCGCGATATCGTGTATCTGGATGCGCAGGAAGGAGGCCGTGTGGAACGGGTACTGGTTGAAGCGGGCGATACCGTCACGGCCGGCCAGCCGCTCCTGGAGTTCGGCAACACCGAGCTGCAGCTCGAAGTCATTGAGCGCGAAGTGCGGATCATCGAGCAGATCAACAACCTGCGCACCACCGAGCGCTCACTGGAGCAGGACCATGAGTTCAACCAGCGGACGCTGGCGGAAATCCAGTACAACCTGACGCGCCTGGGCCGCCTGACCGAGCGCCGCAATTCACTGGCGAGCCGGGGCGCCGTCTCGGTCGCGGAGCGCGAGGATGCGGCCGACGAGTTGAGTTACTACCATTCCCTGCACCCGATCGTGCAGCAAAGCAGTGTGAAACAGGAAGAGTGGCGCGCAATGCGCACACCTGAGATCCGTGACGAGTTGGATAAGCTGCAGCAGAATCTCACTATCGTGCGCGGCAAGCTCGACAACCTGATCGTCCGCGCTCCGGTAACAGGACGCCTCACGGATCTGAATCTGAAGGTGGGTGAAAATTGCGAGCGGGGCAAACGCCTCGCCCAGTTAACCCCGGAGACGGGTTTCAAGTTATCCGCGGATGTGGATGAGTTTTATCTGCCGCGCGTTCGCAAAGGGCAACGCGCGGACATGGAGTTCGCCGACGCGACCGTCCCCGTCAAGGTCAGTCGCATTTATCCACAGGTGAAGGACGGACAATTCACCATCGACCTGGCGTTTGACTCCGCGGCTCCCGCAGGTTTGATCCCTGGTGAGGCCAGTCAGGGACGTCTGCGGCTCGGTGAGGACGTCAGTGCCGTGGTTATTCCCTCAGGCGCGTTTCTCGAGCAGAGCGGGGGAGACTGGATTTTCGTATTGACGCGCGACGGCCAGTCCGCTGGCCGCCGCCGTATCGAGCTCGGCCGACGCAACGCCGAGCAACTCGAGGTCCTCGCCGGCCTCGCTCCGGACGAGCGTGTCGTCATCTCGGACTACCGCGGGCTGGAGCATCTCGATGGAATCGAACTGACTCATTAGGAGCGATTGCGCATGTTGAAGCTGCAGACCGTGTCAAAGAAGTACCGCACCACGGAAGTGGAGACGAGCGCCTTGAACGGCGTGTCTCTGGATATCGCTCCGGGGGAGTTCGTAGCCATCATGGGGCCGTCCGGCTGCGGCAAATCCACTTTGTTGAACATACTCGGTCTGTTGGATAGCCCGGACCAGGGCGCCTACTGGTTCTTTGGCGAGGAGGTTGCCAAGCGGTCCGAGCGGGAGCTCACCGCGCTGCGGCGCACGGGTGTGGGTTTCATCTTCCAGAGTTTCAATCTGATCGATGATCTGAATGTTGCCGAGAACGTGGAGGTTTCATTGCTGTATCGCCGGATCGGCGGCGGCGAGCGGCGCAAGCGCGTGGCAGCGGCGCTCGAGCGGGTTGGGATCGCGCATCGCGCCAGGCACCTGCCGCATCAATTGTCAGGTGGTCAACAGCAGCGTGTTGCGATTGCACGGGCGCTCGTTGCGGAACCAAAACTGATTCTTGCGGACGAGCCTACGGGAAACCTCGACACTGAAAATGGCACAGCCGTGATGGCGCTGCTGACCGAGATCAACGGCGCGGGCACCACGGTGGTGATGGTCACTCATTCGCTGGTGCATGCGGGCTACGCAAAGCGGACGGTGAAGCTGCTCGACGGACGGGTCGTCAGCGAAACTCAACTGGCCGCCTGAGCGGAGGACGGCATGTTCTCCAGCTATCTGGCGGCGGCCTGGCGCAGCTTCGTGCGAGACCGGCTGTATGCCCTGATCAACATCATCGGGCTCGCCATCGGCCTGTCGGCAGCGGTGTTGAGCGGGATGTATATCCACAATGAGCTGACTTTTGAGCAATTCCTGCCGGGGTACGAACAGATTTACCGGATCTCGGCGAGTTTTGGTGGTCCCCATTCTCCGATGTCACCGGTGGATACTGCACCATCGGGTCTCGCGCCCTGGTTGAAGGGCCGCATGCCGTCGTTGCAGCCACTGGCACGATTGAGCGGCGGGACCGATGTTGCCATCCGCGTCGGTCAGATCGATTCGCTGGAGCACATCCTTTGGGCGGACCCGGAGTTCTTCGATATTTTTCGCTTTGGGGTGGAGCAGGGTGACCTGGTAACTGCGCTGCAGCGGCCGGACGCCGTGGTGCTGACACGCTCCGCCGCTCGGCGCCTGTTCGGCCGCGACAGGGTCGTCGGCGAGACCTTCCTGATGGATCATGACCATACCATGCGGGTGGCCGCGGTCATGCAGGATCTGCCGTCCAACACTCATTTTAAATTCTCCCTGGTCGGATCCAGTAAAGCCGAGTTCAGCTCGGTTGCGATAGCGGATAGGGCGCCCGGGGGCACGCCCGGTGTGTGGGACGCCGCCACCTATTTTCGGCTGGGGCCGGGATTCACATTGCAGGGCGTTCGCACGGCTCTCGATGCATACGTTCGTGAGCAATGGGATCCGCCGGGTAAACAAAACCAGATTCGACGATTGCTGCCCGTCATGCCCATTGCTGCGATCCATCTGGCACCTGAGGGCGCAGCCTCCATGCGGGCGCACGTCAGCCCGGAGATGTTGTATGCCATTGGTGGCGTAGGGCTCCTGATCCTGGCGGTTTCGATTATCAACTTTGTCAACCTGTCGACTGCCCGGGCCGCGCGGCGCAAGATCGAGGTCGCGGTTCGCAAGGCGGCGGGAGCCACGCAGGGTCAGTTGATTGTGCAGTTCATCGGGGAGGCCTCGCTGTACGCAGCCCTTGCCGCGATTCTGGCAGCTTGCATCGTGGAACTGGCGTTACCCGAGTTCAACCGGTTGGCCGGTACCGAATTTACTTTCGGCCTGCGGGGGCGCCCCGTGACGTTGGTCTGGGCCGCGGGCCTCGCGCTTCTGGTGGGATTGCTGGCCGGAGCCTATCCCGCGCTCGTGCTGGGATCGCTCGAGCCTGTGGCCGCGTTGAAGGGCGGTCCGGTGCGGGCCGGTGGCGTGGTGCGCAGCGTGTTGGTTACAGCTCAATTCGCGATACTGATCGGGCTGTTGTGTACGATCATCGTGGTGTATGAGCAGACATCGCTCGCAAAGGAGGCAGTGCGGCGACTCGATGTCCATGGTGTATTTCTGATCGTGACTGATTGCGAGCGGTTTTCCATCGATCGGGTTCGCGCGTTGCCGGGTGTCGCGGTGGCCGGATGTTCGGACAGTGCTCCCCTGGGATTCTCCAAGCGCCATACCAATGCAACCCTCCATGATGGTTCCAAGGTAATGGTTCGCAAGGAGCTGGTGGGCACCGGATTTTTCGAGGTATATGGCCTCGAGCCACTCGCGGGACGTCTGTTTATCCCCGATCGCGCTGCCGATGCTGAGAAGATCATCATCAATGCAACTGCTGTCAGAGCCTTTGGATTCCGAACGGCGAGCGCGGCACTGGGACAGTTCGTAGGCTCGGGTGAGGATGGCAAGCCCGCTGAGGTTATTGGTGTCATTCCCGACTTTCCGCTGGAATCTGTTCGTACGCGGATCGAGCCCATGCTGTTCGCCCTGGGCAGCGAATCTCATCTCCTGAGCGTGAAAGCGCTTCCAGGACAGGAGAGCGCAGTCCAGGAATCAATCCAAAATCTGTGGAAGCAGCAGCAGCCATACCGGCCTATATCGATGTTCCCCGTGGACCGGGCGCTGCAGGACTTCTACGCAGACCTGAAGGCCGCGGCGATGGTGTTTGGCATCTGCAGCGCTGTTGCGTTGTTGCTCGCATGCACGGGCCTGTTCGGCCTGACCTCGTTCGCGGTGGAGCGCCGGACCAAGGAGACCGGTATCCGCAAGGCAATGGGGGCAGGGCGGGGCGACATCCTGCGCCTGTTGTTGGGTCAATTGACCCTGCCGGTACTGGAAGCCAACGTGATTGCCTGGCCGGTCTGTTTCTTTCTGCTGCACCGTTGGCTGGCCGGGTTTGCCTATCACGTAGACCTGGGTGCGGAAGTGTTTCTCGGCGCGGGTGTGGTGGCCGTGCTGGTGGCCTGGGTGACGATCTGTGCCCAGGTGCTGAGACTTGCCGCCCTTCACCCGGTTACGTCCCTGCGTTATGAGTAGGTGTCGTCTTGTTTCGTAATTGTCTTGCGGCCGCGTTGCGCAATCTTGCGCGCAGCCGATTCTACTCCGCCATCAGTGTGTTCGGCCTGGCGATCGGTCTGTGCGCGGCCATATTGGTAGGCCTGATTGCTCGCAACGAGACGAGCTATGACCATTTCCTGCCGGGATACGAGCGAATCTATCTGGCGGGAGCCCTGTTGCTGCCGACCGGCCATCCAGGCATGTATAGCCATGAGAGCCCGAGTTGGATCGCCGCTCCCATGCAGCAGCGCTTCCCGGCTGTGGAAGCAATCACGCGGCTTGCACCGGCAGACGTCAGGTTGAAACATGGTGTGGTCGAAGCCAAGGAAACGATATACTGGGCCGATCCAAACGTGTTTGAAGTGTTGCGTTTTACCGCGCTCGCGGGCGACTTGCAATCCGCGCTGCAACGGCCTGACAGCATCGTGATCACACGCTCCCTCGCGCAAAAATACTTCGGGCAGGACGATCCTGTCGGCAGCTCAATCATGGTGAGCGACGGGCACCCGATGACCGTTACCGCCGTGATTGAAGACCTGCCGGTTCACAACTCGCAATTCGAGACGGCCATATTTGCCAGTGGAGCTTCTTCCTATTCGGATCTGACACGTCTGGAAAACGATCCGAACAACCATCCGGACAGTCCCCCCATCACGGTGACCGTGCGGACGTATTTCCGCCTCGCTTCGGGGGCATCCCTCGAGGCGCTCCAGCAGGCCATGCCTGAATTCTTCAACAGCGTGCGGCCCTCCCGACTGATGCCGGTAGGCGTTCATCTCACACTCAACCTGGTGCGGATCGATCAGATCCACCTGTCCCCCGGACTGAATCCCGGGGTCGCGAGCCGGCTGTGGATGATTATCATCATCGGTGTACTGATTCCGTTGATTGCGGCCGTCAATTTCCTGAATCTGACCACCGCCCGGGCGGCGAGGCGTGCCCTCGAAGTAGGTATCAGAAAGGCCGCCGGGGCGGGGCGGCTTCCACTGATCGCCCAGTTCATCGGCGAGGCATTGATTTACACGCTCATTGCCGCCGTGCTCGCACTGATGGGTGTGGAGTTGCTGCTGCCGGGGGTGAATTCGTTTCTGCAGACCGGCGCGGTCTTTGCCTGGTGGCGCAACCCGCTGCAGATAGTGTGGATCGCCGCGGGAGCGCTCCTCCTGGCACTGCTGGCTGGCAGTTATCCCGCCTTTTTGTTGTCGGCATTCAATCCCGTCGCTGTGCTGAAAGCGCGGGTATCCAGGCCCGGCGGAAACGCATTACGCCTGCTGTTGGTAGGTGCGCAGTTTGCGGTTCTGATTGGGCTGGTCATTGCGGCCGGAGTTGTGTACGAGCAGCGCCAATATGCAACTCACGAGGCGCTCCGGGTCAACACCGACCAGGTCCTGGTCATCAGAACGGCCTGTACCCACGATCTGGAAGACAGGTTGCGAGCACTCGCTGGCGTCCGCGGCGTGGCGTGTTCCAGTCCCTCGCTCCTGAAGAACGACTCGTTCGGCAACTACACTTTGAAGGATGGCTCGGTCACGGCCATGGACATCATTGCGATAGAGCCCGGCACCATGGAGATCCTGGGCGTCCAGGCGCGAGCCGGTCGCTTCCCGGTTCCATTGAAAAATGAGCCGCCGGGCCTGCTCATCAATGAGGCCGCGGCGCGGCGCCTCGGTTTTCAAACTCCGGCGGCGGCCATCGGGCAGTTCCTGCCCATCACGGATGCGCCGCAAATGACCGCTATCCCGGTTATTGCGGTGGTGCCCGATTTCAACGTTGACTCGGTCAGTGAGACGGTGCGGCCCACGGTGTATACGCCGCTGGAAACTGCGAGCCGACGCTTCAGGACCGACGATGGTGTACTGATCAACGTAAAACTCAGGGGGAGTGCAATTCCCCAGACACTGGTAGCGATCGATCGGTTGCTGACACGAGCACATCCTGATGAGCCTGTTGACCGTCAATTTCTCGATAACTACATCCAGAGTCTCTACCTCTCCGTGCAGCGCCAGGAGCAGGCATTGGCCGTCAGCGCGGCGGTTGCAGTAATGCTTGCGTGTCTGGGGCTCGTAGGCCTGTCGGCTTCATTGGCAGAGCGGCGGACGAAGGAAATCGGGATCCGCAAGGCGATGGGTGCTCACACCACCGACATACTCCGCATGTTGTTGTGGCAGTTTACGCGGCCCGTGCTGGTCTCCATGGCGGCCGCCTGGATCGTTGCCGGCTTCGTCATGAATCGCTGGCTGCACGGCTTTGCATACCATGTCGAGTTGGATCTGTGGCTGATGGCGGGCGCCGCTTTAGTGGGGCTCATGATCGCGCTCGCCACCGTCAGCACCCATTGCTATCTCATTGCCCGCGCGCGTCCGGTTGCCGCGCTCAGATATGAATAGAGTTGCCCGATGCTGCGCAGCTACCTGATCGCGGCGCTGCGCAACCTGGTCCGTAACAGGCTCTACGCTGCCATCAACATCATCGGGCTGGCCGTCGGGTTTGCATCGGTTATCCTGATAGCGCTGTATGTCCGTGAAGAGACGAGCTTTGACCGCTTCTGGCCGGATTTTCAGCGCGTATACCTGATGTCGATGGAGTTGCGCATTCCGGACATGGCTCCATGGAAGCACGATGCCGCGCCGGGAAGCCTGCCGGGCCTGTTGAAACCCCGGATCCCGGCCGGTGTGCTGATAGCACGGGTGTTGGAGGAACCGCACGCCGTGCGGCGGGGGGATGTCGAAGGTAATGAGGATATTCTCTGGGTCGATCCGGACCTGTTCTCGATTCTGAAATCGCGGGTGCTCGCCGGCAATCTGGACCAGGCGGTGCGGCGCTCCGACGGGCTCGTGCTGACGCGTTCCATGGCGCGCAAGTATTTCGGCGACAACCCGGCTCTCAACCAGACGCTGGAGTTGGATCGCGAGCACGTGATGCGTGTCACCGCGATCGTCGAAGACATTCCGACGGATTCCCACTTTCAGGCGACTGTGTTCGCTTCGGGCCTTGCCTCGTTTTCCGGTCTGCGGCAGTTTGATGACGCCGCCGCCGCCGGTAGGGACAAGGGGATCAGTGTGGCTATCGGCGCGTACCTGAAGCTTCCGGCGGATACGGCCGTAGAGCAGGTTGAGTCGCAGCTTCCACGTGCGGTTCGAGACTTCGAGGCATCCATCGGGGCGCAGGACTTCGATTTGCGCATGAGTCTGATCCCCCTCGCAGGCGTTCATTTGAGCGATCCGGCGGGTGGCATGAAGCCGCGGGGAAGCCCCGGCCTGCTGTATGTCATCAGCGTCATCGGCGTGCTGATAGTCATCGTTGCCGGAATCAACTTTGTCACATTGATGAGCGCCCGTGCCGGGCGGCGGGCCGCCGAGATCGGTGTGCGTAAAGTCTCGGGTGCGCAGTTTCACGACCTCGCGTTGCAGTTCATCGGTGAGGCGGTGGTCTATTGCATGGTATCCATGGTCATCGCGCTCGCGCTGGTCGAGCTGTTGTTGCCTGCTTTCAACAGTTTCACGGAACGGACCATCAGCTTCAGTTACTCGCTGCATGATCTGGGTTTGTGCGGTCTGCTGCTGCTTCTGTCCGTTGGAACCGGCGTATGTGCCGGGTTTTATCCCGCGGTAGTGTTGTCGCAATTCCGACCGGCGAGCGTTTTCAAGGGTGGCCTCATTCACAGGATAGGTGGGGGTGGCACCGTCCGGCAGATTCTCGTCATATGCCAATTCGCGGTGTTGATAACGCTCATGCTGGCGACCGTCGTCATTTACAATCAGGTTCGCTACGCACTCCAGCAAGGTCTGCGGCTGAGGGAGGATCAGGCGCTCGTAATTGAGACTGCGTGCGTCGGACCTTTCGTGCTGGAAGTTCGGCGCCTGCCCGGTGTTCGCGATGCGTCCTGCTCGGAAGATCTTCCCATTCACATGCGTACTTCGGGCAGCGGGGCGCGTTCCGCGTCTGGCAGAGACACGGATGTCTCGAACGTCGCGGTGATGCCGGGTTTTTTCGAGTTGTATGGCCTGCATCCGCTCGCCGGCCGGTTCTTTTCGCCCGATCGGCCGGCGGAGAGCGGTACGCCGGCCGTGGATAACACGTTCATCGGGCCGGTCGTCATCAATGAGACTGCCGTTCACAGGTTGGGTTATGCATCGGCCGCCGCTGCCGTGGGCCAGTCAATCCGGCATTCGCCCGGTCCGAACACTACCCGCAAAGATGTTTCCCAAATCATTGGCGTGGTCCCTGACTTTCCGGTGGGCTCCGTCCGGCAGCCCGTCGAGGCCATGGTGTTTCATACCGGGACTGGATTGTTTCATCTGCTGAGCGTGAAGCTGCAGCGTGAGCGCATTCCCGAAACGCTGGATGCAATCGATCGGTTGTGGAAGCAACTGGGTGAGCCGCGCCCGATCTCGCGCCTGTTTGTTGATCGCTATGTTCAGGAGCTCAATTCAAACAGCATCCGCCAGGGCCGGATGTTTGCCGTGTTTGCCGCCGTCGCCCTGTTTATCGCCTGCCTGGGGCAGTTCGGTTTATCCGCGTTTACAGCGGAACGGCGCACCAAGGAGATCGGTATCCGCAAGGCAATGGGAGCCGGGCGCGGCGCAATGGTGCGCATGTTGTTGTGGCAATTCACACGTCCCGTGTTGTGGGCCAACCTCATCGCCTGGCCTGCGGGTTATTTCATCATGAACCACTGGTTGCGGGGTTTCGCGTACCGGATTGACCTGGCCTGGTGGATGTTTGTTCTGGCCGGTGGTGTTGCAGTATCAATCGCGTGGCTCACCGTGTCTGTTCACGCATTTTCGGTGGCGCGCGCACGGCCTGTAGAAGCGTTGCGTTACGAATAGTCCAGGCGGGGCCGGGTTCACAAAACTCGACTTATTGCCGCGAAAGCGGCATACTCGGCCCATGCTCATTCCAGGTGTCAAGTCAGCAACTTCGATGCTCGTGCCAAACTGGCACAAGAGTTGCTCCACCCTGGAAGGCCCTGACATCACGGTGTCGGGACGGCAAATCCCACTTGGTACGCTGGCCCGTTAGACGTTGTTCGTGAGCGCGTGCGCTCGCGGTTTGAAACGCTGCCGATGAGCTGCCATGCATCATGTCGTCCTCTATTCATGTTCCTGATTTCGAGTCCTTTACCCGGGACCATCCCGACACCCACTTCGTGGATGTGTTGCTTCCTGACCTGCTGTCAACGCCGCGCGGAAAGCGGCTGAAAATAGACGCTTTGCCGGGTGTCTACGCCGGCGCGTTCCGGCTGCCGGGGTCGATATTCGCGATGGATGCCCTGGGTAACACCATCGAAGAAACGGGTCTCGGATTCGATGATGGCGATGCCGATCGGTCGTGCATCCCCGTTGATGACTCCCTCGTGTGTGCGCCCTGGATGGCTGAAGGTGTTGCGCAGATACAGGTCAGTATGGCCGACCATGACGGGAAGCCTTTTTACGGCGATCCCCGCCACGTGTTGGCCCAGGTGGTCAATCGATTCACCGAGCTTGGTTTGCGGCCGGTAGTCGCGCTCGAGGTGGAATTCTACGTTGTTGATCCACGCAGAACGCGGCACGGCGGGATTCGTCCCGCGGCTGCTCCCGGCAAGTCGGTACGCCGTTCCGGCAAACAGATCAATTCGATGGCCCGGATCGAGGAGCTGTCCGCCATCCTCGCGGAAATCAGCCGGACGTGCGAAGTCCAGAATGTGCCTGCCACGAGCATGCTCGCCGAAAGCGGTCCGGGGCAGTATGAGGTCAATCTGCGTCACGTAGCCGATCCGTGTCTGGCATGTGATCACGTCATCCGTTTGAAGCGCATCGTGCGCGGCGTGTTTCTCAAACACGGCCTCAATGCGACATTCATGCCGAAACCGTATGCCGATGAGCCCGGCAGCGGCACGCACATACATGTCAGCCTGTTGAAAGAAGACGGGCGCAACCAGTTTGCTTCCGAGAGCCTCGACCCCAACGAAAGCCTGCGCCACGCAATCGGTGGCCTGGCAGTCACCATGGCCGAATCCATGCTGGTTTTCGCGCCGACCGCGAACTCCTACCGGCGCTTCCGGCCCGAATGCTATGTTCCCATGAGCCCCACCTGGGGACTCAACAACCGGGGCGTTGCCCTGCGGATCCCGGCTGACTCTCCCGAAAACCGCCGCGTGGAGCACCGTGTCGCCGGTGCTGATGTCAATCCATACCTGCTGGCGGCCATGGTGCTTGCAGGCGTGCACAGGGGCATCACACAGAAGATCGAGCCCTGCGAGCCGGTGACGGGCAACCCCTATCGCGATTGTGTTGAAGCGGCACCGCTGCCTACCAACTGGTACGAGTCGGCCCTGATGTTCGAACGAAGCTCCTTCGTCAAAGAGTATCTGGGCGCCGATTTCCAGCAGTTGTACGCCACGACCCGACGTGCCGAGCTGCAGGCATTCGACAATCAAGTCACTCCGCTCGAGTATGACTGGTACCTGACCGCCGGCTGAGCCGGCGCGCCCTTCGGAAGAACAACATGACACAGACGCCTTTGATTGCGCCGCGGAGCACCCGCGAGTGGCAGACCGCTGATTCGCAGCACTACCTTCATCCGTTTACAGACTTCAAGGCGTTGGCCGAGCATGGCGCGCGCATTATTACGAGTGCTGAAGGTGTTTACCTTCATGACTCGAACGGGGAGCGGATCCTCGATGGGATGTCAGGGCTGTGGTGCGTCAACGTGGGCTATGGGCGCAAGGAACTGGCCGAGGTTGCGTACCGGCAGATGCTGGAGCTGCCGTACTACAACAGTTTCTTCAAGGCTACTCATCCGCCGGCGATTGAGCTCGCCGGTCTGCTTGCGGAAATAACACCGCCGCAGTTCGCGCGGGTGTTCTATGCGGGCTCGGGATCTGAAGCCAATGACACCATTGTACGTATGGTCCGCCGCTACTGGGATGTCTGTGGTGAGTCCGACAGAAGCATCATCATCAGTCGTGACAACGCTTATCACGGCAGCACCATGGCTGCCGCGAGTCTCGGTGGGATGAAGCCGATGCACGAACAGGGTGGTTTGCCCATTCCGGGCATCGTGCATATTGAGCAACCTTACTGGTACGAAAATGGCGGTGATCTGTCACCGGAAGAATATGGCCTGAAGGCCGCGCGGCGGCTGCAGGAGAAGATTGAGCAACTCGGTCCCCGGAAGGTAGCTGCTTTTATCGGCGAGCCGATTCAGGGCGCGGGTGGCGTGATTATTCCGCCGGACAGCTACTGGCCCGAGATTCAGCGCATTTGCGATCACTACGGGATCCTGCTCGTTGCCGATGAGGTCATTTGCGGCTTTGGCCGCCTGGGGCACTGGTTTGGTAATGAGCGATTCGGGTTCAAACCTGACCTCATGACCATGGCCAAGGGGATCACTTCCGGCTATCAGCCGCTGGGGGGTGTGATGGTGAGTGACCGGGTGGCGGATGTGCTGATTGACAAGGGTGGCGAGTTTCACCATGGGTTCACTTACTCGGGCCATCCGGTTGCCTGTGCCGTAGCGGTGCGAAATATTCGAATTCTGCAGGAGGAGGGGATTGTGGATCGTGTTCGCACGGACACGGGTCCCTACCTCCAGAAGCGCTGGCGCGAGTTGGCGGACCACCCGTTGGTGGGCGAGGCGCGGGGAGTCGGGTTCATTGGCGCGTTGGAGCTGGTTGCGGACAAGGCAACTCGACGATTCTTCCCGGGACGCGGTGATGTCGGGTTGATCTGCCGGGACCATTGTTTCGCCAATGGACTGGTGATGCGGGCCGTTCGCGACACCATGGTGATGGCGCCGCCGCTGATCATGGAGCGGCCGCAGATTGACGAGCTGATTGAAAAGGCGTGGCGCTGCCTCGATTTGACAGCACGCGATCTGAAGAACTGATACCCGGCTCACACTCGCCAGCCGGCCGTTCCCGGCTCCCCCGGGGGGCCGTGGTATTCTGCGGCCGCCATGCGCGTGTTCCTAACCATCCTCGGCGCGATTGTCGGACTCAGTCTGGCGAGCGGCTCACATGAGCTTTTCGGCGTTGCCCTAGGCGCCTTCGCCGGCATTGCCGCCGGGGAGCTCGGCGCCCTGCGCACGAAACTGAGGGCGTTGGAAGGCGAGTTGGCGCAGTTGCGCAAGGCGACAGCGCAACGGTTGGACGCTGCCGCTGGGGCCAGCCGTCCCGGCGAAGCCAATGTTCGCGAGCCCGATGGGCAGCCCGCGCCCCAACATGCCGCGCGCACCGGCGAACAACCAACATCGATGCAACCCAACGCCGGCGCATGGGAGCCCTATGGAGTGGCACCGCCCGCTGGCGCTATGCCGAGGGCTGGGACGCCCGGCGGTTGGGCTGGTACGTCAACTGGCGCACGGCCCGGATCTGCGAACGCCGCGCCAAGTGCATTGTCCGCCGCTGGGCCCGAGGCTACCCCGGTCGCCGGCGGTGCGGCGGCGGCCACCGCGGGTGCGGGCTCAACCATCGGCGCCAGCGGTGCGACGGCGGCCACCGCGGGTGCGGACTCAACCATCGGCGCCAGCGGTGCGACGGCTGCCACCACGGGTGCGGGCTCAGCCATCGGCGCCGGCGGTGCGACGGCCACCGCGGCGGGCTCAGCCATCGGCGCCAACGGCATGCCACCGCCTTCGACATCAACCGCCGCAGGGGCGCCTGCGGGACGGTCGCGCCCTGGCGCGAGCGCGCCACGGCGAGAGGACTTTGCTGACGCGGCGGTGCGCGTGATCCGCGAGTATTTCACCGGCGGGAACACGCTGGTGCGTGTCGGCATCATCATTCTCTTCTTTGGCGTAGCCTTCCTGCTTCGCTATGCCGCTGAACACTCCCACGTTCCAATTGAATTCCGCCTGTCAGGGGTCGCGCTGGGCGGAATCGTCCTCCTCGTGTTGGGTTGGAGGCTCCGGACCAGGCGCACCGGTTACGCGCTGGCGCTGCAGGGCGGCGCTGTTGGAATACTGTATCTGACGGTGTTCGCCGGCCTGAAAATCTACTCCGTGCTGCCGCCCGGTGCGGCATTCGTGTTGCTCGTCATCATTGCCGCCTTCTCGGCAGCGCTCGCAGTCCTGCAGAATTCCCAATCCTTTGCCGTCCTCGCCGTCAGCGGCGGATTCCTCGCTCCGATTCTGGCCTCGACCGGAAAGGGCGATCACGTCCTCCTGTTCAGCTACTACGCCATCCTGAATGCCGGCATTCTCGCGATGGCCTGGTTCAAAGCCTGGCGACCTCTCAACCTGCTGGGCTTCCTGTTCACGTTTGTTATCGGGACGGCCTGGGGCGTTCTCAGCTACCAGCCCGGGCTCTTCGCCTCCACCGAGCCGTTCCTCGTCCTGTTCTTCCTCTTCTACACAGCCATCGCAATCCTGTTTGCCACCCGGCAACCACCGGAGCTGCGTGGTTACGTTGATGGAACATTGGTGTTTGGCGTCCCGATCGTGGCGTTTGGCCTCCAGTCAGCGATGCTCCACGACAGAAGGTTCGTACTGGCATTCAGCGCACTCGCCGTCAGCGCGCTGTATCTGGTGCTCGCAACCGTGTTGCACAAGACCAGGCAGGCATCGCAACGACTGTTGGTCGAGTCGTTCATGGCGCTTGGCGTGCTGTTCCTGACGTTGGCCGTCCCGCTGGCTTTGGACGGACGCTGGAGCGCCGCTACCTGGGCTCTGGAGGGTGCAGCTCTCGTCTGGATCGGCTGCCGGCAGGACCGGCGCCTCCCACGCGCCTTTGGCGCTATCCTGCAAATCGCCGGCGGCATCATCTTCCTGTTTGACATCGAAGCCCCACAAAGCGCCTTGCCGATTCTCAACAGCACGTTTCTCGGTGGTGTGATGGTCAGTGCGGCTTCTGTCTTTGCCGCCGCCATGCTGGAGCGCTATCGCGAGCGGTTGGCTTCGAGCGAGGCAGCCGTGTCGGCGGTGCTGTACTGGTGGGGCGTGTTGTGGTGGTTGTTTGCGGGGTTGACGGAAATTGATCGCCGCATCCCGCATCGGTTTGAGCAGATGGCTGGCCTGCTGCTGATGGCCGCCACAGCCCTGATCTCGAGTGAGCTGGAGCGGCGCGCCCGTTTGAAGTTCGCACGTTATTCGGCAATCGGCCTATTACCCATGATGGTCCTTTACGCGGCGCTCTGGGCGGCGCCCTGGGGACTACAACATCCCTTCGAGAACGGGGGTTGGTTCTCGTGGCCCCTGACGTTCGTCGCCTTCTACTTCGTTTGCAAACGTCACGAAGGTGAGTCGCGGTCGCCAATTGCAAATGGGCTGCACGTCGGTTCTCTGTGGCTGCTGGCGGCTCTGGCCAGTTGGGAGCTGTACTGGTTGATCGACCAAGGCGTCGCGGGCGGCGGTTCCTGGCCGACGATTGCATGGGCACTCGTGCCGGCAATCATGCTGTTTACTTTGCCGAAGCTGACTGCACGTCTGCATTGGCCAATCGAAATACATCGCGAAGCCTACGTAGGCGTTGCCGCAGTCGGCCTGGCCCTCTATCTGGCACTGTGGAGTATCGCAACCAACGTCACGCTCGCCGGGAATCCCTACCCATTGCCCTTTGTGCCGCTGTTGAACCCACTGGACCTGGCGGAGCTCTTTGTGCTGTTGGTGCTGCTGCGATTCTGGTTGTACCTGCGTTCCGCGCGTCTTGCCAACTATGCGATCCTGCCAGAGCGTCCCGTAGTTATCGGGCTGGCGGTGTTGGCATTCATCTGGCTCAACGCGGCACTGTTACGGTCCCTGCATCACCTGGCAGGCGTGCCCTTTGAACCCGAAGCCCTGGTGCGCTCGACTCTGGTCGAGACATCGATCTCCATCTTCTGGACTGTCATTGCCCTCACCACCATGCTCGTTGCGACCCGCAAGCACGCCCGCATTGTCTGGTTGACTGCCGCGGGCCTGTTGGGTGTCGTCATCGCCAAGCTGTTCCTCATCGACCTGTCTCACACCGGCACGGTTGAGCGGATCATTTCCTTTGTCGGCGTCGGACTGCTGATGTTGATCATCGGGTACTTCTCACCCTTGCCACCAGCCGCGCAGCAGGTCGAGCCCGTACAAACATGAAAGCCTTTTTAGCCATACTCGCCGCGACCGCAACCCTGTCGACCCCGAAAGACTTCGCCTATCGCATGGAAGTGACCGGTACCGGCGAGACGGCCGCCTATCGCGTGACTGTGCCGTTGGCGGTGTATCAGAAGATTGTGCATCCCGATCTCGCAGACCTGCGGGTGTTCAATGGCAACGGTGAGCAGGTCCCATTCGCCATCGAGCGCCCGGTCGCGGGAACAGCCGCCGGCGCGGCGACGGCGCTTTCCCTCTTTCCCCTGAAAGACGACTCCGACGCAACACTCGACGCCATTCGAGTCACCATCGAGTCCGGCAAAGGCTCGATCAATGTCCAGACAGGTAACCAGGCTCAGCAGTCCGACCGTATCGGCCGCTATCTGGTCGATGGCCGCGCGCTGGATGTCCCGGTTTCCGCCTTGCGCCTGGAGTGGCCGCAGGACGCGCCTGATTTCGCCGGGCGCGTGAACGTGGAGGAGAGTGACAGCCTCACTGATTGGCGGAGAGTGCGAAGTGCGGCACCCATCGCGAACCTTCATTCAACGGCGGATCGACTCGTTGAGCAGCGGATCGAGTTCCCGCCCACCAAGGCCAGATTCTGGCGCCTGTCGTGGGCCGGCACCGCGGCTCCGTTTACCCTGACATCGGTCTTTGGCGAGCCGGCCAGACAAAGCGTAGACGCGCTCCATGCGAGCATGAATGTCGCCGCCACGGCCGCCAGGAGCGTACCCGGTGAGTTTCAATACGACCTCGGCGCCACCGTCCCGGTCGATCGGCTCAACCTGGAATTACCCGATCTAAACACGGTGGTTGATGTCGAGTTGCTTTCCCGCGATCGCCCGCAGGATGCGTGGCGTGCTGTCAGGCACGGTGGGTTTTATCGACTGAAGAGTGAAGGCGAGGAGCTTCGCAACGGTCCGGTATCCGTGTTGCCGAATTCCGCTCGATACTGGATGGTGCGCACGGATCCGGGGCAGGGTGGCCTCGGCAAGACCGCGCCGCGCCTGGTTGTCGAGTGGGTGCCGCACGAAGTTGTGTTCATAGCGCGTGGTTCACCGCCGTTCTATGTTGCCTACGGGAGCGGTGTTGCTCAGTCTGCTGCCGGCTCGCTCGATATGCTCCCGAAGAATGTGGCGATTGCTACCGCCGCATTGTCCGCCCCTGAGGCCTCCGGAGGCGACTCGCTGCTGCTTGCGCCGGCAGCGCCGTTTCCGTGGAAAACACCGTTGTTGTGGCTGGTGTTGACAGTTGGCGCGGGAGTGCTCGGGTGGATGGCCTACCGGCTGTCCAAGGACGTCTCGCGGGACGCTCCGAAGAGCTGAAGGCTAGGAGCCTGTCTGACTAATGTTCGCCTGCTGCGGCTGTTCCGCAGCGGCATCTTTGGGCGATCCTTTCACTTACATAGTGTCGACTATGCGCGTGAAAGGATCGCCCAAATCTGCTCGCTGGGGGCCAGCCTCGCGACGGCGCCCATTAGTCAGACAGGCTCCTACAACAGTTTTTCCCACAGCCGCCAGAACTGCTCGTTGATTCTGGTAAAGATGGAGCGCTTGCGCCAGCTCTCCAGGTCGATCGCCCGGGCGTGCTGCAGATCGGCTTCGAACAGGGTGGAGAGCTGTTCGCCGGTGTTCTTTCCAATGACCACCGCGTCGACTTCGTCATTGAACAACACGCTGCGGTAGTCGAAGTTCGACGACCCCGTGATGGACCAGACGCCATCTACGACCATGGTCTTGGAATGCAGGATTCCATCATTGCGTTCGAAGATTTTGACGCCTGAGCGCAGCAATGCCTCATAGTGTGAGTGCTGCACCTGCAGTGCCGGCGATGAATCGCTGTGTGACGGCAGCAGAAGCCGCACATCCACTCCGCGTCGCGCCGCGTGGATCAAATCCTCTTTCTCGCGGTGAGTAGGTGCAAAGTAGGCCTGCGTCATCCAGATGTTCTTTTCCGAGTTACGAATCGCCGACAGGACTGTTACGTAGTAACGTGACTTCAGGCGCCTCGGCGCGCTGCCGATGATCCGGACGACCTCGGTGCCTTCCGAATTGGGAGCAACCGCATCGGTTACAGGTGCGGCAGCGGGCCCGCCCTGCTCGCGCCAGTGTTCCTGAAACAACTTCTCCAGCTGCACGACCACCGGTCCGGTAATTTCCAGGTCTGTGTCGTGCCAGACATCCTGGGGAGCCGGGGCCACCGAGGATCCGGGGGCGCTTTGGTAGGTGGAGCTCAGATTCACGCCGCCCACGATGACGACGGTCCCGTCGGCAATCAGCATCTTGCGATGGTCGCGGTCGTTCAGGGAGAAGTGGCCCCCGAAGTGCAGTGGGTTGGGCGGGTTGAATTGCACCACCTGAATGCCGGCAGCCTGGAGTTTCGTAAAGAATTCTGCGGGTGTGGTCAGAGAGCCGATGCCGTCATACATCACTTGAATCTGCACACCCTCGCGCGCCTTGCCGATCAGAGCATCCGAGAGCTGTTCACCGTTACAGCTCACATCCTCGAAAATGTAGTACTCGAGATACAGGTAGCGCCTGGCGCCGTGGATCGCCGCGAACATGGCCGGGAATGTCTGTTCGCCGTCACGAAGGATCCGCACCGTGTTGCCAGCGTACAGCGGGCTTTCCGCAACTGCTTGTTCTACCGCGAGATGGCGTTCCAACGCGCCGGCATCCGGCGCCTGCGCGGCGAGCCGACTCAACACCACCTTCGACTGTTTCCGTGACAGCGGGCCCCGCGCACCCATGATTTCGATTTCAGACGCGGAATGCGTGCTGACCAGCTTCTCATCAAACACGGGCGCCTCCACGCACCCGCCGAGCAGGAGGCAGCCGAGCAGCACAACCGCTTTGTTTACGTCTGAGATCGTGCGCATGTCACTGTTTGCCCACATCGTATTCCGACTTCGAATGTCGTAGGGTTTCGCCGTCAATGGAAGGAGGACGCACGATCATGAGAAATACCAGGGGGCTCCTGAGCGCAGTTGTATCAATAGGACTGTTGTCTGTGTCGGTATCAACAGTGATTGCTCAGAGCAATCCGCCGGATACCGAGCGACTCAACGCCAAGATGCAGAGCGCGGCCGCCGCGGCCGCCAATCCCGGCCCCACCGCCGCCAGCTCAGCCGTTCCCAACCCCAATTGTACCTTGATCATTCCTCCGGACCCGTTGAGTGCCAAGGGCCTGTCGACTCCATACCAGCTCACCGCGACAGATCCGGCTCTGGGAGGGTGTAGCGAATCGAACACCGCGCAGTCTGCATTCGTGCAGGCGGCGATCTTTGACCCGGCGACCAGCTCCATTTCCATCTACAGCCCGCTGGTGGTGGATAAAGGCGACAACCCGCTGGTACCACCGGTTGTGCCGACATTGCCGGCGGGCGCGATCGTCGGCATCTGGTTCGGATACAACGGCGATGATCTCACCCTGAGGGCAGCGCCGGGGCAAAGCCTCGGGGACGCCAGGTGCGTCAATGGATCCAACGGCAGTGTGTTCGGGCAGTTCGCGTATTGCAACGCACCCGCATTCTTTACCGCCGCCAATGCGGCCATTACCGCGGGCAAGCTGAAAGTGCCGGCGGCGGGGACCGCCATCGATGGTAAACCCTGCCCGACCGTGCGCGATTTCTTCATCGTGGACCAGGATCAAAGCGACAACCTGCCCACGTTATATCTGGTTTCGCCGCGCGGGCACCTGTCTCAGTTCACGAAGAAGAACCGGGCACAACATACCAGCTCGATCCCACTGGGCAATCCCAGTGACAACCGTCTAACGGATGCCTTTGTGGACCCTGCCATGGGCTGCAAGCCCTGGATGGCCCCGGATCTGGCGGATCCGGGGTCCATGGTGCCCGCATTGGCTCTCAATGAGCTGCAGGCCCGAATGACACAACCCGCGCCGGTCGCGATTGTTCCAGCCGGCGATCCCATGACCCTGGTCAACGGCAATCCCAGTCTGACCAAGACCAACCTGTACCGGCTGGGCAATGACATGCCGGTCGGCAATTCCTACTTTGATGGCGACACGGGGCGTTACTGCCGCCAGATGTTGCGGATCGCGCCGCAGCGCATGTTGGCAAACCAGAAGGCGCTGACGGCCTTTGCCACTCCGGATGCGGGCGCGGCCAACTCGCTGTATACCTTTCTTGCCCAGCGTTTTGTGGCCGCTTACCAACTGCTCGAATGCTCGGCTCTCGTCAATGCGCCGGATCCGGTCAGTGTGACTGTGAACCGGGCGGGTGTTGCTGTCAGCGCAACCGTAAATACGGCGGCGCTGAACCGGATCGTCCAACGATTCGCGGGTCTGCAGGCCGAAGACGATGCCGCTGACAGCATCCAGCGGGAACGGCAGACCAACGAATAGGCTCGCTGTCAGTCAGGAGCCCTCCGTCAGGGCCCGCCGCTGATGTGAACTGAAGCCGGAACCACGTTCCAGCCCCGCAACTGGATATTCGAGCACTGGCCGCCCTTGGGGCAGAGAATCTCCACCTTGCGGGGCTCATGGGGCAACAGGCTGATGTAGTTGTCGCTGTACAGGACTGGCAACACCCGTTTGCCGCTGCTGTCGAGCACCGTGAGTTTGGTCGCCAGCGCGGGGACGGTGCCGCCGTTTTCCAGGGTGACGCTCACAACGGTGTCGCCGCCGCGTGGGGCCATCTGTGCCGTGACGTTCAGGTTCTGAGGAGCAAGGGAGTTCAGTTTCTGCTGACTATGGTCATCCCGGCCCTGCCAATAGATATTCCGCGAGAGAGGCTGCCCGTTGGGTCCGTCCAATGTCAGGACGACCAGGACCAGGTCCTCGGTGGCCAGCAGGGGCGGCAGGTTGAGCGGGGGGAGTGTGAGCGTGGAATTCGCGGCGGCAGACACCTTCGAGGCGTGTCGGTTCAACAGGCGCCCATCCAGCGCAAACACCCGGCTCGTCAGTGTCAGGCCCCGATGCTCCTGACGGGTCGTGTTGACGACCGCCAGGCTGTAGTCCGGCAGGTTCATCTGCGCGTGCACGGGCTCGCAGGCCGATTTCACGCCATAGTATGAAGCCTGCGTGTCGTAATCCGAGCTGTAGATCTGCCAGTGGTTGCTCGGCCACGCGGGATGTGTCATCCACAGCAGCCGGCCGCTGTTTTGAGTCCACAAGCGAGCCTGGAATCCTTCGAACACGGCACGATAGGAAACGTAATTCAGCATCTGCGCCTTGCGCTCGAAGTCGGCGAGGCTCGTGGGTGCGCCGAACTGGTTTTCGAGCGCGCTCATGAAGCTCGCCACGTCCCCGTTTCCGCCATAGTGCCAGTCGTGATAGGCGAGGGTGTCGCTGATCGGCCATCGGTCCGCGGCCGGTACCATGGCCTCGATGGATTCGAGCGTGGCCAGGGACGGGGTGCCCACCTCAACCGAGAAGCCCTGCGCGAGTTCCGTAAAGTACTGAACGGGAGGGCGATAGTTGTAGGGACCACTGCCCTGCAGATTCACGCTGTTGGAACTGCCTGTGTAGTGTCGTGTGCCGTCGAGCGTGGCGATCAGGTCCGCCAGACCCTCATTGATGACTGGTTGGGGCACCCCTTCGTTGCGTCCGAACCAGACGGCGATGGACGGGTGATTGCGGAAGCGCAATAGAACTTCGCGCGCATTGGCCAGGAACAGTTGCGGGTCCTGGGGCTCCATCTGGAATTCCTGGGTCGAGGCCCAGAAGTCGTTCAGCACCAGCAGGCCGTATTCATCCGCGAGATCGTAGAACACCTCTTCGGTGTCCTGGCCGAGCCAGTTGCGGATGATGTTGAGATTCGCGGCGCTGTGCAGCCTGAAATAGGGTTCCAGGCGCTCGCGTGACACGCGCTTCAGGATGTCGTCGGTGCCCCAACTTCCACCGCGTACGGCAATGGGAACCCCGTTGACGTGGATGGCCAGGTAGGGTGCCAGCGACCTGGTTGAAATATCCTTCACCGCCGGTGAGCTCTCACCCTCGGGGGTGAGCGACTCTGCCCAGCCGTTGGGGGTTTTCTTGATGGCCTCGTGGCGAACATCCACGAGCCGTTCGGAGCGCGCCGACCCTGTCGTTGGATCCACCTCGACGCGCCGCAGCCGGCCCTGATGGTCAAACAGCGACAGCTCGTAGGTGATCTGGCGGATTCCGAAGCGGACTGACCGGGAGTCAGAAGGCTCGGATTCGTCGGCCACCGACAGTGTCATTGTGTACAACTCAGGCGAGCCGTAGCCGTTTGGCCACCACAAACGGGGTTTGTTGATGTGCAGGTCCGGGGTGAGGGCGACCGTCGAGATGCCTGGCGCGAGGGTCACCGATTTCCTGACCGTCATGCCCTCGACACGAGCTTCGATGGTGGCGGGAGTCGGCGTCGGGTGGTGATTCTCCAGTGCCACTTCAATGGCAACATCCGCCTGGTCGGTTTTCGGCAGGGGCAGCCGGGTGACCACGTGTGGATCCAGGAGTCTGATCGCACCGGTGGCCTTCAGTTGAACGTCCTGCCAGATGCCGGTGTTGCGGTCGCGGATGCCGGGGATCCAGTCCCAGCCTTCGGTGGCAATGAAGGTGGGTCCATCGATGGCGAGGTTGCCACCGTTCAGGCCGGGGCCGGCGGCAATGGATTCCTCGTGGGGGATGCCGGGATGAGGAGGCGGCGATACGCGGACTGCCAGCGTGTTGGGTTTGCCTGCCGCGAGCTGTCCAGTCACGTCGAATATACCGCGCGCGAATGCCCCTTTGATTTCGCCGAGCCGGGTGCCGTTCAACCAGACTTCCGCGGAATAGTTGATTCCATTGAACGTCAACGTGAATCGGCGCCCACCGGCGCCGGCCGGCGTATCAAAGGAAGTGCGATACCAGTAGTCCTGCCGGCTGAGGCTTTCGGGGATGGCCATGTTGTTCAGGCCATAGGTAGGGTCAGGGTAGACACCGCGGGCGATCAAGGTCGTCAGGATGGTTCCCGGTACGATCGCGGAGTACCAGCTCGTTGTGTCGAACTGGGGTGTGGAGAGTTGGGCTCCGGTTGCTGAAACTCGCGGTGCCTCTGCCATTCTCCAGGCTCCGATCGTCCAGGAGTTGCCTCCGGATGTCTGCAGAGGGGGAGTCGGCAGATCCGGCGCCGCGACCGGATGACTCGGTGGGGTTTTCGCTTTTGGCAATGTCCACGGGTCCTGTGGAACCAGATACCCACGCCACGCGTGTTCCTGCCATGGCCATCCCGCGCCGACGTTCTGGAACACCACCAATGAGAAGTCCGGGCGGCTGTTGTACAGCTTTTGGATACGCTCGGGACTCAATGCGGTCGCTTCCAGGCTGAACTGTGCGATCGAGCCACCGTAGTGCTGCTCGGGATTCGCGGCCGGCGGGGCCAGCGCGAGGGAAGGAGTCGCCGCTGGCAATTGTTGGGTCAGTTGTCGGGCGCCGACGGGTTGGCCGTCGATATATAGATGCATGGAATGGCCGTCATAGGTGGCCGCGACGGCCTGCCAGTTACCGACCTGCATTGGCTGCGGAGAGCTGACTTCGAGTCCTCCGGCGCGGATCTGCAGCTTCCCGTCATGAAGCATCAGACATCGGCAGGAGCCTGCGTTCGTATCGCCGACAGCGGCGACAATCACGTCGCCCGACTGCGCCAGCGTCGGTCGCAGCCACCCCGTGATGGACCAGGGGACATTTGCCTGCAGAGTTGGATTGTCCGTGGCGAGCGGTCGAGTGAGGCCGATGCCACCTTCGAGGAACGTCAGGTTGTAAGGGCCGGTGTTGTCCGCGGGCTGCGCCGCAGAACTGATGTTAGCGCTAACGACGAGAGTCGTGAGCAGGAGAGGTCGCCGAAACCAGAGCATGACAGCTTTCCTCAGGAGAAATCCTATGGACGGGGAAGCAGAGCGCAAATGGGAGCACGTAACGCCGTACGCGCTTCGGGCCCTGCCGGTGTAAAGGCAATGTAGGCCCGCTTGCCCCCGTATGAGGGCCATTGCGGCAGGCCGGGCCCGTTGGGGTCACCGTGAAGGATGTAGTTGACCCAGTAGCTCTGCAGCAGCGGACGTACGCCATCCAGTGCAACATTCAGCGGCCGGTTGTCAAAGATGAATGTCAGCTCGGAGCCGTGATCGATGCGGGGCTGGCCGGGAGCAGTGTGCTCCATCTGAAAGCGCCAGACCTTCTGGCCCGCCGCCGCCTGTGTTTCGGCGGAGAACTCGGCCGGGCACCGGAATGTGGAATCCGCGGCGATCTGCATCGCGGTACTACCGAGGAGGGGATCATCCGGAGGTTGTGAGCCGCCCAGCAGCCCGTATAGTGTCATCGCCTGGGCGGCTGACGGGCCGAAGATACGCCTGACGGCGCGCCGTACCGCCGAATCACCCCCGTAGAGCGGAAACTCCTGTGCGTCATTGCCAATCAACACTGGAACCCGCGCCGACTTGCCGCTGCGCAACAGATCCGCCGGTGTGCCGGTCACAACCCAACCGTCCACCACGGCCTGTAGAAAGATGAAGCTGTTGTCCGCGAGGGTGGGCGACTCGAGCAACATCTGGGCATCGAGCAGCCTGTGGCCGTCCATGGCGCGCAGCGCCTCGATCTGGGAGTCGCCCTGCGCGCCGGCCAGTTCCGCGAAGGTGCTGCCGATCGCTTCGTTCTCCGCCAGGGTCCGCGGAGCAACACCGAAACCGGCCGTACCGCTGTGCTGGATTGCTCGGGCAAATAGCCCTTTCGCACGCGGTGATAACAGAAGCAACCCGACGTCCTGCCCACCAGCAGAATGCCCGGCAATGGTCACCTGAGCCGGATCCCCACCGAAGGCCCCGATGTTCCGCTTGACCCATTCCAACGCGGCAATCTGATCCATCAATGCGTAGTTGCCGGAGGCGTGATGGGGTGACTCCCGCGTGAGTTGGGGATGAGAAAGGAATCCAAACACGCCCAGGCGGTACTGGATTGTGACGACCACGAGGCCGCGGTCCGCCAACCCCGAATCAATCACCGAGCCGGGCGATCCTCCCCAGTTGCCGCCGCCATGTATCCAGACGAACACCGGCAGGCGAGCCTTGCGGGCGGGGCGCGGAGTGCGGATGTCCAGATATAGACAGTCTTCCGAGCTGCGCTCGGAGTCGGCGCGGTTCCAACCAACATAGGCCTGCAGGCAGGCGGGCGCCGTTTGGACGGCCCGGAAGACTCCGGCCGGCAGGGTGGTTGGTTGGGGCGGCTTCCAACGCAATGACTCAACCGGTGGCTGAGCGAAAGGGATGCCGCGGAACAGGGCGCTGCCGCTGGGGGTCCACGTGCCTTGTATCTTTGCGCGCCCCAACGACACAGTTGGCGGTGGTTCCGGGGCAGCGACCGGTTTGGGGGCGCCGTTCCGGGCGGCAACGGCAGGGGACGGCGCCAGCGCGCCCAGCAGCAATCCAACACCCAGCGAGGCCGCCAGGGATTTCACATATGAGAAGCCCAACATTTGCCCCCTCCGCGTGGCGCGGCCCGCAGGGGAACCCCGCTGCCCACGGAATAAAGAAAGTATATATAATTAATCGTTGACATGCCGCAGGCGGCGGCGCAAGGTGCGGCGGCCTTTACAGCAAAGCACATGGCTGACATTCATAAAACCGACGGCGCTCTGGAAGAGGGCCGCGATGCCGACCGACTGTTGTCGGGTACGAACCTGGAGCGGGCGGGCGACCACAATCAGCGCGTGACTTTGCATGCGATTCGGTTGAACGGGCCGATCACCCGGAATGACCTGGCCGACATCACGGGGCTCACGCCTCCGGCCATTGCCAATATCACCCGGCGCCTGATGCAGGACAACCTGATCAGGGAAGCCGGCCGGGTGCGCGGTGCCCGGGGCCAGCCTCCGATCAAGCTCGTGATCAACCCGGACAGCTGGTTCTCCATTGGTGTCAACGTTGATCGTGACCATATCACACTCGTTGTGTTGGATTTCCTGGGTTCGGTACGCGCCAAGTCCGCCCGGGAGATTGCGTTTGCGCTGCCGGGCACGGTGCGGACTTTCTTTCAGCGATCGATCGGGCACCTGTTGGAGAAGGCGGGAATCACCGCCTCCCAGTTGGTGGGTATCGGGGTCGCATTTCCCGATGATATCCAGCGGGCCGCGCTGCCCGAACAGCCGGAAGAGTATTCGGCCTGGGGCTCGGTTGCGGTCGAGGAGCTGTTCAACCAGACGTTGGATGTGCCGGTGTTCGTGGAGAACGACGCCGCGGCGGCGGCCATGGGCGAGATGCAGTTCGGGCGCGGACACCAGTACCAGAGCTTCTTCTACATTCTGATCACCGCCGCCCTGGGCGGCGGCCTGGTCATTGATGGCAGTTATTTCCGGGGTGCCAACGGGCGCAGCGCCGAGCTGGGCTGGCTGCGCGGCCACGATGGCTTCTCCACCACCCGGCAGCTGCAGAACATCGTGTCATTGTCGGCGTTGTATACCCGGCTCGCAACCCAGGGGTACCGGGTGTCCTCGCCCCGGGGGTTGTCACGCCTGGATGATGGGGGGCGAAAGCTGGTCGGGGAGTGGGTTGAGACTTCGGTCGAGGCGCTGCTGGAGACATTGCTGGCGATCAACTGTTTGATCAATCCGCAGGCGGTGTTGATTGGGGGGCGGCTTCCGGGGAGCATCGTCGAGGACCTCGCGCGGCGGCTGAATGAGCGGTTGATGCCGTATGCGGCGACCATGCCGGCGATTGCGCCGGTTGAAAAGGCGGTGTTGTCGGATGATGCGCCGGCGGTTGGCGCGGCGATACTGCCGTTTACTCACAGACTTCTGCCGACGCGGTCGGCGTTGCTCAAGATTTCAGGGGGATAGTGACTTGAACGTGAGATCGGACAACAACCTGCGGGCGGCCTTTATCGCGGTCACTACGCTGTTTTTTGCGTGGGGATTCATCACTGCGATGATTGATCCCCTGATTCCGTCGGTGGGCGCGATCTTCAGCCTGACCAAGCGGGAGTCGATGTTGACGCAGTTCGCGTTCTTCATCTCCTACGGCATCGTCTCTTTGCCGGGCGCCTCGCTGGTGGCGAAGGCAGGGTACAGCCGCTCGATCCTGATTGCGCTCGTGGCGATGATTGCCGGTTGCCTGTTCATTCCGTTTGCGACCTATCTGCAGCGCTACGATCTGGTGTTGGTGGCGCTGTTTGTGATTGGCTCAGGGATCACCGTGTTGCAGTTGGCCGCCAATCCGTTGGCCGCGGTGCTCGGTACGCCCGAGCGATCCCACTATCGGCTGACACTGTCCCAGTCCTTCAATTCGCTCGGCACCGTCATCTCGCCCTACCTGGGCTCGATGCTGCTTCTGCGCGGTGGCGTGTTTGCCGGCAACGGCGCCGCGGCGGATGATGCGAGCCGGGCCGCTTCACTACACAACATCGATACGGGCTTTCTCGCGATTGCCGCAATGTTGGTACTGCTCCTGGTGTTTATCTGGCGCTTCTCTGCCCGGTTGAACAGCTCGGCTCCGCCACCTGCGCCCGCGCAGACTTCAGTCCTGCACGCCCTTGGGTCGCGCTGGGCGCTGTTGGGTGCCGCCGCGATTTTTCTGTACGTGGGCGCCGAGGTGTCCATTGGCAGCGCGCTGACCATTTTCCTGCACCAGCCCGACATGCTCGATGTCCCGATCGACCGGGCGGGTCAGATCACCGCCGTCTACTGGCTCGGAGCCATGATCGGTCGGTTTGCGGGTAGTGTCCTGTTGACGCGGGTACGCGCTACGTTGCTGTTGACGATGGCCGCTATGATCGCCGCCGTACTGTGTTTTTGCGTCAGTCAGGGAGCGGGTACGGCTGCCGCAGTTTGTGCGCTGGCTGTCGGCTTGTGCAACTCCATCATGTTTCCCACGATTTTCACACTGACCCTGGAGCGCAGCTCCGCCTCGGCGGCGGGTACCTCCGGATTGCTGTGTATGGCTATCATCGGTGGCGCAATCCTTCCACAGCTTGCAGGAAAGGTCGCGGATGCCTCAGGCTTCCATACGGCCTTCCTGGTGCCGATGGCGGCGTACATCGTCATTTCCGTCTTTGCCATGAGCGCCGCGAAGGCTCGGGTGGTTGTTATCGGCCAGCCGGCTGGGTCCGTTGCGCACTGAATAGAAGGTCGGGGGTACTGATGAAGATTGAAGTGACCACTGAAGAGGCGGTGCCAACCGCCCCGGTGGAGGCTGCCTGTTCTCAGCTCACGAGTTGGCTCGTGGATGCGGCCTATCCGTTATGGTCTACCCGCGGCATCGATGCCGTGCGCGGCGGTTTCCAAGAGCGACTGACGCTGTCGGGTGAGCCGACCGACGACGCTCGCCGAGCGAGAGTTCAGCCGCGGCAGGTATACGCGTTCGCACGCGCCCCTTCATTTGGGTGGACAGGCGATGCCACGGGCACTGTCACTCAGGGCCTCAGCTTCTTTCTGACGCGCTATCGGCGTCCGGATGGGTTGTTCAGGACCCTGGTCACGCCGGATGGGATGCCTATTGACGATCGGGTGCTGCTGTATGACCAGGCGTTTGCGCTCCTGGCGTTTGCGACGGCTTGCCCTCTGTTGGGCAGCTCCTTCAATTTGGCGGGTGAGGGCGAACAGCTACGCCGGGCGCTGTACACGCATTTGAAGCGGTCGGGTGGGCCTGGATTCGAGACGGGGTTGCCTCACGGGCCACCATTGCTTTCGAACCCTCATATGCATTTGTTGGAAGCAGCGCTTGCGTGGATCGACGTTGGCGGCGGCAGTGAGTGGGTGACGTTGGCTGACGAGCTCGGCGAGCTCGCCATCTCGCACCTGATCGATCCTGCCACCGGGATGCTCCACGAGAGTTTCGATTACTCGTGGAAACCAACTGCCAATGCAGCGGGGCGCTTGATCGAGCCTGGTCACCAGTTTGAGTGGGCGTGGCTGCTGATGCGCTGGGGCCAGCGGCGCGCCGATGTTCGCGAAGCCGCCTGCAGATTGATGGAGGTTGCCGAACAGCACGGCATTCGTGGTGGCGTGGCGATCTACGAGATCAAGAACACCACTGAGGTCCATGACGGGTCGGCGCGGCTCTGGGCGCAAACTGAGCGCCTCCGCGCGGCCGCGCTCGCCGCGCGTCTCTACGGTGACGCCAAGTACTGGCGCCGTACCGCAGAAGCGGCCACCGGCCTGCTGCGTTACTTCGCCACTGAGGTGCCAGGGCTGTGGTACGACCGGCTGTCGCCGGCCGGTGAGTTCAAGCGGGAGACGGTTACCGCGGGCAACCTTTACCACATTGTTGGGGCGATTTATGAGATTGGCGCGTTGGTGAGGTCGGTGGGGCAGTAGCCTCCCCTAACGTAGTCGGGCCAATTCATCCCGAATGGCCCGCTCCTGGAGCCGGGTTGTATCCTCGGCTCCAGCGACGCAATCGAGTAGCCGCACCAACACTTCCTGACTCAACGACGTAACCGGATGAATGCGGCCGCCGCCCAGTCTTCGGTTGAATTCAATGCCGTCGAAATCATCCAAGTAGCGTAGATCTACCCAGGACTTGGTATGCAGCAGGCCGCCGAGGACACCGATGTAAAAGCTGGCGTACGGCCGCTGCGGCCGCTTCGTATTCCCGGGCAGATTCGAGGATGGCTTCGCGATTGGGATCGTTGTCTGCAATGGCGAGCACATACGGGATGCGTTCGTTGTTGCCTTTTCCACCGTCCCAGATTTTGTCCCACGGACCCCGTTCCTCGTGTGTGAAACCGATCATGGGCTTCGTCAGTTCATCCGCGAAATGGGCGCTCAGGTCTTGCATTAATCGGAGCTCGCGACGCGTGAACATCGAGTCGTTGAAGGCGACTTTGGGAACGACGCGCTCACGCACAAAATCAATGACTCTCTCCGGGACGATGTCGATGGCCTCGGCAAGGTCATGTTCGGGATCGTCCCATTCCTGCATCAGCGTAAACGGTACGGGGCCCATTTTCCACGCACGATAGTCGAGGCCGGTAACGCTCCGGCCAGTCTCGCGGAAATGAGAAAAGTCCAGCAGGTAAAGCATTTTGAACAGCTTCACCTTGCCACAGTGCTGCGTATTGGACGCGAAATAGACGATCGCGTTGATGAGCTTTTCCCGATTGCGGGAAATCAGCACTTTGGAGGGCTCCCGAGCATGCCGGTACCTTACCGGCGCCGGCGAGAGTATTCAACTGCGCCCCATTGAAGTGTCCGGATTCCCGTCCGGATCGAGTGTTTCTCGTTCCATATCCTCCAAAAAAGTAGCGATATCCTCTCGCGTCCACAGTCCGTGGAACAGCAGCGCCTGCAGCAGGCCTGAGAGGTGGGCCCGCAGGACGAAAGCCAACACGGTGTGTGGATAGCGATCCAACGTGTTGATGAAGTCATTCAGCTCGTCGGCGCATTCTTCGAATGTGCCGGGTGTTGAGCTCATCGGCATGGTGATCCTCCAGGTCGGGTGGGTGTTGTAACCATACACCGCGGCCGCGCTGTGTTTCTGTGTAAACACGCAGGCAAATTTCAATCCCCACGCCGCACTCGCGGCTAGACTGCGCCCTCACTGAATCACCTCACGGTCAAGGAGGATCGTCATGAACAGCTTCAAGTTGACTGCCGTTGGACACCTGGCCCGCAATCCCGAGCTCGTTGCCAAGGGCGATACGTTGTATACGCGGTTTTGCCTGGTTGGCAACGACTACGCCGGGCGGGATGAGGAGGGTGCCGCCCGCGAGGTTGTCACGACCTTGTGGTTTACCGCCTTCGGCGCCCTGGGCGAAGCGATTGCCAAGAACGCCCTCAAAGGCGACCAACTCATTGTCGAGGCGCGTGTCCGGTCCAACAACTGGACCGACAAGCAGGGAGAGAAGCAGTACGACCACTCGTTCGTTCTCGAAGCCTTCCGGTTTGGCGCCCCGGGACCCGCCAAACGCGAGATATTCGATGCTCAGCGAAGCGAGGAAGGCTGAGCTCATGATCCGCATCAAATACATCCCGTTGTCGGTGGTGCTGACGGCGAGCATTCCGGGCCTGGTATTCGCACAGGCGTCACCGTTTCTGACCGGAGTGACCTCGCTGCAGGAAAACATCCTCGAGTGGCTCACACCCGTCGCCATCATTCTGGTGATGGTGCTCGGAGGAATGGCGATGGCAAATCGAATTTCCTGGGGATGGTGCATAGCCGCCATCTTCGGGATCGCCATTGCCTTCGGCGCACCCCAGATCGTGGCGTGGGTACGTGGAATGTTTGGAGTCTGAAAAACATGACAACGTCCGCAAATCCCGGTCTGAAGGCAGATCCCTTGTTCGTCGGCGCCACTCGCCCACCCATGCGGTGGGGAGTGAGCTACTCGGCGCTGCTGTTCAACCTCATGTTCACATTGGAGGCGTTTCTACTCACCAAGAATCTCCTGACGTTGCTGTGTTGCGCACCGATTCATGGAGTGTTTGTAATTCTCTGTTCGCGCGATGCGCGCTTCTTTGACCTCGTGCTGCTGTGGGGACGCACGCGATTGCCAGCCGCTTTCGGAAACCTGCGCGTGTGGCGGGCAAGCAGCTACAGCCCTTTGCTGATCGACGTTCCGTCGCGATTGGGATCGCGCCGTAAGCGGGTGACGTCATGGTAAGGCGTAGCCGGATGTCTGCGCTGAGGCGTGAACCATCTGCTGCCGAGAGGATCCCGGCCGTCGCTCATGTCGCGCCCAATGTCGTCAAGACGATCTTTGGTGACTACCTTCAGGTGATTCGGTTGGGAGGCGCCAGTTTCGAGAGTGCGGACGACGATCGCATCAACACCTGGCACGAGTTGCTCAACGTGTTGTGGCGGAATATCTCGAGCCCGAACGTGGCGCTCTGGAGTCACGTCATACGGCGGCGGGAGAGGGCTCTCGCGCTTCCTGGAAGTGTGACGGGCTTTGCCGATGCCCTGGAGGAGAAGTACGCGCGCAGGCTCGCGAGGGAGACATTGATGGTCAACGAGCTGTTCGTTGCCATCGTCTATCGGCCGACGGCCGGTCTCGCAACCGGGACGATTTCGCGTCTTCTGTCCAACGTGCAGAAGATGGGCTCGCAACTGGGTCTCGCTGAAGCGCTGGAGGCATGCGACAAGCTGGCTCAGACACTGCGCGCATCTTTAGCGCGATACGAGCCGGAGCTTCTGGGCACTTACCGTGTAGGAAGCGGGTGGTGTTCATCTCTGCTCGAGTATCTCGGTTTGCTCGTCAATGGCGAGTGGCGTTGTGTACCGCTGCCACGTTGTGCGGTGAATGAAGTCCTGGCGACTACGCGGCTCTTCTTCGGAAACGAGGCGATCGAGTACCGCACGCCGAGCGAGACTCGGGTCGGAGCGATGCTCGGAATCAAGGAGTATCCCACCCCGACGGTCGCCGGCATGTACGACCGACTGCTGTCCGCCCCATTTCCTCTGGTGCTCACCCAATCGTTCGCGTTTCTGGCTAAACAGACGAGCCAGGGGCTTCTGCAAAGACAGTTCCATCGAATGATGAACGCGGGCGACTTCGCGGTCTCGCAGGCGGAGGAACTGAAGGGCGCGCTCGATGCGCTCACGAGCAATGACTTTGTGATGGGCGATCATCACTTGTCGCTGCAGGTGATGTGCGATCGGGTGGATGAGCATGCGCAGGACAGTTCTCAGCGGCTGAAGGAGTTGAACGACCATGTAGCCCTTGCGCGCGCTCTGTTGGCCGATACGGGAATGACGGTCGCCCGTGAGGATCTGGCGTTGGAGGCGGCGTTTTGGGCGCAGTTGCCGGGCAACTTTCCCATGCGCCCTCGCAAGGCCCCGATCAGCTCGCGCAACTTTGCGGCCATGGCCCCGTTTCACAACTTTCCCACCGGGCGGGCGACGGGGAATCATTGGGGCCGAGCGCTCACGGTATTGATGACTGCGGCGCGCTCTCCTTACTACTTCTCATTGCACGCGAGCGACCCCTCCGATCGTGAGGGCATGGGCCCGAAGGATACGGGCCACACATTCATCTGCGGCCCGACGGGTTCCGGCAAGACTGTCTTCATTGGCTTCCTGATCACCATGTTGGATCGACAGGGCGTTACGCAGATTGTGTTCGACAAGGATCGCGGTCTCGAGATCCTCGTCAGAGCGTTGGGCGGAGAGTACTTGCCGTTGTCCAACGGGGTGCCGACGGGATTCAACCCGCTGCAGTTACCCGATACAGCGGCTGACCTCGAGTTCCTGAAGACCTGGCTGAGGACATTGGTTCGTCCCGCAGACGATCGACCTTTATCTGCCAAAGAAGAGGCCGATCTGGATCAGGCCCTTCATGGGACATTGGCGCTCGATCGCTCAGTGCGCCGATTGTCGCGGCTCATTGAGTTTCTGGATCCCACCGACCCGGAAGGTGTGTACGCGCGGCTGGTGCGTTGGTGCGAGGTGACTCAGGGCGATTACGCCTGGGTGTTCGACAACCGGGAGGATTCGGTTGTACCCCGGATGAACGCGCAGCCCGTGGTGGGTTTTGACGTCACTGATTTCCTGGATCACGAGGTCGCGCGTCCCCCGGTGACGCTCTATCTCTTTCATCTCGTCCGGCAACTCCTGGACGGGCGCAAGCTCGTGTGCTGGATGGATGAGTTCTGGCGGTTGTTGGCGGACCCTGCTTTCGAAGGCTTCGCAAAGGATGCGCCGAAGACGTGGCGCAAGTTGAATGGGGTCATGTGCGTAGCCACCCAGAGCGCCAGCGACGTTCTGGACAGTCCCATCAGTCGCACGCTCATTGAGCAGACTCCCACCAAAGTCTTCTTCCCCAATGCCAACGGCAGCTCCGCTGAGTATCTCGGTCTGGGCCTGACCGAGCGTGAATTCAAGCTGATCAAGGAGCAGATCGATCCCGGGGCACGGCGTTTTCTGATCAAGCAGGGTGCTCACAGTGTGGTCTGTCAGCTCGATCTCGCGGGGTTTGATGCGGAGCTGAAGGTTATTTCCGGGCGCCTCACCGAGGTTCGGCGCATGGAGCGGATTGTGGCTGCCCATGGGAGTGATCCGGCGCAATGGTTGCCGGTGTTTATGGGGAGTAGTGAGCCATGAGAAGGGATGACATGGATTTGCCAACCTGCCAGCGCGACCGGGCCTGGCTTTCTGCCGCGATGTTGATGCTTGCCTGTGTGCTCGGCCTGGCTGCTTCCTCGCCGGCACGTGCACAGTTCGCCGTCATCGATATTGGCGCCATCACTCAGCTGATCACCGAGGTCGAGATACTCGAGGACCAGCTGACCACTGCCCGAGATCATTTGGCTCAGGCCCAGGCGGAGTACGAGTCCATCACCGGCGGCCGGGGAATGGAGGCGCTCCTGGCCGGCGCTCCACGCAATTATCTGCCGACCAATTGGCCTCAGCTCCAAAACGCAATGCAGGGAGGTGGCGCCCTGGGCGGCGGAGTTTCAGCCACTCTGGGAGTCAACAGCATCCTGCCGGAGGCCTGGTTGGACCAGGTGCCTGCTGACGTTCGCAGGAAAATCGAAGAGCGACGCCAGTTGACCGCCCTGCAACAGAATCTGACACGGCAGTCATTGCAGATAACGAGTGAGCGCTTTGACCTGTTGCAACAGCTGATCTCCGCCATCCCCCATGCGGCGGATCAGAAAGCAGTGCTCGATCTCCAAGCGCGCACCTCAGCCGAGAACGCGATGCTTCTGAACGAACAGAGCAAGCTGAGAACGCTGGCGGAGGTCGTGCAGGCGCAGGAGTTGGCAAACACGCAGCAACTTCGAGAGCGTGCGCTGCTGGGGCACGGGCAATTCGCTCTGCGCTTTCAGCCGGTTCCGTGACGGCTGCAACGTGATCATACGGATGATTCCCCAAAGCGCAGCACACTGAGATCCGTCATGGGATTCTTCGAAACATTCTGGACCTGGTTGAACGAGCAGTTGATCGCGTATGTGGGCAACAACACCGCGCGCGTTTCCACGGCTTTGGAGCCAGCCATTGTCACGTTGGGTACTCTTTATGTCATGATCTGGGGCTATCTCCATCTGACCGGCAGAATCGAAGAGCCGTTCACCACGGGCCTCAAGCGGATACTCACATTGGGCGTTGTACTGGGAGCCACGCTCAAAATGTGGCTCTACAACACCGTGATTGTCGACACGTTCTACAACGCGCCAACGCAGCTCGCCGCGGCCATTATTGGCGCTTCAGACCCTGTCAAGACAGTCGACTCGATCTGGGAGCAGGGTGGAGCGGTTGCAGACTACCTGTTCAACAATGGCGGGATTTACCTCGGCGATTTGAGCTATGTCCTGGCTGGGATCGTCGTGTGGGTGCTCATGGGGCTGCTCTGTGTGTACACCATGTTCCTGATTGCACTCTCGCATATCGCCTTGGCGATTCTGCTGGCTCTCGGACCGTTCTTCATTGCCACGATGTTCTTTGAAAGCACAAAACGGCTTTTCGACGCGTGGCTTGCGCAATTGACCAACTACGCCCTCGTTACACTGCTCACCATTCTCGTGGCCGCCCTGCTTTTGCAGGTGGTGAACAACTATGCGACGCAAACTGCCGCGCGTGGAACGGCCATTCTGACTGTTGACGCCGTCAACATGGTGCTCATTTCAGTGCTCGTATTTCTCTTCATGCGGCAAGTAATGCCGATTGCTTCGGGTCTCGCTGGCGGTGTGGCTCTCAATACCATGGGAACAATGAGTCGTGCGGCGGATTGGAGCGTTCGCAAAGGGCAGTCTGCCCGGCGAATTGGAAGGCAAGTCCTGGTCGCTATCCTGACTCGGGGAGCCGCGTAACGGCGCGGCACATTTCGATGCAAAGCCAAAGGAAGGCTCATGAAACTCATTTCGATTTTCGGTCTGATTGTCGCAATCAGTGCGTGCTCCACGCATCGGATCAAGTGTCATGGGCCATTGCGACCCGTCAACAAACCCGCCGTGAGTGCCCCGGGCTCACACCCGGCAAGGGACTCTGATGCAGCGGCAAACGAGGAGCCGCAGTCGTGAACACAGATCCGGCATTGGAGCGCTATTTAAATGAAGCGGTCTCCTGGGACATCGACCGTGCGACACAAATCAAACGTAGCGAGCGAGTCGCCTGGTGGGTCGCAGGGGCGAGCTGGTTGTGCGCGGTGGCCGGTGGTGTGTCACTGACGCTTCTCATGCCGTTGAAAGCGGTCGAGCCGTTTGTAATCCGCGTCGACAACACTACCGGAATCGTCGACGTAGTGCCCGTCTACGCTGGCCACGCTCCCATGGATCAGGCCGTCACTCGGTATTTTCTTACGCACTACATATCAGTGTGCGAGCGCTTCAATCTCATTACCGCGGAGAGCGACTATCAGGAATGCGGCGCTTTTCACACGGCCCAACGCAACCAGGCCTGGTATGCGCTTTGGAACACGACCAATCCCCGATCGCCGCTGAACTTACACAAGGACGGCAGCACCGTTCATGTTGCGGTCGAGTCCGTCAGTTTCTTCAGGCGTTCCAATGGGGTGGAGGACCTGGCGCAGGTTCGCTATCGAAAGTCGGAGCATCCAACTGGCGGCGCTGCAGAGCACACCACTCATTGGATCGCGACCATCCAATATGCGTATGCGAGCCCGTCAAAGAACGCTGCGGTCCGTAGATGGAATCCGTTGGGCTTCAAGATTGTTGAGATCGGTTCGGAGCCCGAGGTGCTGCCGACACCACCAGCGCCTTCGAATGCGACATTCGCGGGGTCAGTGCAATGAGAGTGGTCCACCGAGGTTGGCTGCTACTGGCAGCGCCGCTTCTGGTCGCAAGCCCAGTGCACGCGGAGACCGTCCCGACGCGGGGGGGCGCCGATGGCCGCATCCGGACGGCGGCATACGACGCAAATCAGGTCTACCGCATTCAAGGTTACGTTGGCTTCGAAATCGACCTTCAGTTTGAGCAGGGTGAGTCCTTCGTTGGCATTGGCGCCGGCGACATCGACGCACTTTCGTTCGTGTCGCAGGACAATCATCTGTTCATCAAGCCCAAAGCGGCGCACATCAACACAAATCTGACTGTTCTTACGAGTCGCAGACCTTATCAGTTCGCATATACCGCATCCCCTCTGCGGAGCGATGTTTCCGATTCCGATGTGATTTTTGCGATCCACTTCAGCTATGCGCCGAATAACCAGGACGCTATTGCCGATGGAATCGATCGCATGTTCCAGCAGTCAGGCTCAGATCGCCCGCGCAACGTTGACTATTGGTATTGCGGCAGCCCGACGATCCAACCGACCGCGGCAGCGGATGACGGAATCCACACGCGGTTGCGTTTTGCGGCGAAATCCGAGCAACCGGCGATCTTTGTACAAAATGACGATGGTTCCGAATCGCTGCTGAATTTCAGCATGGATGCCGGTGATGTGATCATCCACCGGGTGGTGCGGCAACTCATCATCCGCCGCGGTCGACTGACCGGAAAGATCATCAACAAAAGTTTCACGGGTGCCGGTGAGCGGCTCGAGTCCGGGACCGTATCGTCCGGCGTCGAGCGTGTCGGCGAAGGCCGTCGGCCATGAAGCGCGGCAAGAAGCACCGGAACCCGGAGCCGAGCGCCGCGCCTGACGAGGTGCGAGGTGAGCGGGGAGCACCAGCGGTCAGTGCCGAGCGTTCTCTGCAGTCGAGAGTCAGCAGCATCATGGCGTGCGGTCTGATGATCATCCTAGGTGCGGCGATGCTGACCTGGTATTACTCGGGCGCAATATCCAGGCAATCACGAGCTCAGCGAAGCGCTCGAGCAGCGGTTTCTCACCGTGCCCAGGGCGAGATGCCTCTGCCCGCACTGGACGGGTTCAACTCGTTCAAAACATCAGCCGGCGATGCTCCGCGGCCGCCACTTTCAGCACCATCGCCGCCGCCATTGCTTCCGGCAGAGATTGTAGCTCCTGCGCGGGATTTGCCACTGATGCAATCGAGCAGCTTGCCGCCGAGAGTTGCCCACGCGGGTAACCGCAAGTCTGCCGAGCAACTCGCGCTGGAGCGACTGTTGTCGGGTGCTGCATTCGCCAGGGAGTCTGGTGCGAGGGCCGCCATTGCCAACCTCGGAATGGGAAGTGCCGGCGTGGACAGCCGTGATTTCTTGTCGCCTTCCGGTTTGGCTGGTGGCGGTGCGGGCGGCCGAGACTTCCTTCCGCCCAACGGCGGCGTGAATGGTCGAGATCTCTCCAGTGGTTCGTCCGGGGAAGGCTCCGGCCCGGACTTAGGGACATTGTTGCGTCCCACTGCCATCGCATCGGCTCGGGCAAAGGTGCTGCCGACTCAACGTTTCCTGCTGGCCAAAGGTGCGTTCATCGATTGCACGCTGGAAACGGCCATCAACTCGACGCTACCGGGAATGACGACCTGCATCACCGCGACGGACACCTTCAGCTCGGATGGCACCGTTGTACTGCTCGAACGGGGCACCAAGCTGATCGGGGAGACTCAGGGGCAGGTGCAGCAGGGTAGTGCGCGGGTGTTTGTGTTGTGGACAGAGGCCCGGACGCCGACGGGCATCGTTGTGCCACTCGATTCACCCGGCACCGATGAACTGGGGCGTTCGGGGCTGCCCGGCCAGATAAATCGTCACTTCTGGGATCGTTTTGGCGCAGCCATTCTGATCTCAACGCTGGACGGGGCCGTTCAGGCGGCTGTGGAGTCGGCTGGTCGCGGGGGAGGGGCGGTCATTTACAACCCATCGCCCTCGGAAAGCGTGGTCACTGACGTTCTGAAGAGCACGGTGAATATCCGGCCAACCGTGACCAAGCGCAATGGCGATCGCATCCAGGTTTTTGTCGCTCGCGACGTGGACTTCCGGTCTGTGTATGAGCTGCGAACGGTCTCTGCGGGGCATTGAGGCGAACATGTCACCTCAACGAGAACCTCCAACGCTGAGTGCGGCCCCGCCGGGAACCAGCGACGTATCGGCCTTGCGATTGACTCTCCGCGCGTTGGAACCGCTGCTTTCCAACCCTGACGTTACCGAAGTCTGCATCAACCGTCCGCAGGAGGCGTTCATCGAAACCGGTTCAGGCTGGCGCCGGGAGTCGCTGCCCTTCGCGACATTCGACTGGTGCCGGCGACTAGCCAAGTTGGTCGCAAACTCCACCCGTCAACGCATAGACGAATCCACCCCCCTCCTGTCCGCCTCGCTTCCCGGCGGCGAGCGAATTCAGATCGTCTTGCCGCCGGCCACCACGCAGGGATGCGCAGCTATCACAATTCGCCGGCCCTCCGAGGAAGTGTGGTCGATTGCAGATCTGTGCAAGCGAGGCATCTTCCGGATGACTCGCCGCGCATCGGATTCTCTGGATGCAACAGAAACCGAGCTGATCAAGCTCCTCAATGCCAAAGAGTATGAGTCTTTCATGCGTCTGGCCGTCGTCAGCCGCAAGAACATCCTCGTCTCGGGTGCCACCGGGTCAGGCAAAACCACCTGGACCAAGGCGCTCATCCGCGAGATTCCCGCGGAAGAACGTCTGATAACCATTGAAGACGCGCAGGAGCTGGTTCTCGACAGGCACGTCAATCACGTGCGGCTTTTCTACAGCAAGGATGGTCAGGGTCTTGCGCGAGTAACTCCAAAACAACTGCTGGAGTCGTGCCTGCGAATGAAGCCGGATCGAATCCTTCTGGCAGAGCTGCGCGCGGAGGAGGCATTCGACTATCTGCGAAATGTGAACTCCGGGCATCCAGGTTCGATAACCAGCGTACACGCCGCCAGTGCGCAATTGGCTTTCGAGCAGCTGGTGCTGCTGGTCAAACAAAGTGCCGGTGGGCGCGAGCTGGCCAGGGCGGACATCAAGAATCTGTTGTACCTGCTCGTTGATGTGGTCATTCAATGCGGCATCGAGCACCACGAGCGCTTCATCCGAGAGATCTGGTATGACCCCGAACGTCGGCTCGCGAGTGGAGCTCACCTATGAGCTCACTGACGCACGGACTCTCAGGCCTCGTCATGGGCTACGCCACCGTGGCGATTCCCATGGCCGTGACAATGTTTCGTCGAACCTCCGATTATGGGAAAGCCCTCGCATCCGCGGCTGTGGCAGTGCCTGTCACGATCGGCGCGGGCATCGCCACGGCTGTTGCGATGCCGCTGATCCATGGCCTCGGCATCGAACGAGGCAGCTTCCTGGAGCTTGCGGCCGGTGTTGGTATTTGTATCGGAATTGGATATTCCGCTGGACGTGTATTGGCACGTCCGGCTCAGCCAACGAACGTTCATCAGCGGGGCACTGTTGTCAAAACAGCGCCCACTCGAGCACCACCAGTCCACACGGCATCTGCCAATGCAGCCGCTGCCCACGCCGGAGCGACGCGCTCTGCATTCGCCGGCGAAGCATCCACCCTCGCCGAATCGTTGCGCCCAGCAGCTGCCGGCGCAGCCCAATCCAACGCAAACGCAATCACTTTGGCAGGATTGCCAGTCGCACCGTTGGACGAAACCAAGCATTTCAAAATCATCGGCACCACCGGCACCGGTAAGAGCACCGCGATCCGCGAGCTGCTGGCGGGCGCGCTCAACCGCGGAGATCGGGCCATCATTGCCGATCCTGACGGCGGTTATCTCAACCGATTCCGAGACCCCGCGCGCGGCGACATCGTCTTGAATCCTTTCGAGCCCGAGTCCCGCAAATGGGACTTGTTCGGAGAGATCCACAGCCCTTACGACATCGATCAACTCGCCCGGTCGCTGCTGCCGGATCAAGGCGGCCCTGACCGAAGCTGGATCAATTACGCCCGCACTTTCTTCAGTTCCGTCACTCGGCAGGCACATGAAGCCGGCATCACTGACATGCGCGAGCTCTATCGCCTGTTGGTCGTTGCCGACGCCAAGGAGCTACGGGGCCTCCTGGCAGGGACCCCAGCGCAACCGTTTCTAGAAGAGCACAACGGCAGGATGTTTGATTCGATTCGATCCGTCACCAGCTCTGCCGTCGGATCTCTCGACTACATCGCTCAACAGACTGCGGAGCCGCTGTCCATCAGGCAATGGGTGAGGCGCGAGGACAACGAAGGCGGAGTGCTGTTCATCCCGTATAAGGCGGGTCAGATCGCGTCACTACGCTCAACGATCTCGGCCTGGATGCGGCTGGCTATCTTCGAAGCCATGAATCAGCCGGAAGGCGATCAACGCCTGTGGTTTGTGGTTGATGAGCTGGATGCATTGGGGCAGATCGACGGACTGAAGGACGCCTTGGCGCGGCTGCGGAAGTTTGGTGGCCGCAGCATCCTCGGATTTCAGTCGATCGCCCAGGTATCAGGTACTTACGGCTCGGCCGATGCGCAAACAATCACGGAGAATTGCGGTAATACGCTGATCCTCCGGTGCTCCGGCAGTGACCACGGGGGCACGGCAAACTTCGCCTCGCGGCTCATCGGTCAGCGCGAAGTCCTTCGCATCAACAAGTCTCGAAGTCGCCGGCCTGGCGAGCTTCTGTCGTCGATCACACTGTCGGAACACGTCGGAATTGAGCCCGCCGTCATGGACTCGCAGATCGAGCAACTCCCGGACTTGGCCGGCTATCTCAAGTTCGCGTCGGTGCCCAACTGGCAGCAGGTGGCACTACCGCGCCCTGACCTGCCCGACAGTGGTCAAACACGCGACGAAGCCAGATCGAATTGGCAACGCTGGCGAGCGGACTCTGCGGCTAATGTCGCCACGCCGCGCGCCTCAACTACCGCTGCCAGCGAGCCTCGCGCAACCGTTGCCAGCGCGCCTCGCGCAACCATCGACTACGGCCCCGTCATGACCTCCGACGGCGCTGAATACGAATAACAGGTCACCGTCATGGACGACACCACGATGAAACTAGGTCTTCTGATGGAAGCCGCTCAAACCCATCAGAAGTCTGCCGATTCCACCCTGCGCAAGCTCAAAGACACTGCCAAGGAACTGGCCACGATTGTGCGCGACGAAGTCCGCAGCGTAGTTGTCGAGGAATTTCAGTCCCTGGCAGCCGACAGCAAACGCGCGTCGGCGGCCCTGCGCGAAGTTCAGCGTGCTGCGAACGTCCGGGCCCTGGTATGGAGTCTCTCGCTGACGGCGCTCTGCTCAGCCATCCCGTTGGTCCTGGCCTGTTGGCTCATACCATCGCGCGGCGAAATCGCCGCGTTGAGAGCCAAACACGACGAATTGGCAACCAAGATCGCCAGCCTCGAAGAACGGGGTGGCCGGATAGATTTGCGACGTTGCGGCAATGGCGGACGCCTTTGCGTCCGTGTCGACCGCAAAGCCCCTACATACGGAGAGCAATCAGATTACCTGGTCGTAAGAGGATATTGATGCCATGGAATGGTACAAACGTGGAAGCCTGGTCGTGTCCGGCTGGCGTGCCCGACGCGCGATACAAGATCTGAAATTCTGGGACAACAATCAAAGCCTGCATCTGGCAGGCGTGTCCCTCAATACAGCCGATGAAACCAAGCACTTCAAACTGATCGGCACTACCGGCACCGGAAAAAGTACCGCCATCAGCGAGTTACTTACCGGCGCGCTGGACCGGGGTGACCGTGCGGTCTTCGCCGATCCGGATGGCGGTTACCTTTCCCGTTTCCACGATCACCATCGTGGCGACGTCATTCTCAACCCCTTCGAGCCTCGTTCCGCCAAATGGAACCCCTTTGCTGAGATTCACTCGCCCTACGACATCGAGCAGCTCGCCAGCGGGTTGATTCCCGCAACTGAAGATACAGCGAGTCAGGAATGGCGCGGCTATGCCCGAACATTTCTCTCTGCCGTAGCTCAACGTTGTCATCAGAAAGGGAAGGGCGACGCCGGAGAGCTGTGGCGTCTGTTGGCCATAGCGTCGACCACCGAACTTCGGAAGGTGGTTGCGGGCACTCCGGCGCAGCCGTTTCTGGACGCTGACAACGCACGCATGTTCGGCTCAATCCGTTCCGTTACCGGATCGGCGGTCGCCGCGCTCGCTTACGTACAGGATCAACGAGCGGAGCAATTCTCGGTGCGCGACTGGGTTCGCGCGGGCGTCGGCTCACTCTTTATTCCCTACCACGCAAATCAGATCGCCGCGTTGCGCTCAATCATCGCAACCTGGATGCGCCTCGCGATTTTCGAAGCAATGAATCGCCCGGAGGAAGACCGGCACCTGTGGTTTGTTATTGACGAGCTCGACGCACTCGGTGCAATCGATGGCCTGAAGGACGCCTTGGCTCGACTGCGGAAATTCGGTGGGCGCTGTGTTTTGGGCTTCCAGTCGGTTGCGCAAGTGAACAGCACATACGGGGCTGATGCACAGACGATCATCGAAAACTGCGGGAACTCTCTGATATTGCGCTGTTCGGGCAGCGACAACGGTGGAACTTCACACTTTGCCTCACGATTGATCGGCGATCGGGAAATCATACGTCGTCAGACCACGCGGGGTAGGGACAGGGAAGCCTTTGTTTTCAAGAGCGCTCGTCGTTCAACAAACATCACCACTCAGCATGTGACGGAAGCCGCCGTGATGCCGTCGGAACTGGAGCAGCTCCCCGATCTGGCTGGTTACCTGAAAACAGCGTCGTCACCTGCCTGGCGTCGTGTCCGGTTGGCGCGTCCGCGCTAAGCACCGACCCACTCCACAGGTGATACCACCATGGCAATTTACCGATTGCAGATCGAACCGATCTTGCGTGCGGAGGGGCACAGCTCCGTGGGTGCCGCTGCCTACAGAGCCGGCGAGCGAATCAGGGACGACCGAACCAACGAGGTGCACAACCATTCACGGCGAAAGGATGTAATTCATAGCGAGATCATGCTGCCGAGCGAGCTGGCGAAGGAGAACATGGACTGGGCTCGCAATCGAGCCAGTCTGTGGAATTCCGTTGAGAGCGCCGAGAGTCGTAAAAACGCCCGCGTCGCGCGAGAAATCCAGGTCAACCTTCCGCATGAGCTCCCGGCAGAGCGGCGGGTCGCGCTCGCTCGCGCGTTTTCCCAGGAAGTTTCAGACCATTACAAGGTAGCAGTGGATCTCGCTGTCCACGAGCCGCGCCCATCAGGCGATCCGCGCAATCACCATGCGCATCTCCTGATGACGACAAGGGAAGTGTCACCTGCAGGCCTCGGCGCCAAAGCGGGCCTCGAGTTGTCAATTCACGAGCGGACGAAATTGGCGTTGCCGAGCAGCTCCCAGGAGTTCACTGCCATCCGTGAGCGATGGGCCACCATCACAAACGAAGCGCTCGCGGAAGCCAACATAGAGGCGCGAGTGGATCACCGCTCGCTGGCAGAGCAGGGGATCGACCGGGAGCCGAGGCCGCACATTCCTTTTGCCGCGTACAAGATTGAACGCGCGGGAAAACATAGTGAGGTCGCCGAAAGTATCCGCGCGGACTACAACGCCAGGGTGCAGGCACGCCAGGAGCGGCAAGCCCAGGCAGCGGCGCCCCAGCAGCAGGCGAGTCCCCAACATGCCCCAGCGCCGCAGCAACCACAGAGCTCCACGCCCAAAAGCCTGGAAGACGTCCGAAGAGAGGCCCGCGAGAACTGGCTGAGAATGCGCGCGCAACAACCGGCCGCAGCGAGTCCCAATGCCCCCGAACCCACCACGAGGTCACACGACAATGACCAAACACTCTAACGCCGCCGCCCAAATCCAGGACAGCCGCGCCACCACCAACACAGCCGGCCTCCCGGCCGACTACCTGCTCCCCTACGCAGCCTGTTACGTCTACTCGCCCAAAGGCGAGTCAGAAGTGTCCCAACGCTCCCGCCAGCTCTGCGCCCGGGTCAAAAGCGGCAGCAGCGAATGGCTGAAGTCCTATGCGGCCACCGTTCACCAGGAAGTAACTCATGGTACGGCTGCCTTCCGTGAGTTCTTCACGCAACCCACCGTGCTGGTTCCCGTTCCGGAGTACCGCGCCTCTCGAAGCGCAACTATGTGGTGTGCCAGGCGGCTGGCCTATGCTCTGAAAGAAGCGGGCCTCGCGGAGGAAGTGTGGGCGGGGCTGCGAAGAGTCAGCTCAGTGGAAAGATCATCGTCGGCGTGGATGTGGGAACGCCCGACGGTGCAGCAACACTACCAGTCCTTCGCGGTCAGGCCGACAGCGAAGGCCACAAAAAACATACTGCTGGTGGACGATGTCATCACAAAAGGACGAACCCTCGCGGCTGCGGCCATAAGAATTCAGGAGGCGTTCCCCAAAGCCGACGTTCGTGCATTTGCTCTGATCAGAACGATGGGCTTCGTGCTGGACGTCCCGCGTTTGTTTGAGCCGTGCCAAGGGGTAATACATTGGAACGGCGAGGACGCTTACCGAGCCCCGTAGGCGCCAAGTCTGGCCGGAACGCCGATCCACTCGGGCGCGCGAAGCCCGCCGACCGCGTGAAGCTCATACGTCCGCGCCCGGCCCGGGGTACCTACTCAGGCACCCCGTCAAAAAAGTCCACCACCCCCGTCTCCAACGAATACTCCGCCCCCACCACCACCAACCCTTCCGTCTGGATCATCTGCTCAATCACAGACGACCCGTGCCGCAACTGATTGGTAGACGCCCGCACATTCGCGCGCACAGCATGATGTACGAGCGCGTCGTAATCGTGACGTAGCCCCGTGTCCAGCAGCCCCTCAACCGCCGGCCGCACGCGGTTGACAATGGAGTGCACGTTGCGCGACGCCCGTTCAGCGGGGCCCGTGAGCTGTTCCAGCGTCGCCGTGATCGCTCCGCACTTGGAATGCCCCAGCACGACAACCAGCCGGGTTTTAAAGCGCTCGGCAGCGAACTCCACGCTGCCCACCTGTGACGGGGCCACGATATTGCCGGCCACCCGGATCACAAACAGGTCCCCCAGCCCCTGGTCGAAAATAATCTCCACGGGGACGCGCGAGTCCGAGCACCCGAGAATCGTGGCAAAAGGCTCCTGGCCGTCGCTGAGCTCCGCGCGCCGCCGTGGGCTGATCACCGACTCGGAGCTGCGGTTCTCATCCACATAACGCAGGTTACCTTCACGCAATCGTTGCAAAGCTTCTCGTGCCGGAATCATGTCTATATCGCCCAAAAACAGCAGATGGGACATTCTACCGGCAACGGCTCAAAAAATTACCCGTACAAAGTCGGACCCGCCCAAGCTCAAACGTCCTCAGACACGACACGAGCTCAGGAGAGGAAAGTCCCATGTTCAAGTACATTGCCATCGCGCTGGTCGTCATCGTCGCCGGAATCCTCATTGCCGCGGCGACGCGCCCCGACAATTTCCGCGTCGAGCGCGGCATTCGGATAAGTGCCCCGGCGGAGAAGATTTTTCACTATGTCAATGACTTCCACCAATGGGGTGTCTGGTCGCCCTGGGAGAAGCTGGACCCGGCCATGAAGCGCAGCTTCGCCGGTCCCCAGTCAGGCAACGGTGCCGTCTACGAGTGGCAGGGCAATGGCAAGGTAGGGCAGGGCCGCATGCAGATCATCGACGCAACCGAGCCCGCGCACATCATCATCCAGCTGGATTTCATCAAACCCATCGAGGGCCACAACCGCGCGACGTTCAACTTTCAGCCGGTCGGTAACGATACCGAGGTGGTCTGGTCGATGGACGGACCCTCGCCGTATCTCTCCAAGGTGATGGGCCTGTTTTTCAACATGGACAAACTGATCGGCGATGAATTCGAGAAAGGGCTCGCCAACCTGAAGGCAGCCGGCGAAACGTCGCCCGGCGAAAAGTAACGACGCCACCGCGCCGCCACCGCAATCCCGGCTGACACTCACTTGACAGCCGGGGCGTCATCGGCCGCATACACAACCTCACCGCCGACGATGGTCATCACGACATGACTGGTCAGAATCTGCGGCTCCGGGACAGTCATGATGTCAGCCGACAACACGGTGAAGTCGGCCAGCTTCCCGGCCTCCACGCTGCCTCGATCCTTTTCTTGAAATGCCGCGTAAGCCGGTGCCAGAGAAAACATTTTTAACGCCTCGGGCCGTGACAACCGCAGCTCCCGATGCCAGTTCTCATCGGCAAATCCCTGTAACGACCGCCGGCTCACCGCCGCATAAAACTCAACCAGCGGATCACCCTTCTCAACAGGCGCATCGCTGCCTCCCGCGACGACTGCGCCCGTGTCCAGGAGTGCCTTCCAGGCATAGGCGCCACCCAGCCGCGCAACTCCCAACCGGGCGGGTGCGAAAAACAGGTCACTGATGGCGTGGGAGGGTTGCATCGACGCGATGACACCCAGTCTGGCAAAGCGGGGAATGTCAGCCGGGCTCAGTATCTGAGCATGCTCCAGGCGCCAGCGCGGCTCGGCCACCGCGCGCTCGCTGACGGGAACGGCCGCAAAGGCCTGCTCATACAGATCCAGCATGATCCGGTTGCCCCGGTCGCCGATCGAATGCGTCTCCACCTGGACACCTTTGCGCAGGGCCGCGGTCAACAACGGCAACAGGACCTGCGGCTGATTCACCAATAATCCACGGGACCCCGAAGAGTCGCTGTAGGGTTCGAGCAGGGCGGCGCCCCGGGAACCCAGTGCCCCGTCGATGTACAGCTTGATGCCGCGCAAGGCGAGTTTGCCGCCGCAATGTTGCGGGTCGGGCCCTTCCGCCAGCAGCCGGTTGGCATCGGCGCTCGGCCCGTAGATGGCGTCATACAGGCGCAGTTGAATCCTTCCGCGCGCATACAGCCGGCACAACTGGTCAACTTCGTGGAAGGTGTTGCCGGCAATCTGCAGTTGTGTCCAGCCGAGCCGCACCGAGCGCCGCGCCCCAACCTCCAGGGCCCGTTCCGACTCCGCCTCCGTGGGCGGTGGCACCAACCGCTCGACCCGTTCCATGGCGTTGTCGATGAGCATCCCCGTCGGATCGCCCGCCGCATCCCGTGCAATGGTCCCGCCGGGCGGGTCAGGAGTGTTTCGATCGATTCCGGCCCGCCGCAGGGCCAGACTGTTGGCGACCAACGCGTGGCCATCGCCCCGTTTGAGCACCACCGGGCGGTTGGCAACCGCGGTATCCAGGTCCTGTCTGGTTGGGAAGACAGGGGGCGACCAGCGTGATTCGATCCATCCTCCACCGCTCAGCCAGGCGCCGGGTTGGCCCGTGGCGGCACGCTCGCGCAGCTTGTTTTTCAGCTCCGCGAGGCTCTTCGTTCCCTCCAGGTTGAAGGTCAGCTCACGCTCGCCGATGTCCCCCAGATGTGCGTGCGCGTCGGTGAGCCCGGGAAGTACTGTTGCTCCATGGAGGTCGAGCCGCCGCGCTCCCGGCGGCGCGCGTCGCAGCGCATCAGGGGTTGCGCCGACGAACGTAATACGGCCATCAACTACAACAGCGGCCGCGGCCCGCGGTTGCAGGTCATTGGCGGTGTAAAAATTGCCATTTGTGAGAACCAACGGCGCCACCGCGGCGGCGGCCCGTAGGCGTCCCAACATATTACGGGCCCGATGGTGTCGGAAGGAGGACAGGTTGGGGCCCGAAGTGTCGATGTTTGGCATGCCTTTGTGTCCGATTGTGTACTGCCGCCAGTTTACCTGGCCGGCGCCCTTGACTTTTGCGCCCGGCGAGCCATCCGGAAGTCAGGTCAACCCCTGTTGCATGGCGCGTACGACCTTCGTCGCCGCAAAACTTCCCTCCTGACAGGCGCTTGCAACCCCTCCAACCTCCCAACTCCACCCCGGACGACACCCAACTACGGCTCCCTGCCACCCCAAACTCGACCCAAACATGAGCAAACTCTGACGCAATTCGCCGAAACCGTCCAAACTCCACTGTCAGAAACCCCCCGAAGTTGTGTATGATCGCCCCTTCGTTCAACTGTAAGCTCGAGGAGAGACTGATGGCCAAACGTCCAACCAACAACGGAGCATCGTGGAGCGCCAGCGAACTGCGCACGCTGAAGCAGCTTGCCAAGGCGGGAACCGCCCAGGCCGCCGCCAAGCAGCTGGGTCGTACCCCTGCCGCAGTTCAGCAGAAAGCCATGCGCACCGGCATTTCGTTCCGCGCCGCCCCGTCGGGTCGCGGACGCGCTGCCAAGAAGAAGTAAGCTTCCGGCAGCGAAAACGGAAAGCCCGGGTTTGGGTCCATCCACCGGGTTTTCCGTTGACCCACTGCAACAACGGGTCGGTTTCCCGACCCGTGAATTGTCAAATTATCCTGGCTTTCCCCCGCCGCGGCACTTCGTTCCGCTCCCAACCTTTCGAGTTGAAAGCTTTCTCAGGGAAGCCCTGAGGGTCTAAAGCGTGCGCCGCTCCGGTGGGGGCGGGGTGTACTGATAGAGCCACGTTTCTGACAGCGCTTGCCCGTCCGTGGACAGAAACAACCGCAGGTTGATGGGTTCCACGCTGTCATCGGTCAGCGCCAGATCAAACATCGCGCGCCAGCCCTGGATCGAGGCCAGCGGCCGGGCGGAAGTGATCTCAACCCGGCCGCGCGATGCCGAAATATTGGGAATAACCTTCGCGCCGCCCCCCAGCAGGGGCAGATCGCCACCGGCGAAATCCACGACAAACCGCCACGAAAAGTGGTTGCGTTTCTGGCCAACCACCCCCCCGACTCCTGTCCGAGTGGCGCGTACGGTCGCAAGCTTCGGTCCAAACGGATTCTGCCGCGCCCAATACAGCTTATAACCGTACAGGTACTCCTGACCTTTCTGGGGTTTGGCCGCGGGTGTCCAGAACGCCACGATGTTGTCCATGGTCTCGTCCCGGGTCGGGATTTCAACCAGGGTCACGGCTCCCTTGCCCCAGTTGCTCTTGGGCTCCACCCACACGCTGGCGCGTTTTTCGTAGAAAACGCCGTCATCCTGGTACTGCTCGAAGTTCCGCTCGCGCTGCATCAAACCAAACCCGCGCGGACCGTCATCGGCGTAGCTGTTGACGCGCACGGACGTTGGATCCGTGAGCGGCCGCCAGATCCACTCACCGGAGCCCGTCCACATCTGCAGGCCGTCGGAATCGTGAATTTCCGGGCGCCAGTCCTCGGAAGCGGCGTGATCGTTCTTGCCGCTGAAAAACATGCTGGTACCGGGCGCGATGCCAACACGCTCGATCTGCTTGCGCGGATACAAGGCCGCGTCCATGTCCATGACGATGCTGTCGGCGATATTGATGATGAAGCGGTACGCCCCCGCAACACTGGGCGAATCCAGCAGCCCATACACCGTCAGGTAGCTCGAATCCTTCTGCGGCCGCTCCAGGTAGTAAGCCACGAAATCCGGAAATTCCTCCGGTGTCGGCATCCCGCAGTCGATCGCCAGCCCCCGGTGTGACATGCCGAACTGCATCTCACCGTCCACTGCGCGGAAATACGAGGCGCCCTGGAACGCAGCCATGTCCCGGGTCCAGTCAGTGTGGAACAGGATCCGGAACCCCGCGAACCCCATGGTCGGGGGCAACTCCCTGGAGGCGACCCCGGCCCGGCTGTAGTCATACATGGCCGGATCGAACGCAACTTCCTGCGACTGCCCGTCCTGCACCAGAAACATGCGCACCGGCTTGTTGACCACGAACCCCAGGTGCGCGAACTGGATCCGGAACCGCAAGCCCTCGTCCGCCCAGACCGAATGCTCCTCGCGAAAGCGGATCGACTGCCAGTGATCCCAGTCGAGTTGGGCGATGGCCGGTGGCAACTGATTCGGAGGCGCCTGGTAGGGCGCATCAGACAGTTTCTTCGCCATTCCTTTGAGCCGGGCGTAGTCAAAAGGTTGCGCCGGCCCACGCTGTTTTATGACGTTGGGCTGCTTTCCCGTGGCCGCCACCGCTGCGAACGCCCACGAACCGGGCACTGCCATCGACACCGCGCCGATACCGGCACGCAGAAACTTTCTTCTGGACAAAGGGTGTTGCTCCCGCAGACCACATAGCGTGAAAGCAGAAATTGTACCCGCTGTTCAGGGCAGGTTGGGTGCCTTGGGGTCCGGCGGGTCGTACATGTGCTCGAACAGGTTGCCCGCGGCCGGCATCTTGCCGACCTTGCACATGGGAAAGGGGAAAATGAGCAGCAGAGCCACTGCGCACCGGTCGTTGATATTGACCACCAGCGCGCCCGGCGATCCCTCCACCCGGTGAGTCCGGGCGTGATACCACCCAAACTTGGGTTTACTCGTGTCCGTACTGCCGGGTGTCGCCCCGGAGAAGTCATGTGGCTCGAGCACCGACGGATGCTCACGTTTGCGCCTCTCTGCCTCCAGCACGTTGTTGGCGGCAATTGCCGCTTCAGCTCTCCAGTCAGGCACCGGGGTTGGGGTGATGCTCGAGGAGTCGGGTTTGGGTTCTGGTGCGGGACTGACAGTTGGAGCCGTGACCCGGGCCGCCCGTCGAGCCGCGCGCGCGGCAACAGGAGGCGTGGGCACCGATTCAACCGGTTTGACCCTTTCCGGCACGAAGATCAACGTCGTCACCGGCGCATCGGCCTGGCCGATCCACCGCGCCGGCCCACGTGACACCGTAAACAGGATCCAGAACATCGCATGAATCGCCAGAACGATGATCAACGTTGCTGCGCGCATGCAATGACGGTCCTCCCTGACATCCTCCGACCCTCTCTCCATGGAGAGAGTTCCGGTTCGTTATGTAATCAGCCAGCCCGCGGGGAAGCGGCGCCTTGCTAGACTGCGAGCCGCGGTGAAAAAGTAAAAAAGAGCCGCACAGACAAGGGGAATTCGTTGTTTCGACGCCCACGCAGGGGACGTCCGATGCTGCTCGCGCTCGGAGTCTCGCTGGCTTTGCACTTCAGTCCATCCGGGGCGAATGTCCCGGCGGCCGTCAAGCCCGTGACTTCCGGCAGCTTCGTGAAAGACCGCGCCCTGGCCCGGCTCCTGGGCGAGACCCTGTTTCACGACACCGTGGATGTCATGTCGGATCCGACCAACCAGCCAACCCGGTCGAGCGACTCCACCACGGACAACAGTGCGGTTGCTCAGGTGGCGCGCACCGTCCTGGCCCAACAGAAGCTGGACAAGTACCTCTGGTTGATCCAACAGGCCTACGATGACTCGATGTGGAAGGGCGGTGACCGTGCTCGGATCGAACAGCACTTTCCGCTGATCTGGCGCACCTCGATCCTGCTGTATGAGGCCGGCCTCACGGTGACCCCTCACCGGGTCAGAATCTGCAACCCCACCGAGACGAGTGACGAGTTCGTTTGCCGGGATGAAATCCAGCTCACCCGGATCGTGCCGATTCCGGCGCCGGCGCCGTTGATCCCGTTACATCAGCCGACCATCGGCTGACGTTTCGGGCTGATGTTTCGGCTGGCTCGCCAGCCGGGCCGGCTCACTTCAGGTAGCGGTCAAACCACTCGAGGGTCCGGCGCATTGCATCCTCGGTGTTGGCCGGGTCGCGCAGGCCGTGACCTTCGCCTGGATAAATCATCACCGATGTCGGGACCCCGAGTGCCTTCAGCGCGTGCCAGAACTCCTGGGTCTGCGCGGCGGGGCATTCGATATCGCGCTCCCCAACATAGGCAAATGTAGGGGTACGAACATTGTTGATGAAGTTGATGGCGGATGACTTCGCATACACCGCCGGGTCTTTGTAAACCGACGCCCCGAAGTACGGGATCATCCAGGCATCGATCCCGTTCTCGCCATAGTAGGACTGCCAGTTGGAAATCCCCGCGCTGGCCACGGCGGCTTTGAAGCGGTTGGTCTGGGTCACCGTCCACATGGTCATGAAGCCGCCATAGCTGCCTCCGGTGAGACCCAGGCGGGCATCGTCAATGGGCGCAACTTTCTCCGCCGCATCGATCCCCGCCAGGATGTCCCGCAGGTCCCCGTGTCCGAAGTCCTTCACATTGGCCGCGGTAAACCGCTCACCCTGTCCGAAACTGCCCCGCGGGTTGGGATAGAACAGCGCATAACCCCTCTCCAGCAGCGTCTGCTGCAGCCCGGGCCCTCTGAACGAGGGTATCAGCGCACCTGCCGGCCCGCCGTGCACCGTCGTGATCAACGGCAGCTTCCCGTCGACATGCAGAGGCAGCAGCAACCACCCCTGCACCGTAACTCCATCACTGATCCACTGGATGCTCTGCACCCGCGCGGGCGTGCTCAGCCCGGCGTTCACGGTGGTCAGATCCTTCCACTTCCCTCCAGTTCCCGTCGCGATCTGCGGCGGCGCTGTGAATGACTCGCGCGATGTCGCCATCAGCCCCGATGGACAGGAGAGCGAGACACTCGTATCCCCCCGGCCCAGTGTTTCACTGCCGCTCCACAGCACCTTGGCTTTGGCAGGCTTGCGACCCGCACCCAGGACGACGAGTTGGTCCTTGTCACCTGCCAGCTCCTCAGACACGAGCTGGTTGTTACAGTTCCATAACAAGGCCCGGGCGGAGGCGGGTCGCTGCGGCGTGATGTTGACGGGCTCGCCGCCGCTCAGGGGCAGGGTATACACGTCGCCGCCGGTCGAGCCGAAGTCGCTCATGAGGCCGGCAATGAACGCGACCGTGGTTCCGTCACGCGAAACTTTGGGGGAGGCGAGCTGCTGACGGATGTCGGTGGGGCTGTAGATCACCTGCGCGGAACCATCAGCCGCACTGAATGTGTACAACTTCGCGGTCCACCAGTTGTTGTCACCGTCGCCGGGAGATGCGGTCCCTACAAACCCCTTGCCATCGGGTCGCAGGTCATATTCGTACACAAACAGGTCGGGCGGAGAGGCCCAGTGAACAGCGCCTTCCGTGAGAATCCCGATTCTCTGCTCTGGTGGTGCTGCATCCAGATCGCCCGCAACGGCCGCTCCCGCTTCCGTGGCACCTACTTCCTTGCGGGCTCCCTCGATTGCCAGCATGGACAGCTTTCCGTCGGGCAGATAGTGGAGATCTCCCACCGTCCCATCAAAGTCGATCTGTTTGCTGAGATTGCTGCCATCGGGCCTGACGGTATAGACCGAATAGGAGTGACTGCCGGGCTTGCGCAGTGTGAAGCTCAGATGCTTGTTGTCCGATGACCAGGTGGGGGAGCCGGGCCAACATTGCGGGACTTGGCCACAGGGGAGTGCAACCTGCGTCTGAGCGCCCGTGGCAACGCTTCTGATGACGAGCTCCCTCACTATGGGATAAGTGGCGTTGACGGGTGAGTCACCTTCAACGGATGCAACAAAGGTCCCGTCGGGAGAAAGCTCCACTTGCAGGAACCGATGGACGAGAGAGTCCTCGGCGGCCCATGCGGGCTGCACGCACGCGGCTGCGGCCATCCATGTCAGGGCACCCTGCCAGCCGAGATTCTTCCGTGTGCCCATCGTTGCCCGCTCCCATTTCTCTCAAAGAGAAGCATTATGATGGGCGTTCTCCATAGCCGACAACGGAAAGCCCGTCATGCTCAAGGTTCTCGAGGATCGCTCACGTGTCATCCGGAGAGCGCAACGGCGGGGCGATGTGTTCCTGTTGCCGCTCATGCTCATATACGGTGCGGCGAGTCTGCTGCACTTCCTCCACAACGCGGTTTACCTGCGCGACTACCCGAACCTGCCATTGTGGCTCACAGCGGGCGGTGTCATGGGAGCGTGGATGATTGTGGCGGGAACGGGGTTGGTGGGCTACGTGCTGTACTCGCGAGTGACGCGAGCAGGCGGGTTGATCACGATTGCGATATACGCCGCGTTCGGCCTGGGCGGGCTGGACCACTACACAGTCGCGCCCGTCTCAGCCCATACAGTCGCAATGAACCTGACTATTCTGCTTGAAGCCGCGACCGCCGTCGGACTTCTGGTCTGCGTCGCACTGAACGCACTCTCACCGGCACAGCCTGCGCCACTGAAGGGGGGCTGAGGGTTGGAATGCTCTCGGCGATTTTCCGCAGGTGCACTTCCTCGCGGTCGATGACCACGTTGGGTGGGGCCGAAATGCCGAGACGAATCTGATTCCCGCTGAAACCCACGACGGTAATGACAACATTATTGCCTATGCGCAGGGATTCATTGGGGCGGCGGCTGAGAATGAGCATGACAGTCACTCCTCGTATTGCGACAACAGTGTGACGTGTTGCTCCCAATGTTCCGGTCGTCGCCTTATTCAATGACGCGGATCGGCGACGCCGCGGGGGTTATGACAATTCCTGCATGAACTCCTTTATCTGCCGGGCCGCTGCGTCCGGTACGCATTGAAGCAAACAGTGTGGGGCATTCAGTACGACCACACGCGCCGCGTGTGAGTGTTTCTGGATGGCCCGCGCCGCCGAGCGCGGAATCAACCTGTCATGCTTCGCGACGAAGCACAGGATCGGAACGCGCACGCGCCCGAGCGCCTCGCGCACATCGCAGTCTGCCACGGCCAGAATCCGGGCGTGCATCGTACCCGGCGGTACCATCGACAGAATCTTCAGATGCAACTCGCGAATGGCCGGCGTGATCCACCGGCCGAGCACCATGAATCTCGACAGCGCCACCGAGGACTTCGTGCCGTGAAACGGCATGTACGGCAGCAGAGGGCGGATGAAGCTCAGCCGCGGCCTCGGGTTGCTGGCAAAAGTCGCGGCCAGAATGATTCCCTTCAGTCCCTTGGGCGCCGCCGCGGCGAGCTCGATGGCAATCGGCCCGGAGAACGATTCACCCAACAGGACGTACGGCCCCTCGGTAGGCAAGGCAGCGCGCGCCAGCTCCAGGCACGTCGCATAGTCAAAGCCGCCATCAATAGGATAGCGGACCACCCGGGTGCGAGCTTTCTGACCGAGCGATTCCAACAAGGGTTGGAAGAAATCTCCCGTGCCGTCGAGCCCGGGCAGTAACACCAGCGTAGGCATTGCTTTCATTCTGTCATCCGCGCGCCAATCGCCTGGACAGCTTCCTCCGCGCTCATGACAGCCGTATCAATAGTCCAATGTGGCTCGCTCCACGGCACGTAGTATCGTCCCACGACCTCACCCCAGGTTGGCGGCACGAGCCCTTCGATGTCCGAGCGCCGCGTCTCCACGCGCCTGCGATGTTCGGCGGCATCTGAGCAGACCACCTCAATCTCCAGCAACGGCACAGCAGTCTTCGCCGCAATCTCCCGCCAGGCCTCGCGGCACTCCACAACCGGGTTCACCGCATCAACTACAACAGACTGTCCGCAGGCCAGATTCTCGCGGGCCAGCGCCATCGCAACCGCGTAACCGGCAGGCCCCATGTCACCCTGTATCCATGCGCGTATCGATTGCTCAATGGTGTCGATCCGCAGATAAAAAGCGCCGTGCCGCCGCGAAACTTCCCGCGCGAGCGTGGTCTTACCGGTACCTGGCAATCCACCCAATACGACTAGTCTGTTCAAGGCGGTAAAATCCGCTGGTTTACTCACGAGGAGCGCAATGTCGATGATTTCAGCGCGGATGGGAAGCGCGGCAGTAACGGCGCTGGTGTTGCTAAGTGGATGTGGTTCCGTAGGCGTGGCGCTCGGTATGCGCACACGCCTGGACAAACTTCCGGTGACCGCCGTGTCGGCCAAACTCTCTCCGCAGGCGAGTCTGACACCTGGTAAGTCCGGTCGTCTCGTGCTCGTCGCCTCCGGTACCGATGGAAAGACATGGACTACGGTTGGCGCCAAGCATGGAGACGTCCTGTTTGACAGCTACAAACTGGAGCCGACAGTGGTCAAAGTGAATGCCAATGGCTACGTGTCGCTCCCGGCCGATCCGCGTCTGAGCAGCCGCAAGAGCGCGCGTGTCCACATCACTGTTGTTGGTCATCCCGACGTTCAGACTGATCTCGACATCCCGGTGAAGTACAACGCCGCCTATGCCGCACACTTTCCCGGTGCTTCCGGCAATGACGGGATGAGCGGAATCGATGGAATGGCCGGCGCGGATGGTGTTGCAGGGTCCGCCTCTCCCGCTAATCCAGGTGGCAACGGCGGTAACGGGCAGGACGGCAGCCCGGGTGGCAATGGCTCGGACGGATGGCCGGGTCAGACCGTTCACGTGTCAGTGACACTGCAACCCGGTCCCACACCGCTCATTCAAGTGCGTGCCAAGGGTGATCGGGATGAGGAATTTTTCCTCATCGATCCCGAAGGTGGCTCACTGTCCATTGATGCTTTTGGGGGCGAAGGCGGCCGCGGCGGCAGGGGCGGCCGCGGCGGCTCGGGCGGTATCGGAGTGCCGGGCGGCATGGCCGGCAATTCCGGCCTGGATGGCAGCGACGGGCAGCCCGGGTCTGACGGCAAACCCGGCAAAATCATTGTCACAATCGATCCGGCCGCGGAAGCCTTTCGCGACAAACTTCACTTTGCAACCCGGCGCGGCGCCGGCGCCGGTGCCGGCGCGGAGTTTCATACCGAGGCGGTCCCGCCCCTGTGGTGAGATTCGCGAAATGAAACACTGTGCGCGCTGATCCATCCGGTATAGTTCGCGCTGCTCCAATAAGAAAGCACGTCCACGGAATATGACCAATAAGGAGTCGTTGGCGAAGCGGCTGTGTGTCGCTGTTCTGGTCGTCTACGCACTGCTGTTTGCCTTCAACTCGTTCACCCGGACCCGGGAATTCGCGGACGCGGACACCATGAACTTCGTCGATGTGGCGCGCCACATCGCCAGTGGCCAAGGTGTCACCCAGTCGGCACTGGGCATGAATCAGCCTCACTTTGATGTGGATGATCCGATTCCCACACCGCTGACCCACCAGCCGCCGCTGTATCCGCTCGTGGTCGCGGCAGTCAGCCAGACCGGCCTGTCGGTCACCGATTCGGCTTTGCTCATTTCCGTGGTCAGCTACGCCTTCGCGCTCGTGGCTGGCTATCGTGCCGTGTTGCTCCTGTTCGGGGAGACCGAGGCGCTGGGTGCCCTGGTGCTGTTGGCCCTGTATGCGCCGCTGCGTAATTTCTCGAATTCGGCATTCAGTGATCCGCCCGGCATCGCCATACTGCTGAGCGCGTTCTGGGTGTTGGGGCGTTACGCCAGGGAGCCTGACAAGCAGGCGCGCCTTGCGTTCCTGGCCGGATGGATTGCAGCAATCGGGGTGGCTACTCGATACGCACTGGCCCCGCTGGTTGCCATCGGCGCATTGTTTGTATTCATCCGCGCGGCCAACCGGATCCGCGATTGCATTCTCTTCATGGCCGGCCCGGGAATCATCGGAATTCTGCTCATCTGGCGGAACCTGACCATCCTGAACGGCTCGGTGATGCCGCACTACCTGCACTCCAGAACGGGGTATCTTGCCAATTTCCTGGATGCACTGCGTACGCTGGCCGGTGACTACGCTGATTGGGGTTCTCAGCCCATTCGGATAGCGCTCCTGGCCGTGGTTGTCGTGATTGCTCTGTTCCTCGCTCAACGTCGTGGACAGTTGGCCGCCACGTTACATGGCGTCGGTTGGAAGGGGACCGGTTCGGTGCTGCTGCTCGCTTTCGGCACGATCTATTCGGCCTTCCTGATCGTGCAACGGGCCCGGTCCTATATCGATCCGATCGGCCCACGCTACATGTTGCCCGGCACGATCACTTTCCTGCTGTTGTTCGCGGTGTTCCTGGTTCGTGCGACCGGAGTCAGTCGCGCCCGGCTCGCGATTGCCGGGAGTGTGGCCGGGGTTGGTCTGGTGGCCTATGAGGTGCACACGACGGTCGTGACGCCTGTTTACAGCGAGCAACGTCTCATCGACGCTTCCGAGCGCCTGAGCTGGGTTCAGAAAAACACCACCAATGACGATCTGATCATCGGCCAGGACGCCGTCATTTATCCGTTCTACCTGGACCGGACGGTGGCCGTGTCCTACTCGCCATTCCCGTTCACCGAAATTCTGCCGTACGACAAGACTCTGCAGCTGTGCCGCCGCTTCGAGCCTTTGTACTCCCGGGTCCTGTTGGTTATTCCCCAGCATCCCACGCCGAATGAGCCCACCAACGTCAAGTGGAACATCCGGCTGGGCCCTTTCATAGAAGCGATCAACTTCGGCCACTTCGAGGACTATCCCGGCATCACGCCGTTGGCGGTGTTGAAGGACGGGCGGGTGTACCAGGTCACCTGCTGATCGCGGCTACTGCTCCATGCGGTTGCGGTAAAAACCGTGTACCAGCCGCTGAAATCGGTATGCCGGGCGCCTCGTGAATGCCAACAGCGCCGAGGCTGCGATAGTGAGCGGCAATATCAGCAGCGCCAGCATCACATCGGTATAGATCCAGTTCGTTCTGATGCACGCGGCGACGACAGCCACGCCGTGCCAATAGGTGAGCTTCTCACTGGAGCAGCGCTTCTGCGCATGCCAAAGCAACAGTTGGACGAGCACCAGCTCCAGTACCAACACTATCCATGATTGTGCATCCGTGTCGCCATCGCGGATGGCACGCCAGCTCCACAGCAACGGCGCAAAGCTGACTGTCAGCACTCCCAGTATCATGTTGATGCGGGTGAAGACCGATATTCGGATCAGCACGTCGGGCATGGTCAGGAGACTGTTGATCTCGTGTTTTTATTCGTTCCCGCATGCAGCTTAGCAAACCTCGTTCCGTCCGGTGTGTGAACGCGTGAGTGCCCTGGTTTGAGTTATATGAGGCGGTATATGAATGTTCATGTTGCAGTTGCGGCAGCGTGACTACCACATGGGCGTGCGAGGTGCCCCGCGGCAGCGGCGCCCCTTTGCTGCCTCGCCCAGCAACGGGTGGACGGCCGCCCGGCCCGCGGGTTTGCTAGATTCAGGCTGCGCTATATACTCGGCCTGTGAGCTCAATTGGCTGCGTCGAGGCTATATGCCAACAACATGACGCGGCAATAGTGAATTGACCTTTCTTGTCATTTCCATTGGGATCCACGGAGGCTTTCCTGAATGAGAATGCCCGAGGCGTCACTGCGGCAATCGCCCACGGTTCAAGCCACGTATTTCACGGCCGGCATAGCCTTTCTCGCGCTTGCGAAATTCAAGTATCTGGCCCAGGGCTACCTGACTCCGAAGGTGGTGGGGTCTGACAATGTTGAGGCCTGCGTCTCCTATGACCGGAAGATCGCCAGGATCTATCTGCAGCACGCCGATGTGAAAGGTAAGCGTGTGCTCGAGCTTGGGCCTGGGTCGGACCTCGGCGTGGGCATCCTGCTGGTCCAGGCCGGCGCCCAAAGTTATGTTGGTGTTGACCGCAACCCGCTGGTCGGCGACCAGGCGGCGCCGGTGCATGCAGCGCTCGGCGGCCTCTCCAACGCCGTCCGCTACGAAGTCGTGCCGGACTTTGAGTTTGCCCGAAAGCTGGGTGAAGGGCAGATCGATGTTGTCCTCAGCAATGCGGCATTCGAGCACTTTGACGATGTTCCCGGGGTCGCGCGGCAGCTCGCGGCGGTCGTGAAGCCGGGTGGCAAGCTCAGTGCCCACATTGACCTCAAAACCCACTCGCGCTGGATCCGGGACAAGGACCCGGCCAACATCTACCGGTATCCCCGCTGGCTCTATCGGCTCTTCCATTTCCCCGGCCAGCCCAATCGCCTGCGCCCCGCCGATTATCGGCAGGCTTTCATCGACGCCGGCTGGAAGAACGTGCGCACCTCGCCGGTCCATCGCACGAACCTGGTGGGCCGTGTGCACGGTGCGTTCGATCCCAGTGACATGGATCAGATGACGGTCTTATTAGAGGCGGATCGATAAGCATTTGTGGGTCGTCCGCGAGCGTAGTCGGTCCGCCAGCTCGCGCTCGGTCGTGCGAGTCTTCGGGCTGATGGGCGCGCCGTCGCAGTGGGCGCCGCTCGCGGTGCGGGCGCGTCGTCGTTGCCTCGCGATGGCGGGGGCTATAGACTTGCCGCCCCCCGATTCAGGGGCACGGTTGCGCGGTTAGCTCAGCGGTAGAGCACTGCTTTCACACGGCAGGGGCCACTGGTTCGATCCCAGTACCGCGCACCATATAAATCAAATACTTACGTGTGTCGGCTGTTCGCCGGTTAGCCGTTCCGGCGTCGAACTCCGGTAAGATTCCTGCGATGCGATACCCATTCCTGCAAAGTGTCACTCTTTGGGCAGCCCTCGTGGTGATCGGATTGTCATCGACAGCTTATGCGAAGGACGTCTATGTCAATGCCAACGGGATTCGCTTCCACTGCCTGACCGGCGGTGGGCGTGGTCAGCTGGTGATGTTTTTGCACGGCTTCCCCGAGTTTTCCTACGAGTGGAAAGATCAACTGCGGGAGTTCGGCAAGGATCACCGGGTCGTCGCCCCTGACCTGCGTGGTTATAACCTGTCCGACAAGCCGACCGACCTGGACGCCTATCGTGTTCCCGTGTTGCTCGAGGACATTCGAGCGCTGGCCGATCACTTTCGCAAGGGTCGCAAACTGATCCTGGTCGGGCACGACTGGGGCGGCGCGTTGGCCTGGGCGTTTGCAGCAGCGCATCCTGAGTACCTGGACAAGTTGGTTATCATCAATGCGCCGCATCCGGCGGTGTTCGGCAGACTGTTGGCCGGTGATCCTGTCCAGCAAAAGGCCAGCCAGTATATGTTCATGTTTCGCAGCCCGCAGGCTGAAGAGAAGCTGACAGCCAACAATTACGCGTTGCTCAACAAGATCGTGTTGGAAGATCTGATGAAATCCGGCGCCATGACCACGACAGATCAGCAGGCCTACAGGCAGGCCTGGGCGCAACCCGGGGCACTGACAGGGGGACTCAACTACTACCGTGCCAACCACCTGGGTCCGCCGGCGCCGCAGCAGATCGAAGCGCAGATCGGTCCCTCCGACCCGGAGTTCGGCCGTGAGACGACGCAAGCAGTGGTTCGTGTCCCCACGCTGGTTATCTGGGGCGAGAAAGATCCGGCGCTGCCACCTGCGAACCTGGACGGTCTGCCGCAATACGTGCCGCAACTAACCATCAAGCGGATTCCCGATGGCTCTCACTGGGTCATCCACGAGAAGCCTGCCGAAGTGAACGGCTATATCCGGGCGTTCATTGGATAGTCTTTGCCCGGTCCGCGGGCCTGCGGACCGGGATCCGAGTTCGGTGCTGCGCGCCCCGGAATGAGACGGTCGGGCCGCGCCTGCATGGCACGCCATCGCAAATGGTCCGAAGCTTATCTGCCGAAATGGCTCTATAGGGAGTCAACAACGCTTCAGTAAGCTCACTTGCGGACCGGCGTCCAAGGCATGGATCGCGAGGAATCAAATGAGTGAAGCGGCGCATGGGAACAAAGGAAGTATCGAGGCCATATCTACCAGTCCGGGTGAGTCACGCCGGCAAGCCGGCTTTGCGGCTTTGACAGTTGCAATCGCGGGAGTGGTGGCTGGCGCGATTGATGTGGCCGTCAACACGGTTAAAGCTGTCAACGCGGGAACTTCCGTCCTGAGACCCTGGAAAGGTGTTGCCGCCGCATTGCTGGGCAAAGACGCAGTCATCCAGGGTGGTGACTCAATGGCGATTCTCGGAGTTGGATTACACTTCCTGATTACAATCGGTGCCGCCGCGATCTACTACCTGGTTGCGAAACGACGGGGATGGCTGGTGAGGCACGCATTCCTGTCGGGACTCGTCTTCGGAACAACATTCTTCCTGGCGATGAATTACGTGATCCTGCCCCTTTCCTTCATTGGGCGCCCACTGTACGTAGGCGCGCAGACAATCGCCATCGCGCTGCCGAGTCACATCATCATGATCGGTCTCCCGATATCCCTGATTATCGGCTGGCAATTGAAGAACACATAGCCTCCGGGATCGGGTGGCAGCAGGTTTGGGTGCGTCGGGGCGCCGAAGGTGACGGCTACCACGAGCGTTCCGTCCGCACGTTGCTTCTGCCAGACTTCAACCCTGAGATGTGTTGGTTCAACCTCGTAGTCCAGTTTCCTGCTCGGAAATCCAACCCAACATTCCCGTCCGGCTGCTCGGAGCGCGAGCT